>Ga0075108_10001404_pt1 | contig 11727 bp, 6 predicted proteins | sample AntAceMetag02UK1_FD_69797 | JGI IMG/M metagenome (GOLD analysis project Ga0075108, IMG submission 69797) | Saline lake microbial communities from Ace Lake, Antarctica - Antarctic Ace Lake Metagenome 02UK1 | ecosystem: Environmental > Aquatic > Non-marine Saline and Alkaline > Saline | place...
CGGATATATTGATTGGTGTATTGGAAGCCTCTAAACTGGGGTCTAAAAGCTGTACCGTACCTGCTTGATAATTTACTGTATAATCTATACCCTCTTGCAATTGTCTACCACCGGCCGTTACCCTTACAGAACCCCTAGGCACATTGAACGCCCCAATGGGAATTCCATTACTACCCTCTGCCTTAAAGCGCCCTTTTAATATAAATTTATTTTTCTCAGGATCTTGTAATGCGGCCGCTTTGGTTAGCTCATACATATCCCTAAATACGTATTGATCTTGATTGGGATTATAAGCTGATGGCGTGTTATATTCACCCGCGTTTCCGTTCTCTAAAGTTTCGAACAAGTACTCCCCAAAAGGCTCTACTTTGGTAAAGACAATTCGCCCACCTTGGGTATCTACTGTAATACCAGGGTAGAAATCAAAAAATCCATCACCGCCTGGTTGCAAATCATTATAAACATTCAACCGATCTAAATTAAACACATCCAATAAGATACGCTCCTCCAAACCGTCTGGCCATCCAGAACCTGGGCCCTCGTCTATAGGTGTAATATAATTTCTTGGTGTTGGGTCAGAATATAAGATATTCAGCTTAAAATCTTCCTGACTTAAACGAAATGCTCCTGTGGCATAAATATTCTTCATCATCAAATCCCAAATAGGATCGCTGACATTGGTAATATTACTTTTTAATAATTTAAGGATAAGGGTATTGTTCTCAATGATAGGATTAGCTCCTTGCGAAACCGTAGTGGCATCCAAACCTCCGTTAGCAAATTCCCCAACCTGAAAAACCTCTCCACCAAAGGTATATTGAAAAGCTACTGCCAAAACCTCATCGTTACTTAACCTTTGATTTAAAGAAACATAACCCAATTGCGAGTTAAACGTATAATCACGCGATTGCTCCAGTTTTCTTGCATTCTCCAAAATAGCATAGTCAAATCCTTGATTAGGTCTATATCCCGCAGCAAAACTACCAAGATTAAACGCATTCTCTACCGTTGCAATATCCCTAATATTCGAAGTCAATGCTCCTCCTGCCCCTATCAATTCAGGGTCATAATCATTGGCGTTGTTTCTTGGTCGATTATCCATCGCATTATTAAAAAAACCTGTGCCAGTAGCTCCATTCTGTCCTACCCTTGTTTTTTCTGGAAAAACTTCACCTAAATCCTGAAATGCCACTACATTACGAACATTTAGTGTCTGTTGACTCCTATTGGTTACCCAAACTTCCAACCTTGTAATCTGCACCTGGCTTTGGATGTATGGATAGGTTTCTAAAGCTCTATCGTAATTATCCCTAAAATAATGTGCTAAGAAAAAGTGTTTGTCCTCATCATAATCTAGAGCTGTAATATTAAATTCATTTAATGTACCACCTCCTTGCGCCACAACCGTATTATTTTGGGAACGCTGTTCGGAAAACACTGCAGTAACTAGTGTTTTACCAAATTGAAGTTGCGTCTTTACCCCAAACAAGCTCTGCGCACCTTTTATTAGCGAACTATTTAGTGGCATATTTACGTTACCTACTTCAATTTTCTGTAGAATATCATCCTCTGTAGGGGTATAATCCAATTTTACGATATTTTGAAAATCGAAGGTAGCCTCCGTATCATAGTTGGCGTTCACCTGCAAACGCTCACCAATTTTACCAAGCATACTTAAACTGATGCGTTGATCAAAATCAAAAGATAAATTGGTTCTGTTTCTTGGCGAAAGTGACGGGTTATCATTCTTTTGCCAAATAATACCTAAATCCATAGCTACAGAACCTTGTGGTATTACCTCTATCGTATTTCCTCCAAATACGGATTGAAAGAAATCATTGTTCACATAAAAGTTAGGTAGCAAATTTCGTCTTGCTTCCTCACTCCCTTCCTTCTTGCCGGAGTAAGCATCTGACTTTTCCTTAAAATAAGATTTTATGCCTTGTTTTTTAATCAGATCATAATATTGATCTGGAGTAAGGATAATAGGATATCCAATATCAAAATCACCAATTTTTTCATTGTAGATGTAACGATCTAAATTAGCATCATAGAGGTATCTAGAAACGATACTCTCCGGATTTTCCAGAGCTATGCGCCCTAGGTCATACCCGGTTTTGACAGAATCCGCTTCTTGCTCCTCTGTTTCTTGAGCCATAGACACTTCTATGGAACCAAAAACAAATAAGAATAGGAAGAGATGCTTAAAAAATGTTTTAAGATTATTGATTGCCCCTGATTTCAAACTTGTTACAAATTTTTGAGCGCGAGTTTTATAATGTTCTCAACGCTTAGCGAAGTATCTTGGGAAATTACTTTATCAACCACCTTTTCGGCCTGTCTTCTGGCAAATCCTAGAACCTCTAAAGCAGATAACGCTTCATCTTTATTTGTATTGCTTGAAGTAGTGGAAAGTTCGTCTATATCGTACACTTTTAAAATCTTGTCCCTAAGGTCCAAAATAACTCGTTGTGCCGTTTTGGCCCCAATACCCTTTATCGATTGGATAGCGGGAACATCGGCATTGGCAATGGCATCCCTTATTTGCAAAGGGGATAAGGAAGATAACATGGTTCTTGCCGTACTCGAGCCAATTCCGGAAACGGACAGCAATAATCGGAATATTTCACGCTCCGATTTTTCCATAAATCCGAACAGCGTATGAGCATCTTCTTTCACCTGTAAGTGGGTGAAAAGACTTAGTAATTCACCATCGGGAATCTTAGAAAAAGTATATAGGGAAATATTTACAAAATAACCCATACCACCACACTCGACAATTATGTGTGTCGGATTTTTCTCTACCAGTTTTCCTTTAAGGTGATGGATCATTTTTTAATCTTCAAATTTATACTTCGGCTCCGCTCAGCATCCGTAACTTTCGTCAAGTGGGTTGTGGGTAGAAAACTAATACTATCCAAATTTCTAGCACTCTTTACTTTTCACTTAGTACCAAGGACTGCTATCGACAACTGCCAACTACGTAGTTGTTTTTGCTTTTTTACGTTTTTCCCGTTCTTGGGCATCAATAACGGCTACTGCGGTCATATTGACAATCTCATCTACGCTTGCCCCCAACTGCATAATATGTACAGACTTTCTTAAGCCAACCATAATTGGTCCTATAGAGTCTGACTTGTTAAGTTCTTTCAGCAGTTTATAGGTAATGTTGGCCGATTCCAAATTAGGAAAGACCAAGGTATTTACCTTTCTACCTGCGAGTCTTGAAAATGGAAATTTACTTTCAAGCAACTCTCTATTTAGGGCAAAATCGGTTTGTATTTCACCATCAACGATTAAATCCGGATTCTTTTCATGTAAGATTCTTACGGCCTCTCGCACCTTTCGTGCATTCGGATGTGAAGAAGAACCAAAATTCGCGTAGCTCAACAATGCCATTACGGGTTCAAAACCAAACGTACTGGCAACATTTGCTGTCATTTGAGCAATTTCTGCAATTTCCTCTGCATTGGGATCTATATTTATGGACGTATCGGCCAAAAACAAGGGTCCCCTATCCGTAATCATAATGTTTACCGTAGATACCTTTTTAACGTTTGCAGCCCTACCAATAACTTCTAAAATTGGTTTTACTACCGTCGGATAGGCTCTTGAATATCCAGAAATCATTCCGTCAGCATCACCTTCCAGCACCATCATGGCACCAAAATAATTACGCTCTTTCATTCTTATTTTCGCACTATACAGCGTGGTTCCGCTGCGCCTTCTACTTTCCCAGAACTTAGCCGCGTACCTATTAAGACGTTCGTCAAATTCTTTATCCAAAGGATCAACAATGGGAATATCCGCATCAAATTCAAGTTCTTTTTTTAGCTCCAAAATAATATCTTTTCGCCCTAAAAGAATAGGTTCCGCAATACCTTCTTCATAGACAATTTGAGCCGCTTTTAAAACGTCTAAATGATCTGCTTCGGCAAAAACGATACGTTTTACATTGGACTTTGCACGGCTGTGCAACAAACGTACTACCTTGTTATCGTTCCCGGAACGCTGTAACAATTCTTCCTCATACTTGTCCCAATCTTCTATAGGGGCTTTTGCCACACCACTTTCCATGGCCGCTTTTGCAACTGCAGGTGGTATTTTGGCTATAAGCCGCTGATCAAATGGTTTTGGAATGATATATTCCCTACCAAAGGTCAATCTAGTTTCCCCATAGGCAATATTCACTTGCTCCGGAACAGGTTCTTTGGTCAATTCTGCCAAAGCCTTTACCGCTGCCATTTTCATTTCTTCGTTAATGGATGTAGCACGCACATCTAAGGCACCTCTAAAAATAAATGGAAAACCAAGTACATTATTTACCTGATTAGGATGGTCGGACCGTCCGGTGGCCATAATGATATCCTTTCTTGTATCTATGGCTAAATCGTATTTTATCTCCGGATCTGGATTGGCCATAGCAAAAACAATAGGATCGTTTGCCATGGACAATAACATTTCTGGAGAAACAATATCCGCAATAGAAAGGCCCACAAACACATCGGCATCTACCATAGCTTCATCCAAGGTATCTATCTTTCTGTCCGAGGCAAACTCCAGTTTTTCTTTTGTTAAATTATCCCTGTCACTACGGATAACTCCTTTGCTATCCAGCATGATTATATTTTCTGGACTGGCACCAAAGGCTTTGTATAATCGCGTGCAAGAAACGGCTGCAGCTCCTGCACCACTTATTACAATCTTTACATCCTGCATCTTTTTCCCTGTAAGCTCCAAGGCATTCAATAAGGCAGCAGCTGAAATAATTGCTGTACCATGCTGATCATCGTGCATTACGGGAATATCCAGCTCTTCTTTTAAGCGTCTCTCTATTTCGAAGGCCTCCGGCGCTTTTATATCTTCCAAGTTGATTCCTCCAAAAGTTGGGGCGATCATTTTTACGGTTTCTACGAACTTATCTACATCTTCGGTATCTACTTCAATATCAATCCCATCTATATCCGCGAAAATTTTAAAAAGTAAGGCTTTCCCTTCCATTACAGGCTTAGATGCCTCCGGACCAATATTACCTAATCCTAAAACTGCGGTACCATTCGAAATTATAGCTACAACATTACCCTTAGCGGTATATTTATAGACATTTTCAACATTCTTGGCAATTTCTAAACAAGGCTCCGCAACACCGGGCGAGTAGGCCAAGGCCAAGTCCCGTTGTGTAGCATATGGTTTGGTAGGAACTATTTTTATTTTTCCGGGTTGTGGCTTGGCGTGATAGATCAACGCTTCCCTTCTTTGTTTTTGCTTGCTCATATAGTGGACTTTAAAACAACAAAGTTATGCGTATTCTTTGGAATAGCATATGCTCTTTATGGTTTAAACTTGAAATTGAAATAATATGCTAAGATAATCTAATAGTGAATTATGAAACTTCTTTTGGAACATTAAGACGCATAGCCAATATTGCTGAAATTATAAAGAACGCCCCTGCGAAAAGGATAGCATTAATGGCACTACCACCCAAAAGATATTTATAGATAGGCCCAAAAGTTAAGGTTTCAATTCCCATAGGGATAACAATCATCATATTCAGAATACCCATGTAGACCCCTCGCCTATCCTGTGGCACCACCTTGGAAACCATCGTGTATGGAATCCCCATCATAGCGGCCCAACCTATTCCAAACAGCACCATTGGTGCCAATACCAGTAAAGGGTCGGTTATAAAGGGCACTACAAACAAAGCTAGACCTGTACCTACGAGACTTAATGCGTATATTTTTTTTCCACCATATTTTAAAGTAAGCGGCACTAGAGCCAAGGCGACAACCATGGTGACTATGTTATAGGTTAAGCTCATCTGGGCAGACTGCGAGGCGGCCTCACCTGTAGAATATCCCATGGTCAATTTAAACAAAGGCGTGATATACTGCCAATAAATAAACAGCGCATACCATTGAAAAAGATAAACCGCACTTATTTTCCACATAAAAGATGGCATGTCCTTGATTGCTTGCGCAATTTCTAAAAAAGGTTTTGCAATACGGGTGTTTATAGGCTGAGCCTTATCATGGTTTATTTCAGCCAACTCTGCATCGGAAGGAGGAATTTCAGGGGTTTTAAGCACGGACCATAAAATCGTAGCTATAGAAAGTATACCTCCAATATAAAAAGAGTAATACAACCATTGTGGAATACTTCCGGCAACTTCTATGGATTCATCCCCCAATAGGTATTGAAAAAGAACAATGGAGCCATTTGCCAATAAGATACCTGCACCGACGAACAAGCTTTGCATTTGAAATCCTAGACTTAATTGCTTTTCGGGCAGTTTATCTCCTACGAAGGCACGGTAAGGCTCCATAGCCATATTATTACCTACATCCAATATCCATAAAAGTCCGACTGCAAACCAGAGGACTGGACTGGTAGGAAAGGCAAACAAGCACAAACTACCAATGATGGCTCCTATTAGAAAATAAGGCTTACGCCTACCCCATTTAGGCGACCACGTTTTATCTGACATGGCACCGATAATAGGTTGTACCACAAGACCGGTAACGGGTCCTGCAATATTCAAAATAGGGAGCATTTCCTCTGGAGCACCCAAGTATAAGAATATTGGATTTATAGCGGTCTGTTGTAAACCAAAACTGTATTGAATTCCAAGAAACCCAACATTCATATTAAAAATCTGCCAAAAACTTAAACTTGGTTTGGTTATTTTCATGGTACGCTATTTTGGTTTTATTGGTTAGACTGCGAATATGACAATACTTTGAGTTCATCAATTCATATTTCTCAGTTTAACAAGGCATCCAAGATAGTATTTTTAATGCTTGCTTATGGTCGACTGTCTCAAAAAATAGGAGTTATTAGCTTACGAAAACGATGGCGTAGAAGACATGCTACTTCAAAAAGTTAATATTTCGCTGTAGCCCAGAGAACTTTGTACGCTTTACGGCCGATTTTTGAAATACTTTCTTGAATACATCTTCGGTAATTTCCTCCCAATCCTTTTTGGACATGGAAAGCAACTCCGGATGCGGATTGAATAAGGGTTCGCTATGCGGTTTGGAAAACTTGTTCCAAGGGCAAACATCTTGGCAGACATCACAGCCAAAGGCCCAATCGTCAAACTGGCCTTGGAACTCGTTCGGAATCTCGTTCTTTAATTCAATCGTTACATAAGAAATACATTTGCTCCCATCTACCACATAGGGTTCCACAATGGCTTCTGTTGGGCAGGCATCGATACAAGCGGTGCAGGTACCGCAATGGTCAGTTACAGGGGTATCGTATTCCAAATCCAAATCAAGAATTAATTCTGCGATGAAATAAAACGAACCTACCTGCTGGGTAAGCAGGTTACTGTGTTTCCCTATCCAACCCAATCCGCTTTTAGCGGCCCAGGCTTTATCCAAAACAGGTGCAGAATCTACAAAGGCCCTTCCATGAACCTCTCCTATTTCTTCCGAAATAAAATTTTGCAACTCCCGTAGCTTGGATTTGATAACATGGTGGTAATCGTGTCCGTATGCATATTTAGAAATCTTAAAGGTATTGGCTATCTGCTTTTCCTCTGGATAGTAATTCAAAAGGAGTGATATGACCGATTTAGAACCTTCTACCAATTTTGTAGGGTCTAAGCGTTTATCAAAATGATTGGCCATATAGGCCATTTCGCCATGCATATTTTTATTGAGCCAATTCTCCAGACGGGGCGCTTCGGTTTCCAAAAATTCGGCCTTGGAAATACCACAGGAGAGAAATCCTAAACGTTTGGCCTCGGCCTTTATCAGTTCGGATGTCTTTGCTCGGTTCATCTTGCCCTAAAATGTAGATTTACCGTGACAGGTTTTAAGGATATAAGGGGGGTTATTGCTATGTCCTCTACATCAGATTCCAACGTATAGGCACGAAGTATTTCTGCAACGGTCAATATCATTTCCTGCATGGCAAAATTGTTCCCAACACACATCCGAGGACCCGCACCAAAGGGAAAGTAGTAATCGGAATAATCCTTCTTGTTACTTGGATCAAAGCGCTCTGGAATATAGTCCTCCGGATCATCCCAGAAACGCTCATCCCTATGCAACTCGTAAATCGCCAAAAGGAGCATCGTATTTTTTGGGATTTGATATCCATCGATTTCATCTTCCACAATGGATTCGCGATCGATATAATACGCCGGCGGATACAAACGCATTCCCTCCTCGATACATTGCTTCACGTAACCCAGATTCCTGAAATCTTCCATTTCAAGATTCTTTTCCCAATCTATTTTAGAAAGTTCCTGAAATGCTTTTTCCTGTACTTCAGGATGTTTCGCTAAAAGATATAATGTAAACCCTAAGGCGTTTGCCGTAGTTTCATGACCTGCGGCGAACAATATTAATATTTCATCAATAAGCTGTTCTTCAGGCATAGAACTCCCATCCTCATATCGGGCTTTTAGGAGCATATCCATCAAATCGTCCTTATCTAGTTCCTCATTGATTCTTTCCGCAATAATAGTACTTAGTATGGCCCGCGCCTTTTTAGATAGCTGTAAATGACTATCGATTTTGCCGGACAACTTGTACCACCAATTTAGATAAGGCTGTCGCATTTCTTTGATAAGCATGCGCTGGTTCGATTCGGTAACGTCTTTCAAATCGGCCATTTGCTTTTGAATATCATCCCTACTGAACAAGGATGTCGCCACGACCTGAAAAGCCAAATCACCCATTAGCGGATACACATCCTGTACTTCGTTAGGTCGTATTCTCGACAACTCATTTCGGATTGCCTGATGCATGATGTGCAAAAGTCCTTTCAGTTTCTTTTTATGAAAAGCGGGCTGCACCATGCGGCGATGGGTTCGCCAATGCTCCCCGTTAGAGGTCAATAAACCCTTACCAATATACTTGGCAAGGTCTACAGTCTGTAGGGTCGATTTTTGATATTTTTTTTGCTCTGTTTGGAGTACTTGCTTTATAAATTGGGCATGCCTTGTGAATACGATACGCTTTTTAAAGCCCACCTCTACCTCAAAAATATCCCCGAGCCTTTTAAAATTATCGTGATGAAAGGGCAAGGGATTGCTAAGAATCTGCTTCCTGTTCTTAAATACATGCGTGCGTGAAACTTGGGGGAGTTTTTTCATTAAAATAAGCCGCCTTGAATATTGTTCTTAATTCTACCCAAATGTTTATAGGCCAATTCCGTTACTTCGCGGCCTCTTGGGGTTCGCATAATAAAACCTTGTTGAATCAAAAAAGGTTCGTAGACCTCTTCTATGGTTTCCGAACTTTCAGATACAGCGGTCGCCAAGGTCGTAATTCCCACGGGACCTCCCTTAAACTTATCTATAATGGTCGTCAGTATTTTATTATCCATTTCATCTAGTCCGTGAGCATCTACGTTCAATGCCTTCAAGCTAAATTTTGATATTTCCATATCTATACTTCCGTTCCCTTTTATCTGGGCAAAATCACGAACCCTTCGCAACAAAGCGTTACAGATTCTTGGTGTTCCCCTGCTGCGTCCTGCAATCTCAATAGCTGCGTCTTGGGTAATGGGAACCTTTAGTATTTCTGCGCTGCGCTCTACAATGGTGGATAGTAGTTCTGTGGAGTAGTATTGCAATCTACTTTGGATACCAAAACGGGCCCGCATAGGAGCTGTCAACAATCCTGAACGGGTGGTTGCACCGATAAGGGTAAACGGACTCAAATTTATTTGCACCGATCTGGCATTGGGGCCACTTTCGATCATAATGTCTATCCGGTAATCCTCCATGGCAGAATACAGGTACTCTTCAACAATGGGGCTCAATCGATGTATTTCATCAATAAAGAGCACATCACGTTCATCTAGGTTGGTTAAGAGTCCGGCCAAATCTCCCGGTTTATCCAAAACTGGCCCGGAAGTAATTTTGATACCTACACCAAGCTCGTTGGCCAAAATATTGGCCAATGTGGTCTTTCCTAATCCTGGAGGGCCATGGAAAAGCGTGTGGTCCAAAGCCTCTCCGCGCTGGTTGGCCGCTTCTACAAATACCTTCAGATTTTCCAAAACCTGTTCCTGACCTGTAAAATCGTCAAAATTGACAGGTCTTAAGGCTTTTTCAATATCCAGTTCCGCATCTGAAAAACCTTCGGAAGAAGGGTCTAAATACTCGTTCATATGCTAACAAAGATACACAAACCACTATGAAGTTTTTTCACGTAGTACAGCCTTTATTTTGAATATATTCCTGTAGAAATTCGTAATTTCAAACCATGGAAAAGAATCTTTACACACCAGGAATACTTCAGTACATTCCTTTTTTTTATGTTATCTGGTCAGATGACCTCGTTTCAGCTTCGGAAATCAATGTAGTAGAAAAAGCGATTGAGAACGACATAAGTCTTCAAGCTGATGAAAAGAAGACCTTACACGCGTGGCTACAAGTTGAAAAACCCCCAAAAGACGAAATCTTTAAACAATGGAAACATACGATTTCCAATTCTCAGGTACAATTAATTGAAAGTGAAACCTATCCGCTAGCGACGTTCAGTCAGAAAGTAGTATGTCATTATTACGATAGCTGCCCCTTCAATAATAGTTTAAAGGATATAGAAATCAATCTAGGTATACAACCCAACCACTATAACCATCTTTTTGATGTAGCCGTGCAACAAGAAGTTTCTTCCAACTATTACAATCCGCAAGAAATCGACGCTATTTTAAAAGGTGGAAACGCTAAGGTTGTAGACGATTTTAGATCAGCCTTAGCGGACCCTATTTTTAAATGGGAAGTTCATAGAGATAAAGAAAAATTCAGAACAAAAGTGTTGAACCAGGTAGTTCACTTGGCGGAAAAAGGATACGGGTCCATGGCGTTTTCCGAACCCTATGGAGGAACGGGCGATATGGAAGGCTATGCCACTATTTTTGAAAATATGATGTATGTGGACGGAAGTCTTACCATTAAATTTGGAGTGCAGTTTGGACTTTTTGGCGGTAGTATCCAAAAACTAGGTACAAAAAAACATCACGACGCCTACTTGTCAAAAACTGGGAAGGCAGAATTATTGGGCTGCTTTGCCATGACAGAGACTGGGCATGGCTCTAATGTAAGAGGCATTAAGACCACGGCTACCTATAACAAGGCTACGGATAGCCTCATCATACACACACCCGGAAAAAATGATAACAAAGAATATATTGGCAATGCCATGCATTCTACCATGGCATCTGTGTTTGCACAATTGATCGTAGATGGAAAGAATGAAGGAGTACATGCCATACTAGTTCCGTTAAGGGATGCTGACCACAACACCCTGCCAGGTATTACCATAGAAGACAACGGCTATAAACTTGGACTAAACGGAGTTGATAATGGTAAAATATGGTTTCATCAAGTAGCGGTACCTAGAGAGAATTTGTTGAATAAATATGGAGATATTAATGCAGCGGGTGCGTATACATCCGATATAAAAAATCCCAATAAAAGATTCTTCACCATGCTTGGCACCTTGGTCGGTGGTAGAATCTGCGTAGCACGTGCTGGACTCGGTGGCGCTAAAATGGCTTTGACCATCGCTATAAAACATGCGTTAAAAAGAAGGCAGTTTAACGATAGCATTAAAATTCAAGAGGATTTGCTCATGGATTATCCATCGCATCAATTGCGGCTTACACCTTTGGTGGCTAGTGCGTATGTCTATCATGTTACGCTAGACAAAATGATGGAAATCTATTGTGACGATACGCAACCGGACAAGCGTAAGGTAGAAA
>Ga0075108_10001405_pt1 | contig 11724 bp, 8 predicted proteins | sample AntAceMetag02UK1_FD_69797 | JGI IMG/M metagenome (GOLD analysis project Ga0075108, IMG submission 69797) | Saline lake microbial communities from Ace Lake, Antarctica - Antarctic Ace Lake Metagenome 02UK1 | ecosystem: Environmental > Aquatic > Non-marine Saline and Alkaline > Saline | place...
GCGCGCGCATGGTCATCCACATACAGCCAATCGCGCACATTTGACCCGGTGCCATAGACCGGCAGTGATTTGCCCTCAAGCGCGTTGAGGATGACCAACGGAATCAACTTTTCAGGGAAGTGATAGGGGCCGTAATTGTTGGAACAATTGGACACCACGATGGGGAGCCCATAAGTCCGGTGCCATGCCTTGACGAGGTGATCCGACGCTGCCTTTGAGGCCGAATAGGGCGATGATGGATCATAAGGCGTCGTTTCGTGGAACAGGCCTTCCGGGCCTAGCGATCCATAAACTTCGTCGGTCGATACGTGCAGGAAGCGGAACGCCTCCTTGCGGCCGGACTTCAGGCCGGACCAATAGGCGCGAGCTGCTTCCAACATGCTATAGGTCCCGATGACGTTGGTCTCAATGAAATCGCGCGGACCGGAAATGGATCGGTCAACATGGCTTTCGGCGGCCAGATGCAGAATCTGCTGTGGCGCCTCACGCTCCACGATCTCTGTCATCGTCTTCTGGTTACAGATGTCCTCGACGATGAGACGGCACCGCCCGGTGGCCTCCGCCTCTGTAATATTTGACCGATTGGCCGCATAAGACATTTTGTCGATGACAACGACTTCCGATCGCTGGTCCAGAACCAGATTCCTAACCAGCGCGGATCCAATGAATCCGGCCCCACCTGTCACAATATACTTCATCTCGCGCTCACCGCTGGCTTGACAGCCGGGATAGCATTCCATCTTTCTTGTGCCAACAAGTGCGCTGCAGACTTATGCCATACCTTCGTATCATCAGCCGACAAGCCCCGATAAACTTAGTTTGCTCCCCTCAAAAGGGTCGCTGGCGCGTCTGGATTCGTCTTCTTCGCACGCTGATCGGCCTCATATGCGTTTACTATTTCCAGCACAGGCCCCATTGCTCGCACTACGCCCTGCTCTAGCCAGAGACAGATCTCGCAATTGTCGAGAATCAATTTCCTGCTGTGTGAAGCCAGAATCAGGATGCCCGCTTTCTCGACGAATTCGATCATACGGCGAGTAGCCTTTTCCTTGAACGATACGTCACCAGCACTCAGCCACTCATCAAGAACGAGAATTTCAGGCGTGAAAGCGGTCGCTATAGAAAATACAAGCCGCATGCGCATACCAGACGAATATGTTTCGATCGGCATGCTCAGAAATTCACCAAGTTCCGAAAATTCGGCAATTTCCTCACGCTTTGCTTCGATCTCGTCATGTGTGTATCCGGCCGCAAGACCACGAAGTGTAATATTGCGGTGTCCGGTAGCTTCAATTTGTGTACCAAGATTGATGTTGATCAGGCTCGTAATTCGGCCGCGAACTCTCAAAGTACCGACTTCAGGCTTCAGGATCCCAGCAAGCACCTGCAGTAGCGTGGTCTTGCCTGATCCATTTTCGCCGACGATCGCTAGCCGATTGCCTTCATTTAGTGTGAATGATACGTCGCTGATCGCGCGAACCCCACGCAAACGCCCTCTTACATCCCGGATCATCCGGGGAGTGCTCTGAGTGTCGATTCCCTGTGCAATATTTCCCCTTACCGGATAGGTTACGCCGACCTTGTCAGCCACAACGAACGACGGTGCCGGCCGCAACTGCGCCAGCTTAAGAGTCTTCTTCTCGGAATTATGGATATGCGTCATGCTTCTTACAACCAGTAAGGCAGGCGACGGTGAGCTAAATAGGATGCAATCAGCATCATGGCGATATTCACAACCGTAATAATGCTGATGACCTTCCAACTAAGTGGATCCGCCGCATGGCCAAGCAGAGGCGCCGAAAGGATCTCCAATGCATGAGTGAGCGGATTGACATCAGCGATTATCCGACGGAGCGAGCCTTCCGGCATCTCCGTCCGAACCCAAAGAATTGGCGTCACGAAGAACAAAACACGCGTGAGCGAAAGCATGAGGTGTTCGAAGTCTCTGAACCTTGCCGTCAGATATCCGAGGTAGGTCTGCAACAGTACCGCATTCAGCAGGATGATGAGGAATGCAGGTAGCGCCATAAATGAGATGGGAGTCATCATATGACCGGTGGCTAGCAAGACCCCGATGCCCACAATCATTGTAATCCCGAGCACGAACAATGATCGCGCGACGCTTTTCAGAACATAGATCGAATGAGGAAGCGGCATGCTTCCCACCCAATTCTTGCTAGTCCTGAAAACGGCGCAACCGTCTGTGATGTTGGCTATCAAAAAGGAAAAGAACGCGTAATTTACGGCGATATGGGCTGTGAATTCACTCGCTCCTTTTTGCGAAAACCCCCCGAACATTATCGATATCGCAGCGACAAAAATCACATAGGAAACGACGATCCAGGCCAGACCCAAGCGGCTGCGGCGATAACGTTGTTGGACTTCATCGGCTGCAAAAGCCAGCCACAGCTGCACTTTTGACAATCCCTGAAAGAGATCCTTGAGGCCGACCAGCGGATCAGAGCGACCGCCGATGGATACGTATACAGCGTCAGCCAAGCGCACAACTCCTATCATTTCAAAACTGATAGGTTCTTAGGAAGGCACACTCAACCAGTTTCGAACACCTGCGACTTACGCAATCTGTCTTTGCCGCCCTCCTAAATTTAACGTTTGTGACTTATCACGACATCGATGTACTCAGCACGAATACCGCGCCCGATATCGTCAGTATATATGATTTGGCCGGGCATACCTGACGCCTTCATGATAACTTGAACGATATCATACCCCCAATCCATGGTAACAAGAGAGCCCGTCTCATCAACAGGATTGCCGTGGTATTGCTTATCAAGCAAGTATTCGATCGTCTGATCGCCACGGCTGACTGCGCGGGGGCGTGACGCTTCGTTCTTCCGGACGAGAGGCACAGTAAAGACGTGGGCCCCACCGGGTTTAAGAACCCGGGCTATTTCACGAAAAGCTGCCTCAGGGTCCAGGACATGTTCCATCACATCCTGAGTAATGATCAGGTCCAGCGAAGCATCATCAAATGTAAGTGCTTCGAGCGACTCGTTTCGTACATTAAACTTCTGATTATGACTGCCCAAAGGTTGGTTGGGAAAGAAGTGGCTGCTTGAATATTTCTTGGACTCACGCGCCAACCGCACTGAAACGCCTCGGCCACATGGCGAAGATTCGTGAATCTTCTTCGTGCGATAGTCAGGGTAGTAAAGCTTCAGCACTTGCATCAAAGCCCGTTCCCTTGGAACGGAAAGGCAACACGGACAAATAAAATGGTCCCGAAACCAGCGCTGCTTGGCGACAAAATCCACATTTGTCTCGCATATGTCGCAGTAGCCTGCGTGGCGAAATTCGAATGGCGCTGTCATTTATACTCCAAAATGAGGTGGCTGAATGTACAGGCTCAACTTACGCCTTTATGTGGGCATGTAGAGGCTCGTCTAAGCATTTAGTTTGCTGGCCAATCCCCTACCAAGACAAGTATCACAATCAAAGCGACTAGCTGCCATCTGTATGTGGGCAACCCGGAGAAAACTCAATGCGGCCAATCGGAATAGCTTCCATACTCCGCGAGCAAACCCCGGCAAGCGACCGCTCCTTCAGATACCTTATGGCTGCTGCGGGAGAAAATACCGGAAACCTCTTGTTTACTAACGCAGTTTGGCAACAAATTCCCGGGCCAAAAGAACGTATCGGTTTCAGTTTTGACCCGGAAAAAGTCAACGCCAGCATGCAGGCTGTCGTCTTTCCTGCGGCAAACTGGTTGGGCGCACATGTTGACCTGGCTGACTTTGCTGATCGTGTCGAACGCCTGGACGTGCCAGTCTTCCTGATAGGCTTGGGGGCACAGGATCATGACTATGCTGGCAAGCTTGAGGTGCCTGAAGGCACATTGCGATTCGTACGCGCCGTTGCCGAAAGATCAAAATCCATTTCCGTTCGCGGTACCTATACACGCGATGTTCTCGCAAGCTTTGGAATAAGGAATGTAACGGTCACAGGCTGCCCGTCACTATACCTCGACCTGCAACCAAACCCAGAGCAGGGCCTGCGGGATTCCCTGCGCTCGGACTCAGGCCCAACACTTGTTCATTCCACCCGCTTTTCCGCACGCTACCGACCCTTCGTCGACACACCATCCATCCATAGGGACATATACCGCTACGCCTATCGCACCCACACCAACCTGCTTGTTCAGTCAGAGCCTGAAGAGATCAGCCTTCTAGTCGAAGCCGCTAAGAAACCGGAAATTGACGAGTCGCTTGCTGGCGCAATGGTCGACCTTTACGAAGCCGGATCATGGCATGAGTTGCAGGATTTCATCCGCACCCATGTCCACGTCTTCTTCGACATCCCCTCATGGTCCAATGCGGTGACCGGATATGGCCGTGCATTCGGAACACGGCTGCACGCCACCATCATGGCGCTCAATTCCGGTGTGCCTGCCTTGTTGGTACATCATGATAGTCGGACGCGGGAAGTCAGTGAGTTTGCCGCTATCCCTTCACTTCAGGCAAACAGAGCAAAGCTCGACGACAAAGCCATTCGGCACAAGATCGCGCGATCCAATTTCGAGAAATACTTCAGGACAAGAAGGCGCAACAAAGATATATATAACGCTTTCCTCGCCGAGAACGGGTTACTTTAGCACACGAAGCACCGTGCGCTGAACATTCAAAGTAGACTCCTTGCTACTGAGTGCCGCGCGATCTTCTCCACACACTCAATTCAAGAGAGAGGCTGTGAACTCAACCTCACTGAGTTGAAAGCCATGAGATTTTTTTTCGCACCTAGAGCTGTGCCAATTCCCCTTTCCCCTTGCCAAGCGCACACGTCCCACCCTAGACTTAAGAATTTACGACAGAGGCTACCGTTCTATGTTCGGTACAGATGCAAGTGTTTGATGGCGGTCGCGCGAATTGGTGATTTTTGGACTTGATTGGGGCGTTAGGTGAACGGAATTTGGGAAAATTTTATTTCGCTAAACTCGCATATTGAACCAGCATTCGAAACGCTAAGTGCGGCAGCAACACATTATGAGGCGGATCAGCGAAAAGGTTGGTGGGAGAAGCTCGACTACCAGGCATCTCTCGAAAAAGATAAGTTCCCACTGCCGATTACGTCAGATCGTGAGGGCTATTTTGGAGATTACCATTTCAGTTACTGGGCCAGCGGGCTTAGCGATAAGCAAGATCTTCTCAACACCGCAAACCAGCACGGTTTAGCGGTAGACAGTTTCCTGGATTTCGGGTGTGCTTCGGGTCGCGTTACTCGCCACTTCGGCGTCCAGCATCCGGAAATCCGTACTTATGGCTGCGACATCAACCGACTGCATGTCGAATGGTGCAACAAATTCCTGCCCAGTTCCATTCAAACATTTCAGAACCACTCAATCCCTGTTTTACCTCTTCCGGACGATAGCATCAGTATGATGTCAGCATACAGCGTATTCACGCACATTGAAGCTTTCGAGACCTCTTGGCTGATGGAGATAAAACGTATCCTCCAACCAGGAGGAATTGCCTGGATTACCGTACATACTGATCAGACGCTTAAGGCGTTGGACAAAACATGGCCGCTGTTCAATGCCGTACAACGGCATCCGGAGAAGAACAAGCTACTGTCCCAGACCAATGAATTTGCAGGAGACCGGCTTGTCATGCGTTACAAGACAGATACGTCTTACAGCAGCAATGTGTTCTATAAGAAAGAATACTTGGAAAGGACGTGGTCCCGCTTCCTCAATGTTCTGGATTTTCGTCATAGATATCCTCGCTATCAGGATGTGATAATCCTGCAAAAGCCGAAGTGAGATAAAGTTTTTACATCGAAAACCGGACCTATCGGCCGTCAAACAAAATGATATAAGCACGTTGTGGCAGTTCGCACATGTTGTCGGGGACTCCCTAATCAGGAAGAGTCCAGATAAGTGAACACAAACGCGGCCCCCGTCTTCCTGCTGCTATCAGGGTACCATCCTGTGCCGTCCCGACAAGATCAATTGATTTGATGTTTGTGCCACCCTCAATGTACCTGCCCTTAATCGAGACCGTACCATTCGCAATAGTTCCCTCCCATTTCTCGAAAGAGGCTTCCTCATTGCGCCAGTCACCGTTTGAAAGGCTCAGCCTTTCTCCCTGAACCGTGGGAGAATAGGAACGGCTGAAGGCAGGCGATCCACCAATCGCGCCGCACGTCATCTTCGCTTCTGGCTTTTGAGTGGAACCGGTATTCTGCAGGAATTCGCCGCCCTTGATGGAAAGTAAGCCAGGATAAGCCGTCTCGACCGCATTCTCCAAATAAGGCGCAAGCGCAATGGCGTAGGTTTTAGTCAGATGGTGCATGTCCCTGAAAACTACAATGTTGCCCACGACCGGACCGCATACATCGCTCGCACAGATCGCATCATTCATATCGACAACATGGACGCCGGGGACTGTACTGGCCGCGAATGCAATTGAATTCGCCATCTCTGCGTCCTCACGTGGAATGACGCAACGCTCGACATGGTCAGGAACGCAGTCTGCTGGCGCAGTTTCAAGGTGGGGTGTAGGCCGGATGGCGATGATTTCGATCCCAAGATCCGAGATACGCTGCAAGCGTTCCGCTATCAACTCACTACCCCCGCGGGATATAGACTTTTCAGAAAATTCGCTAATAAACACCAAGTCAACGGGGTGCTCTGCAAAGTAGGCTGCAGCACGGTCTTGCCACTCGTTGCAAGATTTATCATCGTTGCGGGCAAACGAGCATGATGACTTTGTAACCGAAAAAACTTTCCAGCCATTCTTCTTGCCCAGTACATCGACAGCTGGCAGCCAGTTCACTGCGTGTGAGCTGCCAAATACCGCAACGCTTGTTTTTCCCTCGGGATCGCCAAACTCACACACATTAACATTACTGTTGGTCTGGTTCTGGTGGCAACCGGAAACATACACTTCGGATTTATCATACAGGAGTTCCACTGGTGACGGCCTCAGCGGAACGCCTGCCGGAACAGCAGCCTTCGCCATCAATGCTGCTGGCCCGGGGTAGGCATTGGCCAAAGAGTAGGTCTGATCCCCCGCCTGCGCACCGCGGCCCAATGACGTTGATGCAATTGCAATCGCCCCGACAATCACTAGTATCGAAGCAAGACCAAACGGCAGTGTACGGTACTCTTTCGGCTGATCCGCATGACGGAACCATTCCTCGACGAAATGGTACGAAACATGAGAAATGGCAATTGATACAGCCATTAGGCCAAGGCCTTCCCACAAGCCGATTGTGCGCCCCGTCGCAAGGAAGAAGACAATCAGCGGCCAGTGCCAGAGATAAACCGAATAGGAGATATCGCCGATGTAGCGCAGGGGTCGATAATTGAGGCCTCGGAAAAATCCGACACGGAAATCTCCGACAAGCAGGACGAGTGCAGCGCCAAGCGTCGGCAACAAAGCCGTATAGCTGGGAAATAGAACTTTTGCCGGGTCAAACAAAACGCTGGCGACGATAATAGCTGTAATGCCCGCAAGGAAAAGCACGGCACGCCAAGTATTATTCACATTGATCCGAGGTGGCCAGATAGCAAGCATTCCACCCAACGCCAATTCCCAGACACGGGTATGGGTTACAAAATATGCACTCCCAGGCTCGATGGCCGTCAGCCATATCGATGCTGCCAGCGACCCCGCAAATATAAAGCCAAGCGCGCCTCCCAGCAATTGCCTGATAGGGGCTCCTAACACTCTCGCTACGACTATGGCCGCCAGCATGACGAGAGGCCATACAATATAAAATTGCTCTTCAATCGACAGAGACCAGTAATGCTGCACTGGGCTCAGCGCATTCTCGGCTGCCAGATAGTCCACCGCCGAGTAGGAGAGGTACCAGTTTTCGGAGTAGAGCGCACTGGCCGCAATCTGTAAAAGCGTGTCCTGCCAACGGGCAGGAGGAAGCCACATAAAGGTCCCCGCGAAAGCGAAGGCCAGAACAAGCGATGCTGCAGGCAAAAGACGGCGGACACGTCGGCTGTAAAATTTCAGCAAATTCACCCGCCCGTGGCTCTCTGCCTCACGGGCAAGCGAACCGACAATCAGATAGCCGGATATGACGAAAAAAACGTCTACACCAACATAACCGCCAGGTACCGCATCGGGCCAAATATGGAATAGGAGAACAAGACCTACCGCAACCGCCCGCAACCCCTGAATTTCAAAGCGATAAGATCCGCCTGGAGTCAAACTACCGCCCTCAAACACAAAAGTATCGGAATGCTAAATAGAGCACTCCTACGTTGGCTCTACAACTGTTCGGCGCTGTTGCAAGTCATCACAATGCAGAAAGGATTTGGGGCCCGTATTACGCTAACCCTACTGGTTCGACGGTAATGGCAACGATTATGAAGTCTCGGGTGCGGAGGCTAATGAGATGATATGGCCCTTTTTAACTGACCGGCAGCACGCCTGAGCCTAAATTGCGCACCTTATCGATTGCCATCGGCTCCAAATCCCGGACGATGCAGTGCCTGTCGCGGTTCACTTCGCTGACAGAGTTCTTTCGCCGGCGCTTGAATATGATGGTGTCCCTAGCGACCACATGACGCCACCCTGCCCCCATCGTCTCGATATTCCACTGCCAATCCTGATAGCCAAAGCCGTGCTTGAGATCACGGTGGCCATAAGGAATTCTCAGCGCTGCCTCTCGCGGCGCCATGGCCATCATGTCGTAGTAGTTCGCGAAATACAGATAGTGGGGCAGAAAAAGCTCGTCATTCATGTCAGTTTTGGCAAAAACCATCTGGTGCGCTTCAAAAATCCAGTTAAGTTCCGGATGCACGATGATCTTCTCCCCTTCCTCCTCTGCACGCGCCAGCCGCAGCGCTGCATTGGAGAACCAGTTCTCACTGACCATGTCATCAGCGTCCACAAAGGCAATCCACTTACCAGAGCCGCGCTCCACCATGGCATTACGCACTTGGAACGGGTCGCCGAAACTGAACTCGGCGATCTCCCACGCTTTCAGCCTATCCTGACGAAAATACTGCTCAGCCTCCCGCGTCGGATTATCCAGGCCAAGCAGGCGCTGCACTCGAAACCCCTTCGCGTCAGCGGCGCTGATGGCTGCCTCAACACTTAGAACACATGGACCTGCCACCAGAGTTTCATTATGCGCCGTTATGACAACCGTCAGGTCGAACTCATTCATTTTCATCCTCGCATGTAAGGAGGGATTGGATACTTGCCGAGTACGCAGAACTTGAGCGCTTACTGAGGATGATATCTCTCAATTTGAGCGCCCTGCTCCTTGCCCCGGCAGGGTCACTGAAAACCCTTCGAAGCGCGCGGACATAAGCATCAATATCTTCGATTTGCGTAACGGGCTCCGACATATCTTGAACAAGAACCTCTCCTGTGCCGCCCGCGATCGATCCGACTAGCGGAATCGCGGCAGAGGAAACGTCCAGCAGGATATTCGGTACACCATCCCACTCAGCTGTGTAGAGCCACGCGTCGCACTTTGCGAGCGGCAGGTCTTCAAAATCCTTGTAGAGACCTTCCAGTGTGACATTCTCCGGTACCGAGAGCTTCTCGAACCCGCGATCAAGTGTTGGCTTACCCCAGAAATGGAAATCTACATCCGGCATCTGCTCGGCGATGGCAAAGGCGATGTCCACACGCTTTTGCCGATCAAGCCGTCCAGCCCAGTAGACGCGCGGGCGCTGATCCGGCCGACGCATCACGGGGGTCGCAGGCGCAATTACTGTATTAATGGGTGTGTCCAGAACACGCAGACTTGCGGCTTGCTGCGGCGGCACCAGAAAACGTGCCGCCAACTCATCCGCAAGGAATTGGCTATCACAAATAACCGTTTGCAGAATATCTGCATACTTATGGTAATTACGCACGGGGTATCCGACCCAGTCGCCATACAGGTTTTTCTCATTACAGAAGAGGTATGCGTGCAGCTTCATTGATTTCGACAGAGCGATTCCGAAGTCTTCGAGAGCCTCCCAGAAAGTCAGGCTGTTTACATTGAATACATGCTGAAGCTTTAACGAGCGCAAGAACTCCACGAGAAGACGCTGCTTGTTTGACACCTCCATTCCTTGCGTTTCAGCAGCAAAGTCGATCTGCCGGCAACCCTCCGGGAACCATTCCGGGAACTGAAACTCGCTAGTTTCGGTCCGTATGACGATTATATCATCGGGATCAAACAGAGAGGCGAGCGCTGTCGTCAAATAGGCCGCCACGCGCGCCGCGCCGCTTACGTGGACCCAGGGAATCAATACAGCCACTTTTGCCCTGCGCCAGCCTGCACTCTCCTGCAGGCGGTGCATGGCGGCGATCTGATGAGTCCAGCCCTGCGACCGGATAGGGGAAATACCAGGATCAAGGGCGGCCAGCCAGACATGCTTGACCAGTGGATCCAGCTTTTCTGCCTTGGCCACCATTTCTCCAAGTTCCCCGGCAAGTAAACGGCCCTTGATGTCCTCTTTCCTCTCGGCAACTAAAGACTCAAGCTGTCGCGGCGACATATTCAGCATCTCCGCGACATGATCAAAGTGCTGATTGCCCGCACTCAGCGGGGCCGGTTGCCGGCCTTCGGCCCTGCCGACCTTTAAGTAATGCAGAAATGGATTTATCTTCTCAGCTTTAACATCGGGATTCTGGGAAACATAGAACCGCGTATCAAAATCAGCCCGGGGATTGCGCCCCTCGAAACCGCCATGCCTCAAAAAATGCAGTGCGGGATCCACTTTTGAGCGAGCAATGTCCTGATAACGCCTGACATAATACGCTTCATCGAATCTGGTCAGTAGCAATTGGTAATCACTCTGCTCACTGTCAGCTTGTTTGCCTCTTCCAGGGTTTGGCGCCACGTCTGTGATCTCGCCGGCCGGTGCAGGCTTGGTGAGCTGTTTTTGTGATGTGTCTGAAGCATGTACCGCGTTCTGATGCTTTAGAAAGGCTATCAGGGGATTGCGCCGTCCTGAAACGTCGGTCCCCGTAGAGTCCAACACCTGTTTTAGGTCGAAATCCCTGGATGGTTTCCGATCGAGCAGCCACCCGAAACGCAGAAAATGTTCCGCAGGATCCATGTTGAGTAACCGGACGTCCGGGTATTGCCCACAATACCATTCTGCATCAAAAAGTTCGGAATTCCTGATAAGATCTAACTCATTCTCGTTCATAGCCCCCAGCTCCACATCAGCGATGTTAAAGTTTTAGTAATCACCTTCACTGGCTCTGGTCAAACATTGGATGAGGTATACGACCCTCAAAGATCCCAAAAGCCGCAAAATGCTCAACAGGGTCCATTCCCGATGCAGCCACATCGGGATAGAGGGAAAGATACCAATCGCTATCGACACACCCAACCGTTTTCAGCATTTGACAACAACGATCAATATGCACCCTTTTCCGGCGTTCCCGCGGTAGCAGAGCGCTCATCAGGCGTTCAGGATTAGCTGAAGAGAACAATTTCACCAGAGCCAGAAGCATTTCCTTGAGCCTGGAGCTTTCATCGTCGCGCTGCGAAAGCAGACGCGTTAGGGCAGCGGATTCACGGAATCTGGCTTCGTCGTTAGAAATTCGAAGGCGCTCCGCAGTCTCCAGTTGGCTTTTCAGGTTCGCAATATGAGATTGCTCCTTGGCAGACGCCGCGGAATAGGCCAGATCTTGTTCTCGGATCATCTTCTCGAGAGATGATTTTAGCCCACTTTCTGATTCTGCATGTTCTGTCTGAATTATAGCGATCCGATTCTCCAGCTCTTCGCGAAGT
>Ga0075108_10001411_pt1 | contig 11689 bp, 10 predicted proteins | sample AntAceMetag02UK1_FD_69797 | JGI IMG/M metagenome (GOLD analysis project Ga0075108, IMG submission 69797) | Saline lake microbial communities from Ace Lake, Antarctica - Antarctic Ace Lake Metagenome 02UK1 | ecosystem: Environmental > Aquatic > Non-marine Saline and Alkaline > Saline | place...
GCAGTTCTTTTTTTATCTGTACTACGGTAGCGGCTTTCATGGGGTAAAAATACTTTAAAAGTCCTAAATATACCCAAATACTGAAATTCTGTTTCTCTATTTTGCTCAGTTTACATCTGCAAAACTTATTATACCTATTTATAAACAAAAAGGTGTCTGCAACATACAGTTTCAGACACCTCTGGACTAAAAATAAAACACTTAAATCATTACTTTAGTCATTTGGTTCAATTAATAGAGGAGTTTTTCCGTCTGTGATAATTACCTTGCTATTTGGAGATTTAGAAAGTTCCCTGAATGCCTCGATACTCTTAATTTGGATAATTTCCTGTGTTAATCCATTTGCTAAAATTATTTGTGCATCTCGTTCCGCTTCTGCTTCTATGATTTTACGCTCCGCTTCTAATCGCGATTGCTGTAATACGAATACCATACGCATGGCATCTTGTTCCGCCTGTAGCTTTTCTTCAATGGAATTCGCCAAGCCTCTAGGTAGGCGAATCCGTTTCATTAAAACGGCAATAAGCTCAATACCATCCGCTTGTTTCTTTAGGTTTTCTTCCATTTTAATCTGAATCTCCCGCTCAATATCCGCTCGCATACCAGAATGCATGTCTTTCGCAAAAAACTTTGCACATACGTCGGAGGAGGCTGACCTAAAAACACTTGTAATTACTGATTCATATCCCTGACCTAAGTTTTCTAAAACAGAAGGAATCTTGTTCTGTTCCAAACGATATAAAATCGAAATTTCCGAATCTACACTCAGACCCTCCTTACTAGGTAGGCTAAGTACAAGTTTTATGTTGTTTGTTTGGGTTGATTCTTTTATCACTTTACTAGTCAAAGGATTATAAATCATAGTACCCTGCGTCACTATTTTATCTGAAAACTTACCTAATTTTTGTACGACACCTGCTTCTCCAGGTCTGATCACGGCGCAACTACTAAATAGAAATGCTATTGCACTGATTGTTATTATATTTTTCATATTTTATATTTTATATATTTTTATTTTCTTTTTCGCTTTGTTAGACGTTACTATATAGTGTACAGCGTAATAGCTGTATCAAATAGTAAAGGAAATCAAAAGCGTTTCGATATTTACAATGGCTTTAAGAAGTAGCCTATTTGTGAGTAAGTGAAGTAGTGCAATCATAAAATTCATGATGCACGAGCTGTTCATGAAGTTCAGCTAGTGTGTCTATTTTCATTCGAAACTTCCAAGCAATAGCATTAACTGAATCGTAAATAAAATTTTTAGAATTCAATTTCTTAACGATCAATAACAAGTAATATATCTTTTTCATAGGTAGCCATGTTACATGAATACTCTTTTCTTACAAAGCTAAAATTAAGAAGTAAAACCTACATCTTATTATTTATGTTTTTAATGATTTGTATTAATTTTTATTATAGTTTAAGAATGTGATTGCAATCCAAACTAGGAAATAGTTTATAACATACATAAAGGGTTGTTCTATAAGATATATGAATGCACAGCTATTTATCTAAAGTACATCCCAAACCTACACTTCCTACGACTAGTCTTTAAGAAAATTCTATACGATTTCGCTCTCATTAACTAGTGATGTAGCTATGGTTAAAAATGGCTTTCGGTTCTGTGGCGATGGAATTTTATCTCAGTTTTTAGCACTATTTGTCAGGGTTTAATGTATTGATACAGTTAAACCCTGACAATAGATTTTTATAGTTAAAAGACTAGCTTTCTGCTTCTGCCAGCTTTTTGGTATCGACATATTGCTGAAAGGCGGTGATTTTACCATCCGTATTTAGTGTCCATAGATGCGCAGCTTGGGCATTGTAGCTTTTTCCTGTTTCTTTTACCTTGGCGTCATAACGTAAGGTGGCCAAAACCATATTGTCACTCATGTTATGCACCTTAATGTCTTTTAAACCGAAATGGTTATGGTTGGCACCAAGACGCGTAAAAACACCAGTTAATATAGCGTCTGGACCCACGTATGGATTGCCATCTGCCAGCGAATTGCTTTCTGCTTCGTTCCATTCTATACTAGGATCCATGGAACCAAGCACTGTTGGCATATCGCCAGTTGCAAATGCATTATACAAATTGTTGATTACTTCGATGTTTTGATTGTTTGACATATCTAATTGTTTTAGGTTGTTTGATTCGTACGCTTTTATTTGTTTTTTTATACCTCATGCTATCAATAGCCAATTGCGGCTCCGTCCGGACTAGATGAATCTGAAGCTCCAATTAGGATGTTATTTTCTGCATCTATTTGTATGCCCATCAGCACACCCATACTGTTTCTAGGCACTAGGGTATGGTTCATTGCTTCAAGCGCCTTTCGCGTATCGGGAGATAGCAGTCCTTTTTCATATCTAATTTCATCAGGTAGCCATTGGTGATGAATCTTCATGGCCTCAATGGCTTTATGTACCGGCATATCGTAGGCCAACACGTTAAGTACGGTTTGGAATACGGTATTGATGATGGTTCTGCCACCAGGACTCCCTATTAATAGATAGGGCTTGCCATCTTTAGCCACAATTGTTGGTGTCATGCTAGACAGCATTCTTTTTTCTGGTTGAATAAGGTTGGGGTTTGTACCAATTTGACTAGACCTGGTGGTTATGCCCGGCTGCGGATTAAAATCTCCCATTTCGTTATTGAAGATGAAGCCTAGTTTTTCGGAACCAATTCCAGAACCGTAACTGTGTTCTAGGGTGTAGGTAAGGGAAACTGCATTCCCATGGGTGTCCAATACGGAAAAGTGGGTGGTGCTCTCGCCGTCATACAGCTGTCCAAATGCAGTGCTGTCACTTACCGAAGCTCGGATCATATTAATGTTCTCAAACCGGGTTTTGGCGAAGGCTTTGGAGGTTAGTTTATCCAAAGGCATGTCTGGATTAAAATCCGGATCCCCCAAATGTTTCGCTCGATCCGCAAAGGCCCTGCGCATGACCTCCGCTACCAAATGAACATATGCCGTAGAATTAAATTCGATGGCTTCCAAATCTGCCAACTCCATAAGGTTCATCATCTCTAGTAAGGCGACTCCTCCAGAGCTTGGTGGTGGCATGGAGTAAATATCATAGCCATTAAAAGCTCCTTTAATTGGTTTACGTTCAATTGCGGTATAACGGGCAAGGTCTTCCATGGATATGATACCGCCATTCTTTTTCATAAAACGCGCTATTTCTTTCGCTACCGTTCCCGTGTAGAACCCGTCTTTTCCATGGTCCCGAATTTCACTTAGGGTTGTTGCCAGTTCTGGTTGTTTCCATAGCTCACCAAATTGTGTACTTTCTCCATTATCATTTTTGAAATAATCCTGTAAAAATGGAATAGGGGAGTTGGCTTCAAAAAAAGTGGCCGATCTATGAAGCGCCCAAGTAAGTGGAAAACCATTGGTAGCCAGGTCAACAGAAGGCTGTACTAATGCCGACCAGGGTAAACTTCCGTATTTTTCATGTGCCATGTACAGCCCTGCTACCGTACCGGGCACCCCTACCGATTTAGCCCCAATATGATTACCTGTAGATTCGCTTCCATAAAGGTTCTTACCTTTTGTTACATTGCCAGCATCATCAAGAAACATGGTAGGCGATGCCTTTAGTGGCGCTTTTTCCCTAAAATCGATGGTTGTTGCTACTCCGGTAGAATCCATAAATACCAAAAACCCGCCTCCGCCAATATTTCCGGCACTGGGATGCGTAACGGCAAGGGCTAATGCCGTTGCAACTGAAGCATCAATAGCATTCCCTCCTTTTTTTAGAATATCAATACCAACTTGTGAGGCTATTTTACTGCTTGAGGCTACCATGCCGTTTCTACCATAAACCTGAGCGTAACTGTTATTGGTATGCAGTAATAAGGTGAACATAATAGCCGTAAATAGTGTGATGTGTTTCATCATGATTCTTTGTGATATTTAGAAGTTTCAGGTTTAATTTGATTTATGCACTTCTAGTTCAATTTCTATCATAAATTCAGGCACTGCCAATTCGGTTACGCCAAGCCAAGATCCTGTTGGGAAATGGTTTTTATAGATTTCGGTTCTATAGCCAGCAAACTGTAAAAATTTGGCCATATCGGTCGTGAATACATTTTCCACTATCACATCATCAAAGGTGCATCCATAATGTTTTAATACTTTGTCTAAGTCTGCGTAGCAATTTTTCATTTGTTGTTCAAAATCACCTATGGCTGTTGGGTTGCCTTCATTGTCCATGCTTACCGCTCCGGAGACTTTAATGGAATTTCCGATTTTTACAGCGTGCGAATAGCCAAAGGCTTTTTCGACTTCTGGGCGAAGTAGAAAATAGTCTGGTGTTTCGTCTAGCCCAGGTTCAACAGTTATGGAATTTTCTATTGCGGTAGCTGTTTTAGGAGCTTCATTACAACTGATGTGCAACATGGTAGTTGTTAAAAAAATTCCCAGTACTATAATTTTGTTGGTTTTCATAGTTTCATAATAAATGTGAATAAATAGGTGTAGTTTTTGCTTTTGGTGGATAATTATTGCTTTATTAGATGCTCACAGCAGCTTTTTTTTAACTTGTAAGCTGTTTCTAGGGCTCAATAAATAATATTGTCCAAGATACGATCCAGATTTCGTTCGAGCATATCGTATTTCTCGTCTGCAAAATAAATGGCATCCATTTCCTTACGAAGATCAATAAGTTCCATATGGCTGTAATTAAAGCGCTGTACGGTTCTGTTTATTTTCTCCAAGCGTTCTTCCTCGTTATCTGCAGAAAATTCAGCATATATCTTGCTATATAATGTAGCATCGGTTTTGTGCTTAATAAGGTTTATTTCCTCATCACCTTCCACATCATCTGCATTAGCACAAAGCAATAGGATGTAGGTGTGCAGTTCCTTTTTGTTCCAATTGGTTTTTTTAGTTTCCATAAGTGTTCTGTTTTTAGTTTTAGTATAATCCTGTTAGATAAGCACAATAAACGTGTAATAGATGACCACCAATAAGAGCGTAACTAGCCCAAGTGCCAAAAATCGTAGCGATAGGTTCACATATTTGAATTTCTGAGCGGCAATTTTAGAGATGATAAATATCTGTTGTCCCAATTGATCAAACAATTCTTCTTCTTTTAGGCTGATGCTATAGAAGGTTTTCGAAAATTCTTTAATCGTTCCAAATTTGGAAATAACGTCTCCAAAAAAGAAGACATTTTTATCGTATTTTCCTTCTATCCGTGGCATAAAACAGCGAATACTAAAATATATTGATGTAACGATACATATAAACCAAACACCCAGCAGAATATATAGGAATATATGACCGGTTCCATCGCGTATGACAGTTTCCATTTGCGGAAAAATAAAATTCAAAAGAATACCGAAAAAGGAAAGGATAAGACCGGCTTTTACCTCAGAGGCCCTTATAAGGCCCAGCACATAATTGATGCTACCCCAATAATGATCTACTAGTTCTTCCGAGTGGCCTTTGGATTCTAATTCTTGAATTAGTGCTTTTTCAAGGTTTGTCAACCGTCTATTATCTATTTCTTCCATGGTTATTAGTTTGTATTTTGTCAACTATATTTTGGACTAAACTTCTCACATGAGTGATTAGTTTTTAGAGGGTAGTCGCTAGTGAAAAGATTCGACAGTGCCGTTTGGCCTTAAAAAGTAGTACCCGACGTGTTCATTTTTTCCAGTTACTGCGATACCTTATATTTTTCTAACTTCTAACTTCTAACTTCTAACTTCTTGTCTCTTGTTTCTCGTCTCTTGCCTCTTGTTTCTCGTCTCTTGCCTCTTGTTTCTCGTCTCTTGCCTCTTGCCTCTTGTTTCTCGTCTCTGTTAAAGTTACTCCATCACCGAGTACACATTCACGGGTTTTGCTTTATTTTTCATAGTGATGCTTCCCATTGCTTCGCATTTGAAGGCTTCTTTTACCATATCATAACAAGATTCAGATATAATAATTTGGTTTTCTTCTGCGGCATCTTGCAGTCTTGCGGCCGTATTTACCGTATCACCAATAACGGTATAGTCCAATCGCCTTAGGGTTGCCGAGCCAATGTTGCCTGAAATCATTTCCCCGCTTTTAATACCTATGGACACCTTTGGTTTAAAAAGGTCATCGCCAGCTACTTCCGGAAAGTTGTTTACCTGGTTGCGTATCGCCAAGGCGGCGTCTATGGCGCGATCTAGGTGGTATTCTCCCCTAAAAACAGCCATAACGGCATCCCCGATAAATTTATCTATAATACCATCCTGTTCCATGATCTCTTTTACCATGGCGTCAAAATACGTATTTAGCATACCCACTACCATATCTGGAGCGGTGGTTTCGCTGATTTTAGTAAAACCACATACATCTACGAACATGACCGTACCTTCTATACTCTCATTGGCCATGATCTTGGATTCGTATTCCTGACCGCCCATAAAATTGAGGACGTTCTCATCTACATACATTTTTAGGATATTATTTTCTTTAATGGCCTTGAGTGTATTTCTGAGTTCGCTGGCATATTTTAAGGTTTTTTCCATGGTGATGGTCAAATCCTCAAAATTGATAGGTTTGGTAATAAAATCGAATGCGCCACGGTTCATTGCCACTCGGATATTATCCATATCGCCGTAAGCAGAAACAATGACCGACTTGATCAAGGGTTTCGACTCATGAAGTCTTGATAATAGGGTAAGTCCGTCCATCTCTGGCATATTGATATCACTAAGTACAATATCCACCCCAGGGTTGGCGTCTAGCTTGTCTAGGGCATCTTGTCCGTTTATGGCAAATAGAAACTCGTACTCGTTTTGCCGAATCTGTTTTCTGAATTTTTGTTTGATGAGCATTTCCAAATCCGTCTCATCATCCACAACCATTATTTTTGCCATTATGTTAAGTCTTTAAGTTTATTCTTCAATTCGTTAAAATCCAAGGGTTTGGTCAGAAAATCATCGGCTCCCAGTTGTTTGGAGGTATTCCTATTTTCTTCATCTCCATAAGCGGTCACCATCATCACAACGGGTGGTGGTGCCACGTAGTTCTCTTTAATATTCTTTAAAAGTTCAAGGCCGCTCATACCCGGCATATTAATATCGGATAGGATAAGCACGGCCTCTTGCTCCATGCTTGCCATTTTTTGTAAGGCCTCTTCTCCCGAAAATGCAAAAACAAAATCGAGCTCCTTTTTTCTAATTTCTTTTCTAAAGCGTTGCTGAAATAACACCTTTACATCTTGTTCGTCGTCTACTACTAATATTTTCATACTATATGGTTGTTTCAATAGTTAATTTTTCTTCTAACCTCTAACTCAATACACTTCTGGTAGAGAAATAGTAAAGGTGGTACCCTCGCCTTGCTTTGTGTCCAAGCGTAATTCGCCACCGTGTGTTTTTATGATATCATAGCTCAATGATAATCCTAAACCGGTGCCTTGGCCAGAAGGTTTGGTGGTAAAGAAGGGTTGGAATATTTTATCCTTAACCCGGTCTGGCACCCCATTTCCGTTATCACGTATGGCAACCTCAACCGTATTTCCGATTCTTTTGGTACTCACCCATACGGTAGGTTTATATTCGGCACCAGCGTCGCCTTTCTCTTCTTTACTACGCTCTATACAGGCATGAAAAGCATTGGTGATCAGGTTCAAAATAACCCTACCTATGTCTTGCGGAACAATATTTATTTTCCCGATTGTGTCGTCTAGATCCGTGTGCAAGGTGGCGTTGAACGATTTGTCCTTGGCACGCAAACCATGATAGGATAAGCGCAGGTACTCATCGGCGATGGCGTTTATGTTACTCGGTTCTTTTTCGCTACTGGTAGTTCTACTGTGCTGTAACATTCCTTTTACAATGGCATCTGCCCGCCTACCGTGGTGGTTAATTTTTTTCTGATTTTCCTTGATGTCTTTTGAGAGGGCTAAGACTTCCTCGTAATCCCCTTTTTTGATTTCATCCTCCATTTCATCAATGAGCTCTGTGTTTACTTCAGAAAAATTATTGACGAAGTTCAATGGGTTTTGAATCTCATGGGCAATACCAGCGGTGAGTTCCCCAAGGGATGCCATTTTTTCCGATTGAATGAGTTGGGACTGTGTGGCCTTCAGCTCATCCATCTTGTTATTTAATTGTGCGGTTCTATGGTTTACCCGCTCTTCCAACAACCGGTTTTCTTTCTGTAGCCAGCGCGAACGGTAAGCCACAAAGGACCAAACGGCACCACCAAAAATAAATAGGAATAGGAGGTAGGCCCACCAGGTTTGCCACCATGGCGGATTGATGCTAAATTCCAGGCTCGCTGGAATAGACCACTCGTTGTTAAAACCTCTGGCGGAAACTTTAAACATATAGTTGCCCGGTTGTAAGTTGTAGTAGTTTTTGGTCTTTGTTGCTGTAGCGGCATAGGTCCAATCTTCGTCTTCACCATCAAGAATAAAGCGGTAGCTCAATTGATTCCTATTGAACAGGTCTCCGCTGCCATAACTAAAGCTTAAACTGTTTTGGTCGTAAGGTAGTTCCAAGCCTTCAGGAATAGCATAGGGGAGCGTAATGGAGTCCCACTTCATGTGGTTTGTTACCGCATAAGAGGGTACTCTATTATTTAGGGAGTCCATACTACTATTTTCTTTAAAACCAGGGTCTTCATCCATTACAAAAAAGCTTGTAATACGAACACTACTGGTAGCGGTATCCGCTTTGGGTGCTGCATCCAAAACCATGAGCCTAAATTCACTGGATGTGTTGGTAACTCCTGCCAAAAACTGACCGTTTTTAAGAAATTTGGAGGAACCTTCTAAATAGTCCGTTGACTTAAACCCTAAACCTCCGTTGAAATTATAATACCCTTGGTTTGTGCTCTTAACGGAGGATTTTAGAATGGGGATAAGACCATCTACGCTAGCTGCATACATGAGTGAATCCCGTTCTACAAGATCGTAGATTTCCGCAGGCAGTAGTCCGTTTTCTTCTTTTAGATTGGTGAGCGTGTTCTCTTCTAAGTTTAGTATCGCAATGCCATCTAGAGTTGCGACCCATAATTCGCCTTCTTTGGACAATGCGGCCACGTTTGCCCGGTTGTCACAAAGGCCTTGTTCCTCCCTTAAATAACTAACCCTGTTTAACTTTAAATTGATTTTTGCCAGACCATTTGGCGTGGGTAACCAAAGGATTTCCTTTTGGTCATAGTACATGACCGACTGATTTCCGCTCTTTAGAAATTCAGGATCCGTTTTGGAAGAAATTTTCTTTAGGCCGTTGTTTTCAATATCGTATATAAAAACACCTTCTTCGGTACTCATTAAAAAGGTATGGTTATTTATAACTACTACGTTCCATAACCTAATTCCTTCTCCTTGGGAGGTAGCGTACTTGGTAATGCTATTTTTCTGTCGATCTAGTATCGAAAAGCCGATAATTGCATCTATGAAGAAAATATCCTCTGAAATTTCCTCAACCCTAAGCACCGTATTTTCAGCTGTGCTATGCAGCAACTCATGAGGTAGTGTTTTTATCGTATTGTACTTGGGATCAATTATATTGATGCCGCCAATAGTGCCCAGCCAAATTTCTCCTCGTGTGCTTTCTTCAATTTCCCAAACCTGGTCATTTATTAATCCTTTAGAGGTATCAAAATACTCCGTTTTTAAGGTAAAATCATTAGCGATAATAACGCCTTTATCCGTTGTAGCAATCCACAGCGAACCATCTTTTCTTTTTAAGGGTCTGGGTATCTTAAGGGAGGCCTGTAGTGTGCTGTTCAAAGCTATCGTTTTGTGCTTTTCCCTATTTCCACTTAAAACAAAGGCCTCTTTAGCTCCCAAAATCCATAGATTTCCTTGGGCATCTTCGGCTATTTCGGTGCCTATACTGGTATAGCCATTTTCAGCATCCAATACTTTTACGGTAGCCTCTTTTAGTGAAAGCTGTAAAAGGGTAGCTGAGGGTATGTTGTTCGCTTGAGAAGAATATGGTAAACTCAACCAAATATCACCCGATTTATCTTCTGTAATATTCCAGACTCCAGAGTTCATATCTAAATCTGCCATTCGCGGAACTGTTTTAAGCGCGTTTCTGTCTTTGTTCAGCACCTTGATACCATCCCTAAAACCCAACCATAGCTTGTCATTGCTATCCTCCAAGAGCCGCCATGCTTTGCTACTGCCTTGGTTTGCTATTATTTGCAGACTTTTCATTTCCGTATCCATAGCATAGAAACCTTCGTTCAAAGAGGCCATATAGAGTGTGCCCGCATGGTCGCACAGAATATCGAAGGGGATAAAATTTTCGGTCTTGGTAATGGTATAGGCGGTGTCGTTCTTAAAATCCAATACGGTTAACACACGGGGTCCCGGACTTACCAACCAAAGCTTGCCTTGTTTGTCAAAGGTCATTTTATAGACTCCGGGATAGTCGTAAACAAAGGCGTTCTCACCATCATAGTAGGTTAGGGGTGTATTATTATTTGTAGACCCGATCCAAACACCACCATCTTCCGTTTCTAAAAAAGAAGTAACGTCATTCGTTGGCAAGCCCTCGTTTGTGGAGAGTTGCATGAGATTTACATTGGTACCGTCCATAATGCCCGGTGGCTTCATTTTGGTAATGGTCGGCTTCTTAATCGTGCTTTTAGTAATCGTAAAGGGAACCGAATCAAATTTCAATGCCTCGTTAGGATAACTGTCCCAATCCAGATTGTACTCTTTCATGGGGGCCTTCAGGGGTTCAAATGTATTCAGCTTGAAAGGTTTGCTGGGCAGGGCATCCACATCCAAATCATAGGTCACCGGGGTTGTTAGGGTATCCGAGGTGATGGTTTCCCACTCAAAAGGTTCGGGTTCTGTAAAAACTAGGGGTATTGTTTCTGGCACCTTATAATCGCCAACTGTGGTTTCTGTTTCGGATTTGCTTTCCAAGGTGCACGAAAGGACTAACAGGCCAAACAAAATGCCTATAAAAAATAGATACTGTCTCATTAAATTCGATTTTTTCATTTTTGCTTAGTTGGTATTAGTTGTATTGGGTAATTGAATGGTAAAGGTGGTGCCAAGGCCTTCTTTAGTTTCTACTGTTAACTCCCCACCATGGCCTTTTGTCACAATGTCATAACTCATACTTAAGCCCAATCCGGTTCCCTGCCCTGTAGGTTTGGTGGTAAAGAAGGGTTGGAATATTTTATCTATGATTTCTTTAGGGATTCCCTTACCGTTGTCCTTTACTGAAATCAGAATTTTATCTTTTAATTTTTTGGTACTTATAGAAACGGTTGGTTGGTAACTTTCCAGACCTGTCAGGTTTTTAAAACCTGACAGGTCTTCTTGCAGTAACTTGGATTTCTCATCGACCGCAATTCGACTGCGCTCATCGACTGCATAAAAAGCATTGGTAATTAAGTTTAGAATAACCCTGCCCATATCTTGTGGTATGATATTAACCTTGCTAATACGTTCATCAAAATCGGTTTCCAATGTTGCGTTAAAACTTTTGTCTTTTGCACGGAGGCCATGGTAGGCCAGGCGTAGGTATTCGTCTGCAAGGGCATTGATATCCGTAGGTTCCTTAGTGCCGCTGCTGCTTCTGGAGTGTTGCAGCATTCCTTTTACAATATTATCTGCACGTTTGCCGTGGTTATTAATTTTTTCTAGATTTTGTTTGATGTCGGTCAAAACTTCTGAAATTAATCCCTCGTCCCTAGCGTCTTGTTTCTTGTCTCTTTCT
>Ga0075108_10001413_pt1 | contig 11674 bp, 5 predicted proteins | sample AntAceMetag02UK1_FD_69797 | JGI IMG/M metagenome (GOLD analysis project Ga0075108, IMG submission 69797) | Saline lake microbial communities from Ace Lake, Antarctica - Antarctic Ace Lake Metagenome 02UK1 | ecosystem: Environmental > Aquatic > Non-marine Saline and Alkaline > Saline | place...
ATCGGAAACAGGACAGACGCTGTTGCCACTCCCGTCGCTTCGTCTCGAACGAACAACACCGATTCGCGAGACACGACATCCGATTTCCAGAAGGGCTGCAGCTGTTCCGGCGTGTACTTCCAGCGAACGGGTTCGTCAGCGGTCGTGGCAGACGTGGCAGTCAACAAGCTAACAACAACGCTCAAGACGACAGATCGGGCAGTGGTGGTTGGCATGCGTGGGGAAACCTGATGGTGCGGGGTGGAATGCCATTTTTATTCCCGCGACCGTCCCCCACCGATTTCAAATCGGTGGAGACACGTTTTTGCACTACGCGTTAAAACTGGGGTGCGGTTTTTGTAGCTCGGCGGTCCCCGCCGAGAAATCACGGTGGAGACCACCGAGCTACATTTTGCCAACCCTCAAACTGAGCTGTAACAAACCGCTAGTGCAAAACCTTTTTCCCACCGAAATGAATTCGGTGGAGAAATAGCAACTGGCTGCGACGAAACAAAAATTGCGAAATCGTTGTCCTCCAATACGTTATTTAGCACCCTAGGACAAGCCTGACGGAAGCGGGCCGATTGTGGCTGCGAAACAGACACTCCAATTCTGCCACACCGCCCCGAGGTTGAAAGACTTGCAACGCAGCCGCCGTGCGTCACAATCTCTGCTGCAAACTCGCCCACGATTTCCGCATGCTTTTCCATGCCTCACCTGATCGCATTCCTGATGACCAACTGCCTGACGTTTGTGACCGCTTGTTTGTGTCTGGTCTGCACTGCCAGCTTGAGTGCCGACGAGTTTCCGAAACCGTTTAATACGGAACAGGCCGATGCAAAGCTGACGTCTCCAGAAGACGCCCTAAAAGGCATGACGCTGCCGGATGGTTTTACGGCCACGGTGTTCGCCGCTGAACCTGATGTGCATCAGCCGATCGCGTTGGCCACCGATGATCGCGGGCGGTTGTGGGTTGCAGAAAACTATACGTATGCGGAATCGGCCACCAACTATGACGATCGCATGCGTGATCGCGTGGTGATTCTGGAAGATGCGGACGGTGACGGCACCTTCGACAAACGCACCGTGTTCTGGGATCAGGGACGGCGGCTGACGAGTGTCGAAGTCGGGCACGGTGGTGTGTGGGTTCTGGACGCACCGAACCTGCTGTTCATTCCCGATGCCAACACCGACGACGTGCCCGACAGTGAACCGATCGTCATGCTGAACGGATGGGACGACAACGCCGCGCGACACACCATCGTTAACGGATTGCGCTGGGGACCGGACGGCTGGCTGTACGGTCGCAACGGCATCATGGCGATTTCCAGCGTCGGCGTGCCGGGCTCCACACCCGATCAACGTCAACCGCTGGACTGCGGGATCTGGAGATTCCACCCGACGCGACATACGTTCGAAGTCGTCTGTGTCGGCACCACCAATCCGTGGGGCATGGACTGGGACGAAAACGGACAGATGTTCTTCATCAACACCGTCATCGGTCATCTGTGGCACGTTGTTCCGGGAGCCAGATTTCGTCGCATGTACGGTGAACACTTCAACCCGCACACGTACGGCATCATCGAACAGACGGCCGATCACTTTCATTGGGACACCAAGGAACTGTGGCACGACATCCGCAAAGACGGCCAAACAATCATGACCAAAACCACCGACGAAGCAGGCGGCGGTCACGCTCATTGCGGCATGACAATCCTACAGGGCCGACCGTTCCCGGAATCGCTGCACGGTTCGGTGTTGGCTCTGAATCTGCACGGTCGGCGAATCAATCGCGACACGCTGCATCGGCATGGAGCGACCTATACGGCGCGGCATGCGGCCGACTTTCTGAAGGTCGCCGACCCGTGGTTTCGCGGCGTCGAAATCATCACCGGCCGCGCGGGCGAATTGTTCATCGCCGACTGGTCGGACGTGGGCGAATGCCACGACAACGACGGCATTCATCGCACTTCCGGACGCATTTACCGGCTGACAATGGAAGACAATTCATCCGCCGAACACCCCGCCGTCGGTCCGATTGATCAACTCAGCGACCAGCAACTGGCGGAGCACGTCGCGTCCGAATGGGAGTGGCTGTCGCGAAAGTGCCTGCTGGAACTGGCCGAACGAGCGGCCCACACGGCAACCGCTGCGGAGATCCATGACAACCTGCTGACAAAATTCCGTTCGAACGAATCAGAACAACGACGATTGCGCCGGCTCTGGGCCTTGCAGGTCACCGGCGGAGCCACCGACGAATTCCTAACAAGTTGCCTCGACGACCGCAGCGAACACATTCGCTGCTGGGCGATTCAGTTTCTCACCGAAGACAATAACCCGTCGTCATCGGTGCTCACGAAGTTTCAATCGATGGCTCAAACGGATGAATCCGGCCTAGTCCTGACATGGCTCGCATCTGCGCTGCAGCGCCTGAAACACGAAGACCGCTGGCCGATCGCGTTGGCTCTGGGAGCTCACCCAGAATACGCTGATGACCGAGTGCTGCCGTTGATGGTGTGGTACGGCGTTGAACCAGCCGTGCTGACAAACCCAGATCAGGCGGTTGAAATGGCCGTGTCCAGCAAGTTGCCCATTGTCCGCGAATATATCGCTCGCCGAGTGACCTTGGAAATTGAACGGCAGCCAAACATCATTGCCGCCGTTCTGAAACGTCTGTCCGCAACCGGCACCGATTCACCGGTTATCGCGGATGTTCTGCGTGGCATGGCGGAAGCACTTCGAGGCTGGCGAAAGGCAACTCCCGTCACCGGCTGGGAAACGTTTGCGGCCACAAATGCCGACAGCGACAGTGCAGCAGTGCGACAGATGACTCGCGAGTTGTCACTGGTCTTTGGAGACGGACGTGCGTTGGACGAGCTACGCAAAATCGCGGCCAGCGGATCGGATCTATCAGAACGCCGCGCTGCGATCCGTGCGCTGGTCTTGGCCCGAGACACAGACGTTGTGCAGTTGTTGCAAAATTTGCTGGGAGACCGCGATATGTCGCCGGCTGCCATCGACGGACTGGCCGCGTTCGGGCACGAAGAAACCCCCAAGTTACTGGTTGCGAAGTTCGGTCGATTTAACCTAACCGCCAAGCAGGCGGCAATCACCACGCTGGTCTCACGCCCGCAGTTTGCGAATGTTCTGTTAAACGCGGTCTCCGAGGGAAAGATCGATCGTGCCTTGGTTTCCGCATTTCAACTGCGGCAGATGCAGAATTCGGGCGACGCCAGCCTCAGCGAACGTGTCTCCGGCATGTGGCCCGAACTTGCCGAACAGTCTCAGGAAAAAACGGCTCACATTGCACAGCTCCGAACCATGCTAACACCGGAAACGCTCGAAAAAGCCGATCCGTCCGCCGGACGCATGCTGTTCAACAAGTCCTGCGCCACCTGCCACACGTTATTCGGCGAAGGAAAAAAGATCGCCCCCGATCTGACCGGAGCTCAACGAAACAACCTGAACTATCTGTTCGAAAACATCGTCGACCCCAGCGCCACGGTGTCGAAGAATTTCAAGTTATCAATCGTACTACTCGAAGACGGCCGCGTTCTTAACGGAGTCGTCGTCGGTCGCACAGAGAAAACGCTAACGCTGCAAACAGCCAGAGACCAAGTCGTCATTCAACGCGATGAAATCGACGAAATGACGGAATCACCAGTATCCATGATGCCCGACAAACTACTGAACGTACTCAACGATCAGGAAATCCAGAATCTAATCGCCTATCTAATGTCAGCCGCCCAAGTGCCACTGCCGCAACCGTAAGCGTTCAGTGCATATTGGGACTGACCGCGTTCTTCCGATGGCGACAAGATCGCAACGCATCCGAGCATTCAAACCCGACTCAACGTGCCGGTGTGATTGGCAAACGTATCGGTTTCGACGCCTAGTCGCTGCAGGATGGTGACAAACAGCCGTGCCAGTGGAAGCTCTTCCGCTTCGACTTCGCCTCTCCATCCCGCATCACTGACAATACCAGCGCCGGCCTGATTGTCTTCGTTGCCTTGGCCAAACTTCAGATAGCGGCCGTTGGTGAAACCGAGGTTTTGACCGCCCGCAGAAATGATCGGATAGTTGCGTGATAGATGGAAGCTGCTGGAAGCAGAACCGTGCATGGCGAACGTGTTGTCCAGCATGTTGCCGTGGCCGGTCGGTTCGGGAGTCTCCTTCAGCTTCTGCACAAAACGACCGAATTCCTCGGCCTGATACCGATTGTACGTGCCGAGATTTTCCCAGCCGCTGGGTTCCTTGACGGCATGTGTCAGACCATGAGCACCGCCCAAGCCAACGGCCAGCGACAACAGGTCGTGTGAGCCTTCGCCGTTTTCTCGCCCCAGCTGAAACGTCGCTGCCCGAGTTGAATCGCTCAGGAATGCTAGATAGATCAATTCGTACATGGTTTGAAAATACAGCCGAGCTTCTTTGGGCTCGGCTTCCAAATGCAGGTGACGCGTATCGACGTCAGGAATGGGCGTATCGATCCAACCCTGAGCCTTCGTCAGCTTCACCTCGGTGTCGCGCACGGCGTCCAGATATTGACTGAGTGTCTGTCGATCATGTTTGGAAAGTTGTCGTCCCAGCGATTGCGTATTGTCAATCAGCAGATCCAAAGCGCTGTTGCTTCTGGCCAATGTTCCAGCGGCGTCTTGGCTGCTGGCCACAAACAGCATGTCGAAGATTTGTTTGGGCCGATTCATCGCGGGAATCGGACGTCCTTCACGGTTGAAGGATTGCGTCTGCGCACCGCGAGGACCGCCAACGCCGCCGTTCGTCGACATCACCAAAGACGAATGGCGAGTGAATTCTCCAGAGTGTTCCGCATACACCTGATCAAGAGAGATGGAATTCTTGTACGTGCCGTGACCGCCCGTGGCCGCCCCCGTCAAATACTGATCGGCGTTCGAATGGCCGTGAACTTTCCTGGCCGCAGGATGTGACAGCCCGGAATAGATCGTGATATCGTTACGCAACGGTTCGAGTACATCGAGCACTTTGGTCAATTCGAAATCGTTTTCGCCGCCTTGAGGAAACCAGCTCCAATCCTTCCATGCCGGATCTGTTTTCAGCGGCAAACCGACACCGTCAGGATGGTAGATGCTGGCAAAACGTTTCGGCGTTTCATCTGAGCCGGGGCTGTTTGCCGCGAACGTTTCGAACCAAGGCAGGGCCAAAGCCAGACCGGTGCCGCGTAGAAATGTTCTGCGACCTAACGAGTTTGATTTGTTATGCATCGTCAATTCCTGACTCTTACTTTGCGCTGAAGATATTACTGTGAATGATCAGCTGGACCAAATCACCCAATCGATCGTCCTGTTTTCTGAACTGCGCCGTTAAGCTGTCGATGTCCGCATGATCGCCAAATGACAAGGGCCGCCCCAGAGCATAAGCAGTCAGCTTGTGTACCATGGCTCGGGCAAATTGGTCCTGCCGATCCGTCAGCAGATATCGCTTTAACCCATCCACGCCGGCCAGTGTGTGCTTGTTGAACAGTTCCGAAGTCGCATCCACAGGTTTGTCTTTGATCGCAGTCCGGTAGGCACCGACAGCGTCGTAGTTTTCAAACGCGATTCCCCACGGATCGATTCTGGAGTGACACGACAGACAGGCTGGCTTGTTGCGGTGATCGACGATCCGTTCTTTGAGACTCATTTTCAGAATCTCCGGGTCCGTCAGGTCAACTTCCGGAACATTGGGCGGTGGCGGTGGTGGCGGATCATGGAGAATGCGTTCCAACATCCAAACACCACGTTTCAGTGGATGAGAATCCGTGCCATCAGAATTCATCGTCAGCATCCCAGCACCTGTCAACAGGCCACCGCGGTGTGCTTGCGGTTCGATTGACACCTTGCGGAAATGGGGTCCGTAAACTTCGCGAATTCCATAGTGCGCCGACAGCCGCTGGTTGACCATGGCGTAGTCGGAATGTACGAAGTCCATGATGCTGCGGTTGTGCCGGAGCACTTCATCAAAAAAGGCGACGGGTTCTTCCCGCATCGCTTGCGTCAATGAACTGTCCGTGACATGAGTCACACTGTCCAGGCCATCCAGCCCCAGCCATTGCTGAACGAAATTCTGCGAAAAACGTGTTGCACGCGGGTCTGCCAGCAGGCGTTCGACTTGAGCCGTCAGGACGGCTGGTTCCGTAAGCTTCCGCTGCTCCGCGAGTTTCAGCAATTCGTCATCAGGAACACTGGCCCACAGAAAAAACGACAGACGGCTGGCCAGTTCCAGATCACTGACTGTGCTGGATGTGTCAGCAGAATTTTCGGTCGCGCGCTGAGTCAGATACAGAAACTCCGGGGTGGCCAGCGCGGTGGCCAAGACTTCCCGCATGGCATCTTCGAACGTCGAAAAACTCGGGCGGTATTCGGCAAACAGGCCCATGAACTGATCCACTTCCGCCGCGGTGACCGGACGACGCCACACTCGTCGCAGAAATCGCGTCAGCACTTCGCGGCCATACGCATCCTCGTTGTTCTTTTTGTCGCTTCTATGGTCGCTGTCGAAGAAAATATCGGCATGCGTCTGCGGCGGCCATCGCTCATAGAACGGAGCGCTGATTTCGATGAAGTCGATCAGAACCTGTAGAGGTTCCTCACCCTTGGCGTTTGCATTCGAAACATTGCGAATGTGCAAGAACTCATCCCGTCTGGGAAAGGTCGTGGTTAGATTTCGGAACGGATTGCGTTGAATATCACTCAACGGAATATCGAAGTGAATGAATTCCGGATTATCCGCAGATGCCGTGACCGGAATATCACGCTGACTGATCACCTGCGAAAAATTGGCGTTGTTGCTGGTGTGGGCGCTGAACACCAGCTGCAGGCTCGCATATTCGTCAGGGTTCATCGTCGAACGTGCAGCGCGCATGCGAACCCGCATGATGCCTTCGTCGGGAAGAAAGCGGTCCAGATCCAGCTTTAACTCTTGAGATCGAGGCAGAGTTAGCGCGACAGAAGAAACGGCGGGCGTTTGCCCCACGACTGCGTCGGGGTCGGGCATCGGTTTTCCGCTGGAAAACGGAACCCCAATGCCGGTCTCCAATTCAAACAGATGTGGCCGACTTCGATCCTTGCGGTAGCTCTCATCATTCTGATGAAAAACATTGGGATCGGTTCCGGAGGTGGCCTTCGCCATTTCTTCCTGCATCGACACGATGTAAGTAACGGCCGGCGGACGCTCGCCGCTGACGGTGGCGCGCTGCAAAGCACTCAACCCGATCTCACGATAGGTCTCAAACTGTATCGTCGACATCTGCAGCAGTTCGGCGCTATTCTTGAAACCGTCCTCGGATGCGGTTTCCGGCGGCAGCTTATCGGCCAGAGCGTAAGGCAGGCCCAGCAAGTCCTGAAGGGCGTAGTTGTATTCGTATTTTGACAACCGGCGGAAAGATGAGTACTCCTGAATGTTACGACGTATCACAGACGCCTTATTCAGTTCATCGCTCAGCCAGTCAACGATGTTGGTCCGATCCGCGTCGGCCAGTGCGTAATCAGGTTCGTCGTCCGGTGGCATCTCCGAATTACTTAAAACGTTGTAGATCTCACGCCATCGTTCGACGTCGGCTCCCGACAACAGGTCAGGATTCAATTCGTCGATCCGCAGTCTGCCCTCCGACCTTTCCGGACCATGACAGGCTAAGCAACTTTTTGCCAGAGTCGCTCCCACCGACTTCTGGAAGTGCGCGAGATTCGCTTCCGGAACGGCTGCGGCAGCGGTGGTCTCCGCTGTACTTTCCTGCAGAAACCGAGACTTCTCGCGCCCCAATTCTTTGGCCTGTTCCAAAGTGATTGGAGTCTCCGGATGATCGGCTGCCAGCAGTGCGCTGGCGCTGCTGAGAACGAGCAGGATAATAATCTGCGGGGTCTGCATGGGCGGATTTTCGTTCTTCACCATCGACGCTGGGCGAATTGATCGGCACGACGAACGGGTGATTAAACGGGCGAGATAAAACTGGGGGGGGATTGAAGGAGGGATTGAATTTCGGCGGGGTGGGGCACAGCGCAGCACAAACGCACGGTACTGCAAAAGTATATCAGCGCCAAACGATTCAGCACCATGAGATTTTCGCAACATTCGGTACTCGGCGGTCCCGAACTCGTCGACAACGCCCGAACACCGCAACAAGGCTTGCGCGTTGACTGCTTGCAGCCTGCACCATCGGACAATATGCTTGCGTGAACCGCAGAACATCTGCCTTTGCTGAGATCGCTGGATGACGCATTTCACCACTGCAGCCAGCACCTTGCGAAGGCGGCTAAGGTGGGTATTTCAATGGTCTCACGCTAATCTGTCATCTGCCTTAAGGACTCCACAACCATGAATCACGCTCAACATTCGCTGCTCCCGATTCTGCTGGTCTTGGCATTCGCCAAGACTGCGACAGCTGAGGACACCGGGCAAAAAACAGGCAAACCGGTTCCATTGATTTTTGACACGGACCTCGGAAACGATTGCGACGACGTGTTAGCGATGGGCGTGATTCATGCTCTGCAGTCGCGCGGAGAATGTGAACTGCTGGCGGTGACCATTACGAAAGATCACGAGTTGGCCGCGCCTTTTGCCGACGCGGTGAATACGTTTTACGGACGCGGAGACGTTCCCATCGGAATCTGCCACAGTGGCGTCACCAATGATGCCGGAAAATTCAATGTGTTGGCCAAGGATGCTGAGAAATATCCGCATGACTTAACCGTGGGGTCGAAAGTTGCCGACGCGGTTACGGTTCTGCGAAAGGCGCTGGCTGCGCAAGATGATGGCAGCGTTGTGATCGCGCAGGTTGGCTTTTCGACCAATCTGGCCAACTTGTTGAAATCGGCAGCAGATAAATACAGTCCGTTGTCCGGCAGCGAACTGGTGAAGAAAAAGGTTCGCTTGCTGTCGGTCATGGCCGGAGCCTTCACGAAAATCTCTGGAGGCGACCACAAGGAGTACAACATCGTGAAGGACATTCCGTCGGCCAAAACACTTTGCGAAGACTGGCCGACACCGATTGTGTGGAGCGGATTCGAAATCGGCATTGCGTTGCCGTATCCGCACGAAAGCATCCTCAAAGATTACAGCTACGCCACTCATCACCCGCTGTCCGATGCGTACACGGTCTACAATCCTCCGCCACACAACCGCCCAACATGGGATTTGACTTCGGTGCTGCACGCCATCCGACCGGACCGTGGCTACTTTGACTTATCGCCAGCCGGACGTGTCAGCGTCGCCGATGACGGGCTGACGACGTTCGAAGAATCGGCGGATGGGCGAGACCGCTATCTGGTTCTCCGTGACGAACAAAAAGGGCGCACGACGGAAGCACTCGTTCAACTTTCTAGCCAACCGCCAAGCGATAGGTAGTGGGACAGTCCAACTAAGATTTGGAAAGCAAAGAATATGAAACGCTTCATCGATCTCTTCAGCCTTCTCGGCCTGTTGTGCGTCATCGGTTGTGGAGGCCCGAAAGATCCTCCAGCGGACGCAACGAACGCGACGGACGGCATCAAGAAGCCTCGCATCGCGCTCATCATGAAGTCGCTGGCCAACGAATTCTTTTCCACAATGGCCAAGGGCGCTGCAGGGCATCAGGCCGAGCATTCAGACCAATACGATCTGATCGTCAACGGCATCAAGGACGAACGCGACCTAAGTCGTCAGGTGGCATTGGTTGAAGAGATGGTCGCCAGTGGTGTGGATGCGATTGTGATCGCTCCGGCGGATTCCAAAGCATTGGTGCCCGTGCTGCGGCGCGCCAAACAGGTCGGAATTGTCGTCATCAACATCGACAACCAACTGGACCAAGACGTCCTGCAGCAGGAGGGCGTCGAAATTCCGTTTGTGGGGCCCGACAACCTTGCTGGAGCCAAACAGGTTGGCAATTTTCTGGCCAAGTCGCTCAGTGGCACGTCACAGAAAGTCGGCGTTCTGGAAGGCATACGCACGTCATTCAACGCTCAACAACGCCTGAAAGGCTTTCAGGCGGCCATGCAGGACGCCGGTATTGAAATCGTCGACAGCCAGTCGGCTGAGTGGGAAATGAGCAAGGCGAACACGATCGCGGCATCGATGCTAAGCGAACATCCGGAGATTACGGCGATTCTGGCGGCGAACGATTCGATGGCGTTGGGCGCGATCGCCGCAGTCAAAAGCGCCGGACGTGGGGGCGAAGTTCAGATCGTTGGCTTCGACAATATTTCCGCCATCCAAGCGGCAATTCGCGAAGGAAAAGTCTTGGCCACCGCCGACCAACACGGCGATCAATTGGCCGTGTTCGGAATCGAAGCGGCGCTCAAGGAGCTCAACGGCCAAGGTTCTGGCCAGAACATCGAAACGCCCGTCGATCTGGTCACGGCGGAAACATTGTCGGAACCTTAAGTGTCACCGTAAGTGTCATCATGAGCCAGACCACGCTGCTACAAACGCACGGACTCAGCAAACGCTACGGAAAAGTGACCGTGTTAAGCGACGTGTCGCTGGATGTGCGAGCCGGAGAGATTCACGCCCTGTTGGGAGCCAACGGAGCCGGCAAGAGTACGCTGTGCAGAATCATCAGCGGCTTGATCGCGACGTCCGATGGCTCGATGGAATTGGCCGGCGCGAACTACGCCCCCGAAACCAAACAACAAGCAGAATCGTCCGGCGTCGAAATTGTGCAGCAGGAACTGAACCTGATCGGAACGCTGTCAGTCGCCGAAAACTTGTTGCTGACGAGACTGCCGAATCGTGGCGGAATCCTGCGCAGCGGGCAGTTGCATGCTGAAGCACGCCGCACTTTGGACCGCTTTGGTTTGCCCGACGTCGCAACGTTCGCGCCGGTTGAATCGCTGGGAGTAGGGCATCAACAAATGGTCGAAATCGCAACGGCGCTGGCCCGACAGTGCCGCGTGCTGATTTTGGATGAACCCACCGCAGCTTTGTCTGGCACGGAAGCGGAACAACTATTCAAACACCTGCAAGCGCTACGTCAACAAGGAGTGGCGATCATTTATATCAGCCACCGCCTAGACGAAGTCGCCGCGATCGCAGATCGAGTCACAGTGCTGCGCGATGGTCGGTATGTGGCAACGCGACAGACCGCATCTCTGTCCGCGGACGACATGGTCGATTTGATGAGTGGCGATGATCAGTCCCGCGAAGCGGCGCAGCATCAGTCTCATCGCACAGCTAAAACGGCGATGCACGTGCGATCTATAACCTGTGGCATGGTGCGCGATGTCACGCTGGAGCTTCGCCAAGGCGAAAGGCTCGGAATCACGGGACTGGTTGGGTCTGGCCGCACCGAACTCTTGCGGGCGATCTTTGGAGCGGACGTAGCGACGTCGGGTGAAATTCTCCTGCCGAATCAACCGCAGGGACGGCGTTTTTCGCACCCTTCCGAAGCCGTGGCAGCAGGACTGGCAATGGTGACGGAAGATCGCAGGCACAACGGTTTGTTACTTTCGCAGTCCATTTCCGTCAACACAACGCTCAGCAGCTTGTGGAACCGTTTTTCGCGCTTCGGGCTGCTGCGTGGAACTGAAGAACGCCGCGTTTCGATGGACATGGTTGATGAATTGGAAACGCGCTGCGAAAGCATTGACCAAAGTGTTGCGACGCTGAGTGGCGGCAACCAGCAAAAGGTCGCAGTGGCGAAATGGCTGGTGCGAGACGCCGATGTATTCCTGTTCGACGAACCAACTCGCGGAATTGACGTTGCCGCGCG
>Ga0075108_10001415_pt1 | contig 11667 bp, 9 predicted proteins | sample AntAceMetag02UK1_FD_69797 | JGI IMG/M metagenome (GOLD analysis project Ga0075108, IMG submission 69797) | Saline lake microbial communities from Ace Lake, Antarctica - Antarctic Ace Lake Metagenome 02UK1 | ecosystem: Environmental > Aquatic > Non-marine Saline and Alkaline > Saline | place...
GATCCAGGTCGCCGTGCTCTAGCTGAATCTTACCTTCGTACAAACTCATTCATGAAATCGAAAGAGATCTACGAACAATTGATGGCAGGTACTTCTGGCACAGATAAAGACCGCATCAATTACGGACGTACTTTAATGTCTACTGGAAATCACAGCAAGGCATCTGAGGTGTTCTCCGGTGTACTTTCTAGAGAACCTGGAAATGAAGTTGCACAAACGCTAAAATCTGCATGCAAGAATATGGCAAGCTTTTTAGCAGATTCTGGTGCTTACGATATTGAGCCACTTGCTATAAGTGATGTGACTGCAGCATACGCACCCCATGCGGTAAAAGATGGAGTTTACTTCTCTGCTCAGCGCTCTGCTGGAGGAGAGGTAGATCAATACTCCGGATTGAAATATACAGATCTCTACTTTATGTCAAACAGTGGAGATTCTCTTTCAAAGCCAATGAAAGTGGAAGGGGTCAATGGTAAATACCATGATGGTATTGCTTCTGTCTCTGCAGATGGTTCTAAGATGATTCTGACCAAAAGTCATTACAACAAGCAAAACAAACAACTTCTTTCTAATGCTGAAAGTGTAAACATGACTCAGCTTTATATTTCTGAAAAGAACAAAGAAGGCAAATGGGGGGCACCGCAGTTATTGCCTTTCAATGACGAAAACTACATGTATGCGCACCCTGCGTTAAGTGCTGATGGATCAACCCTCTATTTCGCTTCTGATATGCAAGGTGGCTATGGTGGAATGGATTTATACAAGACCAATTTCGCTAATGGAGTTTGGTCTAAACCTCAAAACCTAGGCGGCTCAATCAATTCACCAGGGAATGAGTTATTTCCTTCTTTGAGATCAGCTGACTCTCTTTATTTCAGTTCAAATGCACACAATAGTGTTGGTGGACAAGATCTAAACTATGCTGTTCAAAACGGGACTGTATGGAATGGTCCTTTTCATTTACCAACACCCATTAACACTCCTTTTGATGACTTTGGAATGACCTTCATTCCAGGATCGAAGAAAGGCTACTTCTCTTCTGATCGTTTGAGTAGCGTAGATCATATTTACACTTTCGTAGAGAATGACCTCATGTACACGCTGAATGGTGTAATTACGCGAAAGGTAAATGGTGAACCTATATCAAATGCGATGGTCACTCTTATGAACTTAACTGATGATGCTGAAGAAGAATACTACTCAGATGATGTTGGTATGTTCGAGATACCATTGATTCCTGGAAAAAACTACCGTGTTCGTGTTGAAGAACCTGGTTACTTCGCAATCAATGAAGACATTTCAACCAAAGGTCCACAAGCCAGTTCTGAGAAGAACCTGAACCTTGCTATGCTAGACATTAGTAACCCTGAAGGTACTGCTGAAAATGGATCTGGAAATGAGACTCAACAGCAAGATGGATCAGGCATACCAAAAGGAATTACTGAAAATGCTCCTTATGCCATCCCAAATATTCAGTGGGATTATAACAAATGGAATATCCGTGAAGACTCTAAACCATACCTCAATTATGTGGCGAAATTATTGAAAGATAATCCATCTATCAAAGTTGAAATTAGTTCTCATTGTGACAGTCGAGGAAGTGACTTCTTCAACCAAAAGCTATCAGAGAAAAGAGCAAAAGAGGTAACTAATTACCTTGTTAAAAAAGGAATAAAAAGATCTCTACTTATTAGTAAAGGATATGGTGAGTCTCAGTTGATGAACACTTGTGATGACAACAAAGCCTGTTCAGAAAGTGAGCATCAAATCAACAGAAGAACAGAATTCAAAGTATTGAACTAAAAAAGTTCAACCCATAAAAAAAGCCCAGCAAATAGCTGGGCTTTTTTATGGTCAAAAATTACTCTAAATGGCCTTCTTAACTGTCTCAGCAAAAGAAGCATTAACGATTTTACTATCTGCCCATTTAAGGAAATCAAAATATTTCAAAACTACTTTTTCTTCTGGTCCTTGAACCAACACCGAAAGCTCTTCACTGAATGCTGTAAATAATTCTTTCTGATCTAGGATACTCGCTGCGCGAATAAACTTACGAATGTACTCGATGATTACTTTTTCCAAATGGAAATCTCGCTGACGTTTACTCAAATAGCGCAAAGTAGACTTGGTTATGTATTCCAGAAGGTCATGATTTCCTAATTCATAATGGATTACTAGATTAAACAGGCGTGCATAAGAATAGATGTCTTGTCTAAGCGTATTCTCGTTGTCATTCAATACCTTATTAATCCAGAACAGGGCTTTGTTGTACTTCCCCGCTCCAAAATAAATATAAGCGATGTGGTAGTAGAAGGTCACAATTTGCTCCTTGTGCAATTTACCTTCATTCTCTTCCATTCCTTCAACAATGTCCTCAACTAAAGCAAGTCCTTTATCGAAATCTCCTGTTAAGTGACAAATTTGAAGTTCAGCGATGTTCGTGTCTTTAAAAATCGTCACCAAGACATCAGTGCTCTTAAAAGCGCGTTCCTCGCCCGTTTTGCGCATCAAATCTGCCATGGCTCTTGCCTCAACAAACTTGTTTTGATCAATAAGACAGAACATGATATTATTCAATGTTCGAATGTATCGTTTCGCCAAGTCGTGCTTCACGTAAGGATTTTCGTCAAGAATCTCCTTTACCTTAAAGAACTTCGTTAAAGCGGTATCATAATCACCATTCGCCATCTTACAGAACCCTTGCGTGTAGTAACAAATGGTAGCCGCTCTTTGAGACAGTGCCGTGTTTTTACCTTTGATCAACGGATGGTTTGTGATTTCTTCAACCAGACTGCGGTCCTCATCATTCCGAACGAATCCTCCTGATCTGAAAACATAGTTGATTTTCGAATACAGGACATGATAAGCAGCTAAGTTTCTCAACTTACCTATTACATCTTGCTCCTCCTTGATTAAGGTATCAAGATCCTTAGTAAACTCACCATCCTCAAGTGCCTCTTCAAGTAATTTCTTTTCCCAGCTAATCAGTTCAAAAAGGTAATAGAACTTTTCATGCTCAATTGCTTGTTTCTTTGCACGCATTAGAAACTTGTTGCACTCCTTGAAAAGTGCCTTTTCGAACAAAATCTCTATATTCTTAATTTCTTGTTTGAGCAACGAACTAACCGAATTATCTGCGTGGTAAGCACGAAGACTTTTCAGAATCAGTTTATAGAGATGATTCTTTTCAGAGGGGAAGTGCCTGATGAACGTTTCCTTTCTGAACATATGTTTCACACCCCCTTCATCATATTCTACCTGCTTGTCAATAGCATCAAATATCTTCAGGTAATTTTTATCTCCTGTTTGAAGTGAAGACGAAAGTTTAAAAAATCGCTTCTCACTTTTTGACAGAGATTTGATCAAGTCAAACAGTTCGGTTGAAGGTTTCATAGGAATTCAATTTATCAGCCATTTATCAGCAATCATTGGGTTTCAATAGGCCCTCATTTCACCAAAACGAAATAAATGGCATTCCAATTATGCATATTACAAGTTCACTCTCTCTCCCCCTACCAATATGAGAATAATAATTTTTCTTAGGACTAGAATTAGAAAACTCACTCCTTGGGAAATCAATATTCATCTGGGGCGAATGCCTTATACCTCTATGCATTCTGTATCTTCAGGAATCCTGTATAAGGCCCTCACCTATGAAAGCTAATTTCCTTTGTTTTATCTTGTTATCCGCATGTTTTAATCTCTTCAGTCAAGATTGCCAGCACAAGAAAAACAGAAAGCCCTTTGTCCGTTCATTTGCTGATGCTTCTAGAAGTGACAGTTTAGACGTACTTCATGTTGATCTAAATATAGATATGACTCACTGGTCTGATCAGGAACTGTTTGGTGCAGCCACTATAGATCTAGAATCCAAGTTGGACAATGTGCAGAACATTGTATTTGATCTTCTGGCGCTTCAAGTAGACAGTGTAAAACTTGATGGTAGCCTTGTGAATTTCTCACAAGTCTCATCCAATTGCATCTGTTATGCACCTGCTGCTTACAACACTGGAGAGTCTTTTCAGGCCATCATTTATTATCATGGCGAACCTTTAGAGGACGAATCAGGCTGGGGTGGCTTCTATTGGCAAAATGATTTTGCCTTCAATCTGGGTGTGGGGTTTGATGCTGATCCACATAACTTCGGCCGCGCTTGGTTTCCTTGTTTTGACAATTTCGTTGAACGGAGTTCATACACACTCCACGTATTGACTTCGGAGAACCGAAGTGTTTATTGTGGTGGAGTCTTGGGAAATATAGAATCACTTGGTGGTGATAGCCTTCTCACAACTTGGAACCTTGATCAAGAAATACCAAGCTATTTAGTAAGCATCGCGGTTGGAGATTATGTACACGTTACCCAAAACTTTGAAAGCACAACGGGCGAAGTCATCCCCATTTGGCTTGCAGCTGAGGCTGGAGACACATCAGCAGTTGTCAGCAGTTTTGTAAACCTAATTCCCTGCCTTGATAGCTTTGAATCTGCATACGGTCCATACCTGTGGCCTAGAGTTGGATACGTTATGGTTCCGTTTAGTTCAGGGGCTATGGAACATGCTATGAACATTGCATATCCGCAATTTGCAGCAAATGGTGGGCTTTCCTATCAAACGCTCATGGCTCATGAGCTTGCTCACCATTGGTGGGGAGATTTAGTTACGTGCTCATCTCAAGAAGACATGTGGATCAATGAAGGAATGGCTTCGTACAGCGAAGCACTTTTTATAGAGTCACTTGATGGTGTAGATGCATACCTAGAATATGTAAGAGACAATCATAAGGATGTGCTTTTGTATGCGCACCGTCGTGATGGAGAGAGACTCCCCGTCTCTGGAATTGATCATTCCGCCACATACGGAGATCACGTTTACAATAAAGGTGCAGATGTAGCACACACCCTGCGCGGATATATGAATGACGATTTCTTTTCAGGACTAACCGCTTTCATTGAAAATCATTCATATCAAGATGTTTCAAGTGCGCAAATGCGCGACTATCTGGACCCACTATCTACCGGTGATATTCATTCCTTCTTTGAGGATTGGATATTCCAACCTGGTTTCCCTGACATTCGTATATCCTCAATGGACATTGCAGAAAACGGAGGGAACTATGAAGTTTCCATTGAAATCAAGCAATTTTTGCACTATTCAAATCATTTCTACACCAATGTTCCTATAAACATTGAATTCCTCAGCTCAGCATGGGGCGAAAACTATCTCAGTGATCAAATCATTTCGGGCCCATCAACACTTCTTGAATTCACACTCCCTTTCTTGCCCGCACACACCATTATAAATCGAAATGAGCGCATCAACCAAGCCGTGCTAGCTGAAGAGCTTGTGATAGATGATGATGGTATCACATCATTGCAATATGCGGAATTTCGAATTGATGTGAATGCTCCTGTTGTTGAAGATTCACTTTGGATTCGGGTTGAGAACCATTGGAGCAGAGCTGATCTCAACCAAAACCAAACGGGGGTTCACTTAGCCGACGATCGGTTCTGGAGGATTCATGGACCCAATAACCTTGCTTCTTATAACATCGAGGGCCGCATTCGTTTTTATGGCGATGAAGACGCCACCAATTATTTCGACCCCCTTTTCTTTGAAGCATTAGCTGAAGAAAACATGAATGAAGATAGCTTGCACTTGTTTCATCGTGCAGGCCCCAGTGATATTTGGTCAGAGGTAAATGATTTTGACCTCAACACACAAGGATCAAATGAAAATTGGCAGGGTTACATTGATTTCCCCCTGACTTCACAAGGAGATTATGCTTGGGGTTATTATTCAGATGTTGTAGGGATTGAAGAAACAACTACTCAATTAGAACTAACTGTTTATCCAAATCCAGCAAAAGAAGTCATCTTTATAAAGAACCTTCTATTGAATGAAGGCTATGAAATTCTTGACGCAAGCGGAAAATGTGTTGACCAAGGCTACTATAACGGTTCAATATCTATTGAGGAACTCACTGCCGCAACATACTTCATTCGGATAAAAAACACCCTCCTTCCATTTGTGAAATAAGGTATTTTGCTAGCTGTATTTTCGTGTGGAGTCCACTGAAAATGCCGGGTTGAGATAAGATACTCTGCACCAAATACGTATGCTTCACACTGATAATGGGGCAAAAAAAAGCCCGAAAATCAAATTGATTTTCAGGCCATAGAACGATTTTAACGCTGGTCTTAAGAACGAAATTTCTTACCAGGATAATAAGCCAATTTCCCTAACTGCTCCTCAATACGAAGCAACTGGTTGTATTTAGCGATTCGATCAGAACGAGAAGCTGAACCTGTTTTGATTTGCCCCGTATTCATTGCAACTGCCAAATCAGCAATTGTGTTGTCCTCGGTCTCACCAGATCTGTGGCTCATTACAGAGGTATATCCATACTTACGTCCCATATTAATGGCAGCAATGGTCTCTGTCAATGTTCCAATTTGGTTCACTTTGATAAGAATTGAATTCGCAACACCTTGTTCGATACCCATTTGAAGGCGCTCAGTATTGGTAACGAATAAATCATCACCTACGAGTTGAATGTGATCACCTAATTTATCTGTCATCAATTTCCAACCTAACCAATCGTCTTCATCCATGCCATCCTCAATACTGATGATTGGATATTTTCTTGTCCACTCAGCCCAGTAATCGACCATCTCAGCTGAGGTCAACTCATCACCAGTTGATTCTAGAATGTAGCGCTTCTTCTCTTTGTCATAGAACTCAGACGAAGCCGCGTCAAGCGCAAGAAGGATATCCTCACCCGCTTTATAACCTGCTTGGTCAATCGCTTGAAGAATAACAGTTATGGCTTCCTCATTAGAGCCTAGGTTTGGAGCGAATCCACCCTCATCACCAACATTGGTAGAATGCCCAGCCTTCTTAAGAACGGCCTTGAGGTGATGGAAAACTTCTGTACCCATTCTCAATGCCTCAGAAAAGCTAGATGCACCAACAGGCATAATCATGAACTCTTGGACATCAATTTTATTGTCAGCGTGAGAGCCGCCATTAATGATATTCATCATTGGCACGGGCATCGTATTCGCACTAACACCACCTACGTATCTATAAAGCGGTTGTCCAAGTGATTCAGCAGCAGCGTGTGCAACGGCCAAGGAAACACCAAGAATAGCATTCGCACCAAGCACCGCCTTATTTTTTGTACCATCAATGCCAATCATGGCTCTATCGATCAGGTTTTGATCGTATAAGTAAGCCCCTTGAAGCTCGTCATTGAGGATTGTATTTACGTTTTCAACTGCTTTAAGAACGCCTTTTCCCATGTAACGACCGGCATCCAAATCACGTAGCTCTATCGCTTCGTGAATACCAGTGCTTGCTCCCGAAGGAACTGCAGCTCTTCCTAGCACACCTTGATCTGTTACTACGTCAACCTCAATTGTAGGATTCCCTCTTGAATCAAGAATTTGACGTGCTTGTATTCTTCCAATATAACTCATCTTCAATTTTTTGAGTGCTCCTTTATAGCTGTCACAAAATCATCAAAAAGATATCTTGAGTCATGAGGACCAGCAGATGCTTCAGGATGGTATTGAACAGAGAACACAGGTTTATTGATCACTCGAATTCCAGCGAGCGTGTCATCATTTAGGTGAATATGAGTGACTTCGATGTTATCATTGGCATCAGCCGACTCACGGCTCACAACAAAGCCATGGTTCTGAGAAGTGATTTCTGCCTTCCCAGTTAAAAGATTCTTTACGGGGTGATTTACACCTCGATGGCCATTGAACATTTTTATCGTTGAAAGTCCTTGGCTCAGGGCAATTACTTGGTGACCCAAGCATATTCCGAAACAGGGTGTTCCAGATTGTACTAGTGTATTTACTTCCTGGATTACATCTGACATTGCAGAGGGGTCACCAGGTCCATTAGAAAGCATGATTCCATCAGGCTTTGTATTAAGAATATCTGCTGCAGGTGTTGAACAAGGGAATACTTCAACTGAACATCCTCGATCAGTTAAACATCTAATTATGTTTGTTTTCACCCCTAAGTCGAGCAAAGCAACTTTGGCTATCTCATTTTCAGCTTTAACACTATAACGCTTAGTTGAGGTTACTTTAGAGCTTAATTCCAACCCGTCCATTGAGGGCACTTGACTGACTAGATCTTTCAGTTTTTCAGGATTAAGCTCTATACTAGATATAACGGCGTTCATTGCGCCTTTTTCTCTGATGTGTCTAACGAGTGATCTTGAATCAATGTCACAGATACCAACAATACCATCTCTTTCAAGATAATCCTGCAGGGTTCCGCTCCCTCCCACTCTACTATAGATTTCAGAGAATTTCTTGGTGACCAATCCTGCGATTTTTAGTCCGCCTGATTCTACTTCTTGACTATGCACGCCATAGTTTCCTATGTGCGGGGTAGCCATAATCAGTATTTGTCCGAAGTAACTGGGGTCAGTAAAGATTTCTTGATACCCATACATTCCTGTATTGAAAGCTATCTCTCCTTGAGTTGTTCCAATTTTCCCAGCCGCATATCCTTCATAAATGGTTCCGTCTTCAAGAACAAGGAAAGCTTTTTGGCGTTGATTTTCATTCTGCATGGTGCAAAGATAAGATGATAGGTAGTGCCCTAAACCTTGAAAATACAATTTAAATATTCACATTTTCTCCACTAAAACCAAAAAAAAAGGGACAATCAAATAGACCGTCCCTTTTAACTATTAATTCGTTCGAATTAAGCTTTCTCTTCGCCTGAATCGTCGTCTTTCTTTTTGTCAGCAATTGCTTCATTGGCAGAATCTTCTTCATCTTCCACTTTTTCAGCTATTACATCGGAAGCATCATCAGCCACTGTTTCAGCAGAACCAGCTTTCGATTTACCTCCACCACGACGCGCACGACGTGTTTTTGTCTTTTTCTCTTCGTTACCATAGATTTCATTGAAATCTACAAGTTCGATCATACACATTTCAGCTGAATCACCTAATCTGTGACCTAACTTAATTATACGTGTATATCCTCCTTCTCTGTTCCCAACTTTAGGAGCAACTTCTCGGAACAGTTCGGTCACAGAGTATTTGTTACCGAGGTAACGAAATACCATTCTTCTAGAGTGAGTCGAATCTTCTTTCGAGCGGTTGATCAAAGGTTCTACGTATTGACGTAGCGCCTTAGCTTTTGCTACAGTAGTAGTGATGCGCTTGTGATCGATTAGCGAAGATGCCATATTCGATAACATTGCTTTACGATGCGCTGTCTTTCTACCAAGGTGGTTAAATTTCTTACCGTGCCTCATGATTATAGGTGTTCAATAAGCTTATAGCCTATCCAATTATTCTTTATCCAATTTATACTTCGATACATTCATACCGAAAGAAAGATTCTTGCTTTCAACAAGATCTTCAAGCTCCGTTAAGGACTTCTTACCGAAGTTACGGAACTTCAATAGATCGTTCTTGTTGTAAGAGACCAAATCTCCAAGAGTTTCAATGTCTGCTGCTTTCAAACAGTTCAGTGCACGCACTGAAAGATCCATATCAACCAGCTTCGTCTTCAACAATTGACGCATGTGCAGTGAAGTCTCATCAAACTCTTCTGTTTCAGATTTCTCTTCATTTTCAAGCGTAATTCGTTCGTCACTGAACAACATGAAGTGGTGAATCAGAATTTTAGCTGCTTCTTGTAGTGCATCTTTCGGAGAAATAGAACCATCACACTCGATGTCCATAACTAACTTCTCGTAATCCGTTTTTTGCTCAACACGGTAATTTTCAATACTGTATCTAACGTTACGGATTGGAGTAAAGATTGCATCAATTGCAACAGTGCCGATAGGTGCACCAGATTCCTTATTCTCCTCAGCAGGAACGTATCCACGTCCTTTGCCAATATTAACTTCGATGTTAACCTTAACACCTTTTTCCATTCGGCAGATCACGTGATCTGGGTTCAAGACTTGGAATGCAGAGGTAAACTTGCCAATGTCTCCAGCTGTAAATGTATCCTGGCCAGAAAGTGTGATTAGCACTCGTTCAGAATCTGTTTCTGCAATTTGTTGCTTAAAGCGCACTTGCTTCAAATTCAAAACGATTTCAGTCACATCTTCTACAATACCTTTTACGGTAGAGAATTCATGGTCAACACCGTCCATTTTGAACGAAGTGATCGAGAACCCTTCCAGTGAAGAAAGAAGAATACGACGTAATGCGTTTCCGATTGTAATTCCAAAACCTGGTTCTAACGGACGGAATTCAAACTGTCCACTAAAATCATCAGACTCTAGAAGAATAACTTTATCTGGTTTCTGAAAATCGAGAATAGCCATTATAAGGGTCTTAAGATTATTTAGAGTACAATTCGACGATGAGTTGTTCCTTGATATTTTCAGGAATTTGCTCACGTGAAGGTACATTAAGAAAAGCACCTGTCATATCACCTGAGTTCCAATCTAGCCAGTCGAATTTTTTCACATTAATTGCTAGAGAAGAAGAAATAGCCTGAAGTGACTTTGAACGTTCACGAACACCTACTACATCACCTGGACGCAGAGAGTATGAAGGAATGTTCACATGCTCACCATTCACTGTAATGTGACGGTGTGTTACCAACTGACGAGCACCTCTTCTAGTAGGAGACAGACCAAGTCTGTAAACCGTATTGTCTAGACGAGACTCACAAAGTTGTAGCAGAATTTCACCTGTAATTCCTGACTTCATGGAAGCCTTCTTGAAAAGGTTCGAGAACTGACGTTCAAGAATTCCGTAAGTATATTTAGCTTTTTGCTTTTCAGTGAGCTGAACAGAATATTCAGACTGCTTTGAGCGTCGCTTATTTGGTCCGTGCTGCCCTGGTGGGTAAGAACGGCGTTCTAGTGCTTTGTCTGGTCCGAAGATCGGTTCGCGAAAACGTCTCGCAATCTTCGATGTAGGTCCTGTATAACGTGCCATATCCCTTTCTTTTTTGCTTCAGTAGTTAGACTCTGCGTCGTTTTGGAGGACGACAACCATTGTGTGGCATAGGTGTCACATCAACAATTTCAATTACTTCGATTCCAAGATTGTGAAGCGAACGAATCGCTGATTCACGGCCGGAACCTGGGCCTTTTACAAATACGCGGATTTTCCGGAGACCGAGTTCATGTGCCTCTTTTCCACATTCTTCCGCGGCTACTTGAGCAGCATAAGGGGTGTTCTTCTTAGATCCACGGAAACCCATTTTCCCAGCGGAAGACCACGAAATCACCTGTCCTTGATTGTTAGTCAGGGAGATGATAATGTTATTGAAACTAGCTTGGATGTGCGCCTCACCGGTCGCTTCCACAACTACTTTCTTTTTTTTCTTGACGTTCTTAGCCATAACTTTTTGAATTCAGGTCATCAGTCCTAAAAAAGGACTCAAGTACATCCCTCACAATGAGGAACTTATTATTTAGTAGCCTTTTTCTTATTTGCAACGGTCTTACGCTTCCCTTTACGAGTACGAGAATTATTCTTCGTACGCTGTCCGCGAAGTGGTAAACCAACACGATGACGGATTCCTCGGTAACAACCGATATCCATCAAACGCTTGATATGCATTTGAGTTTCCGTACGCAATTCACCCTCTACTTTAAAAGAAGTAGTGATTTCACCACGAATTTTACCCAATTCATCATCGTTCCAATCTTGAACCTT
>Ga0075108_10001420_pt1 | contig 11657 bp, 23 predicted proteins | sample AntAceMetag02UK1_FD_69797 | JGI IMG/M metagenome (GOLD analysis project Ga0075108, IMG submission 69797) | Saline lake microbial communities from Ace Lake, Antarctica - Antarctic Ace Lake Metagenome 02UK1 | ecosystem: Environmental > Aquatic > Non-marine Saline and Alkaline > Saline | place...
TTCCGCTAATATGTGGTATACTAGCGGTAGCTGTTTCATCAAAATAATTATACCACAATGCCCAAGAAAAGCAAGCCCAAGCTGCGTTTACTTTCTGATCGTATCTTGACCGTTGACAAGAACGGTAAGTTACGCATCGGCGGTAAGTTCGCATCGTCTAAACAGGTCAATCGCTGGCGTTCGATTCGTAAGCGAAGAGGGCTTGAGGTAGGCTTACCCCTACCATCCAGACAAAAACAAGGTAAATCATCAAGATCAGAGTCGGCTCGCAAAGCAGCGGCGACAAGGAAGCTGAATAGGCTTGGTATAGATAGACCTGATTCTATCAGGACTGCTGGGGCCAATTTCCAAAAGTTCGATTATAAGATAGGAGAAATAGAACCTGAGTTAATCGAAGCTGTATTAGAACGTGAACTGATCGGTCGTAGTTCTATTCTTGTGAACCTTGTGATTGAAGGTAAGCAAGCAGGCGGCCAAGATTCAATTGCTGGTACGTCGTTTAGAATTGTTAACAAGAATAATATCACAGAGGTAGCAGAAACGGAGGCTAAGAAGCTACAAAAATTAGCGTCAAAATACGAGATTCAAATTGTTGACGAGATTACTGTAACCGTATCGATCGGGGTAGCAAGGAAAGATGAAAAATGAATTATGTAGTTAGACGATCAATTCAAGATAGCACGGACACTGAGCTAACGCCCTTTATGGCAGACGATGAATTACTTTGTAAATATGCTGAAAGTGTTGCATTTTATATAAGTTTTGATATGACCCCGATTGATTCAGTTGAAAAAGCGAAGGCCCTACTAATCCTTAGAGGTTGGAGTGTTGAAGAATGCTAAAACCCATGTCAGGTAAACCTTTTTCTACGGCCGATTTTGTGGTAGCAGATATTGAGAATACGCCTGACGGGGAAGTAATCGATATCGATACCGCATGGCGGAATCAATTAACCAATGAGATAGAACATAAACTATTTCAGGATTGGAAAGAATGGTTTAAGTGGGTTAAATCAAAAGCTAGAAAAGATCCTAAATATAGAATGATTTATGCCCACAACGGCGGGGGATGGGACTGGTTATCACTAGCCCAACGTCTATTGACCGATCTTAAATCAGAGCGCGAAACTATTTCTGCTGTAATGGCTGGTTCTAGCATGATTGTATTAACAGTGAAAATAAAAGGACGCTGTACAATTAAATTCTGCGATTCGCTTCAATTACTTCGATCAAAATTAGATGATCTATCCGATCAGTTTTTAGGCGATGGTAAGGTAGATACCGGCGGAATGTTACCGCACGAATTAAAACAGACTGATATAATAAAATACTATAAATATGTCCAACGTGATACTAATTCATTGTTGCAAATACTCGAAAAGGCCCTTATAATAATAAGAGAAAAGGTGGCCCCAATCGGCAATTTCGGAGCTACCATCGGTTCGACAGCGATGACAGTTTTTAGAACCATAGGAATTGAACAACCAATTACCATACCTTGGAACGAAGAATTAAAAGAACTATTGAGACAGGGTTATGTAGGCGGTCGAGTAGAATGCTTCAAACCCGGAATTTATGATGCAATCACAGTCTACGATATCAACAGTCTCTACCCATCCGTTATGCGTGCCTATAACGTACCTATCTCAGATCGTGGAGAATGGGTTACACAAAAACAGCCCGGAGACGTTGGTTGTTATCGAATTCGGTTTAAGCAATATAGACGTGATATCCCGGCTGTCTTTATTCATAGAGGAATTGGATGCTATGAAGGCGAAGGTGTTTATTACAGCCCCGAAATAGAACTTTTACAGGAGATAGACCCTCATGCTATTATTGAAGTGGACAATGGTTTTAGTTTCTTTGACGTTGGCATTGTGTTCCGCGCTTTTGTTGATCGTTTGTATCAATTACGACTTGAAAATCCTGACACTCCTTTGTCTCTTTTGTGCAAGTTCCTACTTAATAGTCTTTATGGTAAGTTTGGTCAGCATCCAATCAGGGAGCAACTTGTTAGTGTGGAAGACTTCGAACAGTTATACGACATGGTAGACGGCGGGGCGAAGGTAACCCTTATCAACGACGATCTTTGTGTTTATTCTTTAGAACATGAGACAACGTGTGCTTTTGAACACGTTGGAATTGCAGGAACAATAACCAGTCATGCTAGAGCAACTTTATATCGCGGATTATTGGAGGCTAACGTCGGACTTGTTTATTGCGATACTGATTCCGTTCACACTACTGGTAGGATACCTGATAGGCTGGTTGGTAAAGAATTGGGTCTATTCAAAAAAGAGTTTGAAGGAAAAGGAGCCTACGCAGGCAAAAAGTTATATGGATTACAGAGACACGACGGGTCTTACAAAATCCGAGCGAAGGGTGTTAGTGTTGGCGGGCGTAACGGCTTCGCTCTTGATTTTAACGATATTTGCAGCATCGTCAACGGGGAGCAAATTAAATGTACTTTTCAAAGACCGGCGACACCGAAACAAGTATTTGCAGGAAAACAACCTTGCAGATTTACCGATAAATCCAGACGAATAAAAAGGACGGCGTAAAATGGATGAAAAAGAATTAACAGAATACTACATTAAACAGAAACCCGGAGTTACCGAATTAGATGATACTATTATTACTACGCCAAAGCAAAACACTTCTCATGATACTTCTAATGATAACTCTGGTGATACCGCTAAAAACACTAGCAGGAATTATAAACCTCACGGCGGACGTTCTACAGACGACGGGGGATCGACTTTTGACCCCGCGATCCATGCGAGTAACCCCGACGGCACGCCAAAGAAGACGAAGGCGGGAAAGTTTGCAAAGCGACGCGGCCGAAAGATCGCTGGATCAAGCGATCCTGTCCAGCACACAGAACGATTAAGCTGTAGGGAAGCTGGCAGAGTTTCCGCTCAAGCAGTCTTTGTGTCCGGTCAAGCAGCTTTCGGCGATGAATGGAAACCGATTGTTGATAATGAAAGCGGTGTAAACGAGCCTGAAAATGTAACCGCAGCTTTTGCCGCCTATTATGAGATAACAGGTTTACGCGAGCCCCCTCCGTGGGTAATGTTGGCCATCGTTTTAGGTAGTTATGCAGGACCACGTTTGACTATGCCTAAAACTCAAAGCAAATTGAAACGTATGGTTAATTATGTAGGACTACGATTAAAAGGATGGAAAAAAGTCAAACCAGAAAAGGAAGGCGAATAAATGCATTCACTAATTGTAGGTACAACAGGAAGCGGAAAATCCACCCTAGCTAAGATTCTATGTAGAACACTTACTAAAGCAGGGCAAAAATGTGCTGTTCTAACCCCAACACAAGAATCGGGGTGGGAAGCCGAATTTAAGACAACTCAGGGCGACCAGTTTTTAGCTCATGTAAAAGAAAACAAAGAATTATTCTGTTTTGTAGATGAATCTGGCGATGCTATCGGTAGATACGATCAGGAGATGAACTGGTTAGCGACCGGTTCTAGACACTTAGGACATAGTGTATTTTTTAATGTTCAAGTTTCACAACAGATATCGCCCGCGATTAGAACGTGCTGCCAGAGAGCTTATATATTTGCAACATCCGAGGGGGTCTTAAAATTGCTGGCGGAGGATATGACCGAGCCAGCGATCAAAAAATATAACCGTATACCGCAATTCCATTTTTTAGCTGCGAGTCGATTTGAAGAATTAAAGATGGGAAGGCTTGACCATGGCGGGGTTTCGGTGTATATTGGGGGGTTAGACGAGCTTACTAACGAAACCGAAAAGGCGGTCCCCGATGAAAAGCAAACTGACGATTCTGGCTCTAATTCTGTCGTTGAATCTGGGTTGTAATTTTGACCCTGAGAATACAGCCCCATTTTTTGAGCAAGCAGGCCAATCAGTTATTGATACGGTTGATTCTGTCGATGAAACATTAGATCAGTCCCCGATCATTAACGCCGCTGTCGGCGACGAAGTAAAAACAGCTACTCTACCGCTTCGCTTAATCGGCGAGGCTTTATTGTTGTTTGGTGTTTTGTTTCAATCGAAGCGAGTAAGCAATCGTAATAAATTGATTAAAGAAGTAGACGATTTTGCTAATACTCCTTCGGTTGATAACCAAGTTACGTCAAAAGAATCTAAGAAACTTGCACGTAAATTAACATGATAGCAATGATATCCCAAAATTGGGAGTTTGTTACAGGTTCTATAGCTTTTGCGTCGCACTGGGGGTATACAATGCACCGCCTAAAAGCAATGGAATTAGCGATAGCCAAATTAAGCGAGAATAGAAAATGAACCCATTACTTTTAGTCGCAGCAGGTGCGATAGTTGGATTACTTTTTCAAGATAGAAAGGCAACCGATGACAAGTCTAGTAAAGATGGCGATCACAGCGGCGTTGGCAGTGGCGATTGTGAACCGAGTCCCAGCGCTGAACAAAATAACCGGGTCCGTCTGACCCCTAAAATAAAGGAAAAATACAATGAAGTTTCTACCTACCGGCAAGGAATTTGTCCAGATGGGGGCAATCGCGTTAGCGACGATCTTCATCTTGAACCAGTCCCCCCAATTGAAGAGCCTAGTATCGGGCCAGTCAACATCGACCAAAAACTAGATCAAGAAATACTCAAAAAAGAAAGCTAAAAATGCCAAGTGTAAAAACATTCCTTCGTATGGCCGCTGTAACACTTGGTGTTATCGCGGTTGCTAACAATGTCCCCGCTGTAGGCCGTCTAATTCGGGGTTGAACCCTAGACGCCTTATTAACTCAAGGAAAACAATATGCCAGCACCACGATTTTTAACCGATGCAACTTTGACTTACGCAGCGAACGCGAAAGAGACTAAAAAGCTCGACCGTGGTTACGTTATCCGTGAAATTGCTATTAGGTTGACTTGTCAGATTACGTCAACTACTGCTATCACTGCAGCAGACCTAGGCCCCGCCGGTCTTTGGGGTATTGTGAAGAACCTTCGGCTAAAGCTGAACAGCAATACCAATATCCGAGACCTCAGCGGCGACCAATTGAAGCTGTTAAATTACTTCTATTACAATAACGGCGATTTTACAGACGAACAAACGCTTGTCATGCCTGCTGCTACTACGCGGACGATCGAATCAACTCTAATTATTCCCTTGTGGATGGTGGATTCAATTCGGCCAATTGATACACAGCTTGACGCTACCCTTCTATCTAACCTAGAAATTCAAGTTGACTGGGGCAATATCGAAGATATCACCGATGTCGGCGATGCTGTTCTAGCGTCCGATCCGTTCATTGAAACCGCTACTCTTAATGCCTTCGGTATTAACGGCCCGTTTAACACCCAAATTATTGACACTGAAATTTTTCAGGTTACAGGTATTAATCCTAAATATCAAATTGACCTTGCAGTGGGCAACCTTTATCGATCGTTCCTGATTGGCGGTCAAGATTCTGCCGGATACGATCTAGTTAACGCCATCGATAATATCAGGGTATTTTCAGGCGGTACAGACTACTTTAATATCCCCGCTGAATTGTGGAGGCGTTGGAGCGATAAACGTGAACGAATCGTACAAGGCATGAACGATGGCAGCGGTAAATTTGTATCAGCTAATCGTAACATGGATGCTTGGTACTATGTTGATATGGTAACAGACGGATTGCTATCTGAGACTATTAACGCAATTGGTCTATCTACCTTAAAAATTGAGCTAGATATTAACCAAGCTGTTGACCAACTGTTTATTACTAAACAACAGATCGTACCGCTAGCACAACCTGCGGCCGCTGCTTAAATGATCTTTTCTCCCCCGTTCGATCGCTCTTTACAGAGCGGTCGGATTTTTACTCCAAGGAACTAAATTATGCCTGCAACTGGACCATCTACTATATCTAGAGGCGATACCGATAGCATCTTCAATTTTGGGCAAATTGTTGACCGCCTATCTAACACGGCGCTTAGTGCTTTTAATGACGTAGCTCCAAGATGGCTTGAACAACAATTAGATATTAACGGGTCTATTCCGATTGCCCGCGATCCTACTTTCCAAAATACAGATTCGCAGCGTCAACCCGCTGCGGGTTTGACGAGTAATAGTGGTAACGCTTCCAACACACAATTTGTAGTTAATCAATCAACAATCCTATTAGTAGGCGTCGGACTTTTAGGTGTTTTATTCTTCCTTAGAGATAGAGGTTAAATATGTCTGTTTTTAACGCTATTGATTTAACAGCTCCTATTCTCAAGACCGCAAACAACTACGGCGGCGGTTCAGGCTTGCCTAACGGTCCAACGACGAGATTGGAAAGCGAACAGCTATCAGTTTGGGTGGCAAAAAATGCTACGCGAGGGGCAGTCCCATATACCGATCAGAATATGAGAAAGGAATTTATATCCGGCCCTGCTTTTGTGCGTGATTCTGGATTGAAATTAAACCGCGAAAACTACCGACGAATTGCTACAGCCGAAATAAATAGGCTTATGAGTCTAGGTTATAGCCAAGCTGTTAATCCAGAAAATGCTACGCTTTTTTATGAAAGTTATGCTAGGACTGCTTCGGAGAACTTTTCATATCTTCCAATCAGGGAGGAAGACGCAGAGCTTTTAGGCGAAGCAGCAAGCAGGTATAATTTCCAATACATAGCAGGCGGTGCTGCTACAGATTTTGCTAATGGTATCGGAAACGTGATCAAAAAATCAGGCGATAAACTGGAAGATTTAGGAGAGGTTATTACTAACCCTCTGACTCTTCCTGCTGTTGCTGTAATCGGCGTCGTAGCCGCACTCTTTTTACTGAGGTAATTAAAATGTCAGCATTTTTAGCAGGACTAGGAACGGTAGCTGGTGGAACAGGCGGATTTAATCCGGTAAGCCCATCAAGCGCGTCGGGCGGGACAAGTTCTTCTGGCAGGAATGTTATTTCTATCGGTCCTACTGGCCCCAATTTAGAAGCCATAATCAACGCTGTCCAAGGCGGGGGCAATTCAGGCGTTAACGGGTCGGTTGTAAGACAGCCTACTTTTTTGCCTAATAACATAAACAAAGCTGGCGTTGATTTTCGGTTGCCCGGTATTGACGCTGGAATAACTATCAACCCTCTTCTTATTCTAGGAGGACTCGCCATAGTCCTCGTAGGGTCAAGGCTAATTAAACGATGATTCTTGAACGATCTACGCCGTCGGTCGAGGGGTTTGCTTTCATTGTTGAAAATACAATGGCGGATTCTTTCCGATCAGAGGAAGATAAACAAGATACTATAAAAAGATACCTAGACGGTGATTGCCAATTATGGTGTATACAAGGCAAGGGGTTTTTAATCATTAGTTGGCACGAAACAGACGGCGAAAGATGGATGGAAGTAGAACAAGGGTGCGGCCGGTTCTTTTACAGTCGATTGAATATGGCCCTTGTTAAAAAATTGGCTATTCAAACCGATTGTGAAACGATAGAATGTGAGACGATAAAACCTTTAGTTTCAAGGCTGCTGGAAAGAATAGGTTTTAAGATAATTGTAGTAGATGGTAACGGTTCAACCCATCTAACGATGAACCTGAAAGAGCCCGATAAATGTCAAAATCTAAATCGAGTCAGTCCAGTACAACCACTAACATAACTGAGACGATTACGCCGACTGCTGTTACAAGCGACGGCGGTTCAGCGATTATAACAGTGGCGGAAACTATCAACGGTATTGATGGTGTCTCCGCCGCTAGAGTTATTGAGAGTTTTAATAAAACCCAATCTCAGCAGGCTTTATTAAACGCTCAAATCACTACTAACGCTCTGCGAGTAAAATCAGGCGGTATTAGTTCTAGTAATTTCGTATCACCGGGGGCGTCACCTGCTAATAAAAAAGCTGGCGTTCAAACATCGTCTGAACAAAAGACACGTATGGCCGTACTTCTTTTAGGCGGTGCGGCCGCCGTAATTACAATCTTCGCTCTTAGGAAATAAAAATGCCACCATTTAGCAGACGTATTGTAGGGGTTGGAACGCCGACCGGTCAAGAAAACCAAAATTCTAATCCGGGTTTTGGCCAGACTGTTGGACCCGCTCAATTAACAGACCCTAATATAGGCCTTGAATATAGCAGAAAAACGGTATCAACATTCAATGTAGCTTTGGGCGTGGCTGTAGTTAATCAGGTAGTTAATCAAAACGGCACGTTCCTATGGTATGCGTCGGCGGTTGACGCTACTAACGTGGTTCTGTTTAACCGGCCGATTCTAATCAGATTTGACAATACTAGAGCGAACGCAATTAGGTTCATTCCCGGTATGAGTATTTCAGGTGTCCCGTTTGATAAAATCTACGTAGATGTACCCTCCGGCTACACCGCAGGTGACTTAGGCCAGCTTCTATTCACAGTAGATTCCCCGGATGACCGTGTAAGAATTGAATAGATATGAGTAATCGTCTCGCTACAACAAAACCATTAGCTTACAGACCTATTTGGGCTAATAGGGGCGGGAGCCAGCCTGTTAACAATTGTCTCCTAAATCAAAACCCGATTATCGTTGACAATAGCTCAGCCCCGCCTGCTACCATCTGTAACAAAGATGGTAGCTATGCTTTTATTGAAGCGTTTGAACAAAGCCCCGGAGTGTTTATCTGGCGTTGGAGTTCGGACGGCGTCACTACGAATCTAATCGAGATGGAATATAATACAAACACCGAAATTGGGTTCATATACTTCTTCACCTTAGACGGTTCAGATTATGATATATCAAATATAATTTTGCCTATATCGTGTAATTTAGATGGTCAAATAATCTTAGAGGCTTTACCGATGTTAGCCTCTGGTGTCTGCGGTAGCAATACAATCGCAATTTCTAAGGCTGTTTGATAATGGGACGTGTAGAAATTCTAAAATCTTACTCTTATAGAATACGCGGCGGAAGCAGTCCGTTAATTCCGCCTGCTGATCTTCTAGCAGGTCAATTTAGAATCATTATAAAACAACCGGAAGTTATCGATGTAGAATGTTTTTCTACTTCATCGCCCTCTAGTTTTGAATCATGTTCTAAAATTATCTACCCGCCTGATTTTTCCGATGTTTTTTCTGATACTTTTAATTACTTCCCTACAAACGCCAACGTTATAATAGACCTTGCTGTACCGAATCCTGCTATCGTTTTTTCCAATCCCGGTTGCACTGGTACGGCTTTCGCAGTTACTCAATGCCGAGTGTTTTTAGATAGAGCATCTAACTCCTTACATAGCGTGATTCATTCACGATCTAACAATGTATCAGCGGGCGGTACATCGTTTTTAACTTCGGGTTCTCTGTCTTTATCGGCTTCATCGGTCAAGGTCGCAAACTCAATTATAGGACAGCGCCCAGATTATTGTAATTATACAAACGGTGGAAGATTGCTTGTAATGCGGGGGCCATTAACAAGCCAAGAACAAATTGATTTTTATAATGATAACTAAATTTGCTACCCAACCAAAAGTATGGTAGAATTGATGACGAGAATAGGGACCGTTTTCCCCGTTTTCATTTTCACTCTATCGACCCGAAGGGTCAAAAGGAAAGTCATGAATTTGCTTCGTAAAATTGGTGCTGGTCCGCTAGGTTATAGCAAAACATTTATTAAAGCTGCTCTAAAGGAGAGCGAAGACAAGCCGATTCAATTGTTTATTCTTGCGGGTCGTGCTACCGGTATTAAAACTGGAGAATCTCAGTACGGCGAATGGACCGGATTTATTGGTTCATTCGCTGCTATCCCCGTTGCCGCCGGTGGCAAGTTTGCAGTAGGCGAGGAAGTACGCGGTAACAGAGCCTTCCCCCCACAACCCTTCCAAGACCTACTAGAGTCAGCTATTCGTAGCAACGAAAACGGAGTAGAATTCTCAATCGAAGTTTGGGTAGGACCAAGCGAAAAGGGTGATTACGAATACGAAGTTAAACCGATTGTGAAGATCAAGGAAGCGGACGAAATCAGCGGACTGTTGGAACAGGCTAAAGCTAAGCTAGCACTGCCCGCTAAAAAGGAGAAGAAATAATGTATAATGAACCCGCTACAATTTTGTCGGTAAATGAATACTTAACATATTATTACGCTTTTAACCTAGTATTACAATTAGAAACAGGGACCGTAACAATCGACAAATTTATTAAAGACGCTAATGTACAAGGTCTACCCACCTATTGGGTAGGCGATAAAATGGCTGGTGCGCTGGGTCTGCCCTTTACAAGGCTTCCCAGCGATGATATCGCGGTCGTCGATAATGAACCCCAGCAGGAAGGGGAGAAAGAACCGGTTGTCTAACAACCCATGACCAAACGCAGGTTAGCGGGGCCTACAAGTCTCGCTAATCTTTTCACTTAACCAAGGATGTCGCCATGCTAGATCAGGAAACTATCGACGAATTTGTCTCCAATATGGAAAACAACATTAAGGCTTACAAACAGATTCTAAATAAGAACACTAGGGAAGTAGAATATCTAGCCGAGCTAGCAAGGTTCAAAAGAATGACTGCCCTAGCAGTGTCGGTTTCGGATGACCTAAAAAAGTTAGGTCGGGTAGCACCATAATAATTTGACTCGGTAAGAACTGTAATGTATACTCTAGTAACTTCAACAGGAGAAACGAAATGGGACGAGTATATTTTATCGCTGGCTTGCTGGCACCGATCGCTTATATGATGTACTACGGTGTCAAGGTTGCTCAGGAGACAGGGCTATGAATGGTGAAGTTTTAGTCATACTTGGGCTTGTGCTTATAGGTATGATAATCAGTGAACTTTTAAGAGGAGATAAAAAATGAAATATGATTTAACAATAAATGGGTACGATACTGACAAGCAAGAACCACAAGGCCACGAAATAACAGCAAGATTTAGGAACAAAGACGGTGATAGTGCTTTGAAGCTAATAAATGAATTTATGGAGTCGTTCGAAAATAAAGAGAGACTAGATTTATTGACTATTTACATATCAAAAGCGAACTTTTAAGAGGAGATAAAAAATGAAAGAACCACAAATCGGCGACACGATGACGCGAACAAACTACGTATCCCCAGAAGAGTTACGCGAGGGCAAGACAGCCGAGCCCTACACGCTGACAATGATAGGTTGGTCACTCATGGTGCCTAAATACAACAAGCCGGGCAGCAGCTTTTCGGTGAGGTATGGCGACCTCTACACCGACAAATTGCAAGCTGATGATGCAGCTGCGGAACTCAAGGCCGAGTCTCACTACCTCTGGGTGTGCACGGAACCTGTATGGTCGGCCGACGCCTGACCCCATCCCGCCCAGCGCCTCAACGGGCGCGAACACACAGACTAAATAAGGATAAAGAAGATGCGTAAACCTTGGGTATTAAAATGGAACTGGACCCTAGAGGGTATCAGAGGGAACGAGCAATTAGAATGCGATAGACCTAGTGAACTGTACTACGCTCTAGCAAGTCTTATGAGCCTAGAAGGAGTAAACTTCAAAAACATCAAAGTAGTAAGCCCCGGCGGAGCGGTTGTAAAATACAACCCTGCACTAGCTGTAAAGAGATCAGTTGAACTAGCGCAAGATTTACTAAAGCCAACAGAGGGAGAATAAAATGCGTTTGCCTAAGACAAAAGATGAACAGATTGAATACTTGCTAAAAAAATCCATTGAAGCTGTGTCCCTAGCGAGGCAGGAAAATAAAAGTGGTAATCACCGATACGTAGACCAGTATCT
>Ga0075108_10001423_pt1 | contig 11642 bp, 9 predicted proteins | sample AntAceMetag02UK1_FD_69797 | JGI IMG/M metagenome (GOLD analysis project Ga0075108, IMG submission 69797) | Saline lake microbial communities from Ace Lake, Antarctica - Antarctic Ace Lake Metagenome 02UK1 | ecosystem: Environmental > Aquatic > Non-marine Saline and Alkaline > Saline | place...
CAAAGAAAGACACTAGCAGATGAAACCCGTGTTAAAAACTGGAAGCCAAAAGAGCAATTTTTTGCTGCTGCTCAATACATCTACCGACAAAAAACGTGGTCTATCCGTCCGTATTTCGAATGGTTTCAGGAAGAGATAATCAATCGCGGTACGCCTCGCAGCCCTTATTATATAAGTGCATTTGATGATCGTTATTTAACCGAGCGTACCAATGGCGGTTTGGACATAAGCGGCAAGGTTCACCAAGAATATCGCTTAGCTGTGTTGGCCGCCTACAATCATTTTACAAGAACAAAAAACACCTTCTATCGAGACCTGACCAGTTTAGAATCTTCACTTACCGCAAATAGTGGAGATCAAGACACTTCACGGTTTGACCAGTTTATGAGCCGTGGTTCGGTTGCCAGAGTAAAACCAAATGCAAAAATCAACTTCGAGGTGGGGTACGATATTAACGTAGAAATGGCTCGTGGTAAACGTATAGAAGGTGTTTCTAAAACCATTGGAGATTATGCTTTTTATGGCTCATTAGAGTACACTCCAGTTGAAGGATTAACTGTGCGCCCAGGTGTTAGATATGGCTACAATTCTAAATATCGCGCACCTGTAACGCCATCCTTGAATATTCGGTATGGGATAAAGAAGTTCATCATTCGGGCTTCTTATGCGCGTGGTTTTAGAGCTCCAACAACTAAAGAATTATACTTTGATTTTGTGGATGTCAATCATAATATTCAAGGTAGTACCGTTTTACAGGCGGAGCATTCCGATAACATGTCGGTTAGTATAAGCTGGAAATTATTGAAAAAGCAGACGAGCCTAAAAGTTGAATTGGCTGGATATTACAATGACATTCGGAATATGATAACGCTAGGACTTGCAGAAGGCTCGGCAACCGAATTTACGTACCTGAATATTGGCACTTTCAGAACAGTCGGTGGTAAACTCAACACTAGCTTCGGGTTCCATCACTTTAAAGCAAACCTCGGCTTTGCTTATGTTGGTAGGTACAATCAACTCTCTGATTCTTTAAACGCTCCTCCATTCAGTTTCGCGCCAGAGTTTAGGGCCGCTCTTACTTACGAGCTTAAAAGCTGGAATACTTCCATTGCTGTATTCTATAATTATGTTGGAGCATTACCAAGTTATACTACTACGGAGGAAGGTGGGGTTGGTCTTAGGGAAGTGGCAGACTACCATTTATTAGACGTAACTATTTCAAAGAAATTCTGGAAAGAGCGAATCGTTTGGAGCGTGGGAGCGAAGAACTTATTAAACGTTCAACAAGTAAACTCCAATGCTTATTCTGGCGGAGCTCATACCGCATCGGCAAGCTCGATTCCTGTGGCTTGGGGGCGATCGGTATTCACATCGCTTGCTCTCCGATTTAATACAGGTTTGAAAAAGAAATAATGAAGAAACTGATTTTAACTTTCATAGTCGTTTTCAGTCTTACTTCCTGTGATAAAGGAGAAATTCCAGTACCGCCAAGAGAGCCTAGCGATGTCATTACAGCTCAGGTAGAAATGGGTTCAGATTATAGAAACGTGCTTTACTATAATCTGAAAACCAACAGCATTGTCCGTCAGCATTTAAAAACAGATTGGGATTTAGGCTTTGAAACTGGAGAAGACGGTTGGCGGGTAATTCTTAATTCGTCAAAAGGTATGGCATCAGCCCAAACCAATTCCCGCTTCTTAAAAGATGTTTCAAGTGCTGATGGAGTAGAATGGAAGCACGATGCTTCAAGTGGAAACTTAGATAGTACGGCAGTTGGAGACTGGAAAAATAACAATCAGGTTTATGTACTAGACCGTGGCTACAATTTGAACGGTGGCCTTATTGGAATAGTCAAACTTCGAATAGAAGAAATAACATCGGGCTATCGTATTCATTTTGCAGATGTTTCAAGTACAGATAGTTCTTTAGTGATAATTGAAAAGAATAACATGGTCAATTTCTCTTGTGTGAGTTTGGATGGAGAAGGATCGGCAGTTGAGATAGAACCAAATAAAGACGATTGGCATCTGAAATTCTCACAATACACGCACATTTTCATACAGGATGGAGTAGTCATTCCGTACGGGGTAACAGGTGTTTTACTTAATCCGCATCAAATGCAAGCGAATGAAACTCAGGATCTGGCGTTTGACAGTATTGATCTAGACATTGCTACTTCATTGATGTATTCAGATGCTGTGGACATTCTTGGGTATGACTGGAAAGAATTCAATTTTGACTTGGGATCCTTCACTATAGATTCAGATAAAATCTATCTACTACGTAATTCAGAAGGTATCTTTTGGAAACTTCATTTCATCGATTTCTATACACAAAATGGAGAAAAAGGTGCTCCAATGTTTGAGTTTCAGGAGTTGTAAAAAGGCAGTATTGTTCGTTCGTTCGACTTTATATTTTGGATTGAAACTTAGCTACCGGCAAACCGATGGCCATTTTGGTGAAGGAGTGGTATTTCGGTTTAAGCAGTCACAAACCTTTCAGACTGTAAATCAACAACCCACTTAGCAGCTTTGGTACAACATACGTGCTTTTAGGCGGCATGGTCTTTCCTTCATCCGAAATGGCATAGAACTCTTTTCCTGAAACAGGGAAGAGTGAAAAGGCGACATCGTATTTCCCTGTATTTACCAAACGCTCAAGTTCCTGTGGCCCTTTAGAACCGGGTACAAAACTAATGCGGTCGTCATTTCGGAGGTCACGAATTCCGAGAAGTGGCGCTAAGATTTTATCTGAAAGGATACTTACATCAAGGGCAGCTACCACCTCTGAACTTCTCTGATGTCGATAAACCAATTTGTACCAAAACCCGCCTAAGCACATTCCAAAATGACCTTGCTGATCAGGTTTGATAGGAACCTGCTCTTTAAAATGGACTTCGAAATCTTCTGAAAGTTCTTGCAAAAACTCCGAGACACCTTTATCACCAAGATTTTTTACAACACGGTTAAACTCGTATATCTTGAGCTGATCATCTGGGAAGAAGATTCCGAGAAAATAATTCCATGGCTCATCGCCTGTAATTCTTCCTGCTTCGGTCCATTTTTCATGTGCTAATAGAACCGATGATGCAGAACGATGATGACCATCTGCTACGTATATATGATTGAGTAACCCTAGTTTTTCCGAGAACTTGGCCGTCCACTTTGTTTCATCTACACGCCAAAGCTGATGTTTTTTTCCTTCGTCATCTTCGAACTCAATCATAGGTGAATTCTGCTTGACAATCTCTGTCAATAGCTCCAAGCTTCCGCTGCGCGGATAAGTGAAACAAACGGGCTCGGCATTTATGTCGCAAACTGCTAGATACTCCTTCAGGATCTTCTCACGGCTGGCAATGGTTTGCTCGTGAATACGGATAACTCCTGAATCATAATCTTCCACCGAAGCGCAACCCATTATACCCGTAAAAGAAGCTCTGCCGATGTGCTGCGTGTAGACGTAAAAACTCGGCTTATCGTCCTGCTGAAAAACTCCTTTATTATATAACTGGTTGTAAACCCACCTGCTCTGAGCAAATAATTTTTGCGAATTGGGCGCGTATTTCCTACCCATCAGAACATCAGGGCGAATGACATTCAGGAACGAGTCTTCATTCGAACCAAGAATTTCCTTTATCTCTTTTTTGGAATAGGAATCATACGGACGACTTACCGCTTTCGAAGCAATATCTGGTCGAGGGTGAATTCCCCGAAATGGTTTAACCCTTGCCATGCTTTGTAGTTATTGGGTTATTGATTAATGAGTTATTGGGTTATTGGGTTATTGGTTATTGGGTTCTCGATAAGATTGTCGTACCTCCAATCACTCGAACTGACGGGTCGGGTCGCTTCGAGTAATTCTGACGGAGGAAGAATTGTATCGAGAAGTAGCATATATCATCTGTTATTGGGTTATTGGGTTATTGGGTTCTCGATAAGATTGTCGTGCCTCCAATCACTCGAACTGACGGGTCGGGTCGCTTCGAGTAATTCTGACGGAGGAAGAATTGTTTCGAGAAGTAGCATGTATCATCGGTTATTGGGTTATTGGGATGTTGGATTTTATCTGAATTACAGATTGCAAATAAACGTCTCATTATATCTTGTACCCGTTCGTTTACCAAAACAATCTGCCAAAAACTATCCAATCGCAGCAATAACCTTCTCCGCCAACTCAATTCCAATTCGTGTCTGAGCTTCGTTAGTTGCTGCGCCAATATGAGGCGTGACGGAAATTCGAGGATGATTCAATAGTTCGGCCTTGGGCGTTGGTTCGTTCTCAAAAACGTCCAATCCAGCGGCTACAACTTTCCCTGAATCTAGGGCAGCAAGTAAATCATCTTCATTTATAACTCCACCACGAGAAGCGTTAATAAGGATAACGCCTTCTTTCATATGGCTGAATTCAGATGCATTTATCATAGCGCCATCCTTTGGTTTTGGAACATGAAAGGAAATGACATCTGATTGAGCTAGCAATTCATCCAATGAAATGGTGGATAGTGAAACCTTCACTTCACCATATATATGTACCTCAAATGAAAGCCCCACCTCGGGGATGAAAGGGTCGTGTGCAACGACCTTCATTCCAAGGCCGAGCGCCATTTTAGCTAATGCCTGACCAATGCGACCGATGCCGACAATTCCCAACGTCTTTCCTTGAAGTTCGGACCCTTTGGCATAACTCTTTTTCAACTTACCAAAATCGGTTGTACCAGAAATAGGCATTTCTCTATTCGACAATTGAAGAAAACGAGACACCGCAAATAGGTGAGCCAATACCAGTTCTGCCACAGATTGTGAAGATGCAGCTGGCGTATTTAAAACTGTAATTCCATTTGTGTTAGCAGTTTTTAGGTCGATATTATCGAGTCCTACTCCTGCCCTGCCTATTACTTTTAAACTTGAAGAAGCTGTCAATTCCTTCTCCGTAATCTGCGTGGCGCTTCTCACCAAAACCCCAACAACAGACTTGTCCTTTATAAAGGATGCCAACTCTTCTTGAGAAACCTTATCCGTCTGCACTTGAAACCCAGCAGCTTCTAAAATCTTTTTCCCTTCCGGGTGAATTCCATCGTTTGCTAAAATCAACCCCATATTATCCTTCTTTTTGTTCCAGTTCCCTCATTACATCAACCAATACCTGCACACTTTCTAAAGGAAGCGCATTGTACATGCTTGCTCGGAAACCGCCTGCCGAACGGTGTCCTTTCAACCCACTGATTTTAGCTGAGGCCAACATTTCATTGAACTTTTCGGTTTTAGATTCATCCCTTAAAGCAAACGTAGCATTCATTCTAGATCGATCTTCTTTTTCGGCTTTTCCTTTAAATAGCGGATTGCGGTCAATTTCTACATAAAGCAAATCAGACTTAGCCTGATTCCGCTTATCTATCCAGTCAATCCCTCCATTTTTCTTCAACCACTCCAGCATTAACATAGATACGTATATAGGATAGACCGGAGGCGTGTTGAACATACTTTCTTTATCCGCGTGAATCTGATAATCCAACATAGAAGGAATATCACGTCCCGTTTTCCCAAGCAAATCATCCTTTACAATGACAAGGGTAACTCCAGCAGGGCCAAGGTTTTTCTGCGCTCCAGCGTAAATCAATCCGTAATCGGCCACATTGATTGGCCGACTGAAAATATCAGAAGACATATCGGCAATAAGAACGGCATCCGTTTTTGGCGTGTGAAAAAACTCTGTTCCGTAGATGGTATTGTTGGTTGTGTAATGGAGAAAATCCAATCCGGAAGGGATGGAAAAACCCTTTGGAATAAAGTTGTAGTTCTTGTCTTTCGATGAAGCCAATACTTCAACCTCCCCAATTTTCTTTGCTTCCTTAATAGCTTTTGCAGACCAGACACCTGTGTCAATGTAGCCCGCTTTTCCATCAAGAGAAAGAAAATTTAATGCACTCATATAAAACTGCAAACTGGCTCCGCCTTGTAAAAACAGCACAGAATATCCGGCTGGAACATTGAGGATTTCTTTGACCAAAGCCACAGCATTTTCGGTCATTGCTACGATTTCTTTGCTCCTGTGAGACATCTCCAAAATGGAAAGTCCTGTTCCATTGTACTCCAAAACAGCCTTACTTGCCTGTTGAAAAACCTCCTGAGGAAGAATACATGGGCCTGCGCTGTAGTTGTGAACCTTGGTTGTATTGAGTGTGTCTGACATTTGTTTGTGTTTAGTTCTGCGAAAGTCTTAAATAATTGGTTACTAGCTACTAACGCCTCAATTATCTCTATCTAAAAGTTCTGAAATTGGCGTAAAAACCCTCCCGAATCAGACGTTACAATGTTCCAAGTTCAGTTGTTCGGGGACCATCGTTAATAACTTCTGGACATATTTATTTGATTTGTACGACCATTCGTGTTCATTTGTTCCTACATTTAATCATTATTAACCAAAAAATTATTTAAAATGGCTGAAGCGTATTGTGTAAAGTGCAAAGCAAAAAGAGAGATGAAAGACTCTGCAGAAGTGGTAATGAAAAATCAGCGAAGAGCGTTGAAAGGAACTTGCCCAGAGTGCGGAACAGGAATGTTCAAAATCTTGGGTAAGGCTTAATAAGCCAAACCAATCTTTGCTCAACATTAGATGTTGAGTGCTTTGCAGTCTGAGTTGAAACGCTGAGACTTCAAAAAACTAAAGCCCCGATACGGAATCCGTATTGGGGCTTTTCATTTTCTAATTCATCGTAATGCAAGTGGAGAGAAACGTCTACTCGTTCCTCCTAAAACTGTCATCCAGAAAACGTATGCATGCATAATACTTTCAAACATTTGTTATGCATGCATCATATTTTTATACTTTCGAACTCCGATGTCAAAAAAGCGCCATTTACGTCCTGAAGAGAGTGTGTGTTTTACTACAAAAACCACATGGCATTCTATTTCCCGCTTGTATAATACAACGGGAGCTAAGCATGATGTAAGCGCTGCATCTGGGTTCGTTTTACTGAATATTGACCTTGAAAATGGTTCGCCAGCAACGAAGATTGCACCAGCCTTAGGCATGGAACCGCGCAGTCTGACACGAATGCTTAAAAGCATGGAAGATAAAGGCTATTTGTATCGGCAGGCTGACCCATCAGACGGACGCGTCATGCGGATTTTCTTAACAGAAGAAGGGAAGAAAAAACGAGAACTGGCAAAAATTGGAGTGGTCGCTTTCAACAAAGCAGTAAGAAGTCTTGTTCCAACTGAGAAGTTGGATGTATTCTTTGAAGTAGCCAACACGATTAATGAAATAATCGATAAGAAATCGATATACGATAAAGTAAATATCAATCAATTAAAAGTTGAGAATTAAAAATTAATAATGAAAACGACTGTGAGTCCAAACTGGTCGCTAGTCGCTTTTTACTAATCACTAAACAAAAAATGAAGAGAACTATTAAAAAAGTAGCAGTGCTTGGTTCTGGAGTGATGGGCTCGCGGATTGCGTGCCATTTTGCGAATGTCGGTCTAGAAGTGCTTTTACTTGACATCGTACCAAGAGAACCAAATGAACAGGAAGCGGCAAAAGGCTTGACAACCGAGCATCCTGCGGTTAGAAACAGAATTGTAAACGAGGCGTTGGCATTTGCCATCAAATCGAACCCAAATCCGCTTTACAAGAAGTCTTTCGCAGGTAGAATTACTACGGGAAACTTTACTGACGATATGGCTAAAATTGCTGATTGCGATTGGACCATTGAGGTTGTAATTGAGCGTTTAGACATTAAGCAACAGGTTTTTGCTAATGTTGAGAAATACCGTAAGCCAGGAACACTGATTACGTCTAACACTTCTGGTATTCCGATTAATCAAATGTTGGAAGGAAGAAGCGAAGATTTCCAGAAGCATTTCTGCGGAACGCACTTTTTTAACCCCCCACGATACCTGAAGTTGTTGGAGATTATTCCAACAGAAAAAACAGATCAAGAAGTGGTTGACTTCTTTATGGACTACGGTGATCGTTTCCTAGGAAAAACAATGGTGCTTTGCAAGGACACACCTGCTTTTATCGCCAACCGTATTGGTGTTGCAAGTATTCAAGCTTTATTCCACTTAGTGGAAGAAATGGACCTAACGGTAACTGAGGTTGATAAGATGACAGGGCCAATTTTAGGTCGTGCGAAGTCTGCAACTTTCAGAACTTGTGATGTAGTAGGATTAGATACGCTTGTTCTTGTTGCTGGCGGACTGAAAGCCAACTGTCCAGATGATGAAGCAAGAGCAACTTTCGAGATGCCGAGCTACATTTCTAAAATGACAGAGAAAGGCTGGTTGGGTTCAAAATCAGGTCAAGGTTTCTTCAAGAAGGAAGGCCAAACCATCCTTGAGTTGAACCTCAAAACAATGGAATACCAAGAAGCTGCTAAAGTTGACTTTCCTACTTTGAAAGCAGCAAAAGCTGAAGACAACCTGAAAGCAAGAATGAAAATTCTTGCTGGCGGAACGGACAAAGCAGGTGAATTCTACAGAAAAGCATTCTACGGTTTGTTCCAATATGTATCAAACCGAATTCCTGAGATTACGGAAGACCTATATAAGATAGATGATGCTCTTGGTGCTGGTTTCGGCTGGAAATTGGGGCCATTTGCTACTTGGGATGCATTAGGCATTGCCGAAACGGCAAAGCTCATGGAAGAAGTAGGAAAAAAACCTGCTCAGTGGGTTTATGAAATGCTTGCTGCTGGTTGCGATACTTTCTATTCTGTGAAGAACGGAAAGCAGATGTATTACGATATTCCTTCTAAGTCTTACAAAGTTGTTGCTGGAACGGAAGATCTTATCATTCTAGACAACCTTCGCGAAACCAATGTAGTTTGGACCAACAGCGGAGCAACCATCTTCGATATCGGTGATGGCGTTTTAAACTTGGAATTCCACTCGAAGATGAACACCATCGGAAGTGAAATTCTTCAAGGAATTAACAAAGTCATTGATCTTGCCGAAGGCGAAGCAAAATGGAAAGGAGTTGTAATTGCCAACAATGGTGAAAACTTCTCTGCTGGAGCCAACCTTGGAATGATTTTCATGCTTGCTGCACAGCAGGAAGTTGAAGAATTGGATATGGCTGTTAAGACTTTCCAAGATACGGTAATGAGAATTCGTTACTCGTCAATTCCAGTTGTTTCTGCACCTCATGGTATGGCTTTGGGTGGCGGTTGCGAAATCTGCCTGCATTCTGATAAAGTTGTTGCAGCAGCAGAAACATATATCGGACTTGTTGAATTTGGAGCGGGAGTTATTCCTGCCGGAGCAGGATCGAAAGAAATGGCTTTGAGAGCTTCTGACGACTTTCAGGCAAACAACTTGGAGCTTCCAGCTTTGAGAGAGCGTTTCTTGACTGTTGGTATGGCTAAAGTTGCTACATCGGCAGAAGAAGCATTCGAACTAGGCATCTTCCGTAAGGGAATTGATGAGGTTTGTGTGAGTTCGGAAAGACGAATTGCGAGAGCAAAACGTGCCGTTCTTGAATTGCATGAGCAAGGTTATACTCAACCAGTTGAAAGAACAGATATTAAGGTATTGGGCAAGAAAGGCCTTGGAATTTTCGTTGCAGGTGCACGGAGCATGGAAAGCGCCAAGTACATTTCTGAACATGACAGAATTATTTCTGAAGAGTTTGGTTACGTTTTGGCAGGAGGCGACCTCTCAGCAGCAACGGAAGTATCTGAACAATACTTGCTTGGTTTAGAGCGGAAAGCATTCTTAAAACTAGCCATGACCAAAAAGTCGATGGAAAGGATGCAGAGTCTTGTAACCACCGGAAGACCACTAAGAAACTGATCCTTTCCTTTGAATAACAAGGGAACGCAATGTCAAAGCTACGTGTCAAATTCATTCTCATATTTCTGCTCTTCGCAGCTCCGTTGGTACTCTTCGGTCAGTCTTCACAACGACCAAAGTTTTCTCCGAGGAAGGATAAACACAGAAACGTCAAGGATGAATTTGACCGTAAGCAAGGACTTTGGAAACTCTATTCCGCCTCGCGATTGCTTATTGCCGAAATCGAATATCAGAACAACAAAAAACACGGCATGTCCATGCGATATTATCCGCACACGGGTGAACTTATGGAACAAGCCGAGTATTTCGATGGCAAAAGGCATGGCGAGTTTCGCAAGTTCTACTATACAGGAACCACCAAAATGGAGGGAGAGTATGACAAGAATAAGCGAACAGGTTATTGGGTCAGATACTATCACAACACGGGCGAAGTCAGCTCGGAAGGTTCGTATGAACGAGGAAAGAAGGATGGAGATTGGAAATATTACAGCTCGTTCGGAGACCTCAAATACATTTATACGTACATGAAAGACTCGCTGATAGCCAAAAATGGAGTTTCGATTGCAGAATTAGAAAGACTAGAGAACGAAAAGAATCAAACGATAAACATTAAATAAAATGGACGCATATATAATTGCAGGATACAGATCAGCCATCGGAAAGGCACCAAGAGGAGTTTTCAGATTCTCTCGCCCGGATGATTTGGCTGCTGAGGTCATCAAACATTTGGTGGCATCGGTACCTAATTTAGACAAAGACACAATTGACGATGTAATGGCCGGCTGTGCAACACCAGAAGCAGAACTAGGATTAAACATCGGTAGAATGATCTCATTAATGGGATTGGATACCGTGAAAGTTCCTGGAGTTACTGTGAACAGGTATTGTTCTTCAGGTTTGGAAACCATTGCTATGGCAGCAGCAAAGATTAATGCTGGAATGGCCGACTGCATCATTGCAGGTGGTGTTGAAAGCATGAGCCCAATGCCCTTTGGTGGATGGACCGTTACTCCAAACTATGAAGTTGCTAAGCATCACTCAGAGTGGTATTGGGGAATGGGATTGACTGCTGAAGAAGTTGCTGAGAAGTACAACATCAGCCGCGAGGATCAGGATATTTTCTCTGTTCGTTCGCATGATAGAGCTTTGGCGGCTATCGCAAGCGGAAGATTCAAGGATGATATTGTTCCTATCACTCTAAACGAGGTTTATTTGGATGCAAACGAAAAGCGTCAAGAGCGTTCTTTTATAGTTGATACGGATGAAGGTCCACGTAAAGGATCTAACGTTGCTGCACTTTCAAAGCTTCGTCCAGTTTTCAAAACTGGTGGTTCTGTAACTGCTGGTAACTCTTCTCAAACTTCAGATGGTGCTGCCTTTGTAATGGTGGTTTCTGAGAAGAAATTGAAGGAACTTGGCATTCAGCCAATTGCAAGAGTTGTTTCTTATGCTGTAACAGGTTTAGAGCCTCGCGAGATGGGTGCTGGTCCTATCACTGCAATTCCAGCAGCATTGAAACAAGCTGGATTGAAGCAGACTGACCTTGACATTATCGAATTAAACGAAGCATTCGCTTCTCAGTCATTGGCAGTTGTTCGCACACTTGGTTTAGATGACACGAAAGTGAACGTGAACGGTGGAGCTATTGCTCTCGGTCACCCACTCGGTTGTACTGGTGGAAAATTGACTGTTCAGGTATTGAACGAACTAAAGAAAACGGGTGGTAAATACGGAATGGTAACCATGTGTGTGGGAACAGGGCAAGGTGCTGCTGGAATTTTTGAGATGATGTAAAAAAACAATGAGGCGTTAAGCTGGTTATTTAATAGCTAATGCTTCGTATAACTA
>Ga0075108_10001428_pt1 | contig 11604 bp, 10 predicted proteins | sample AntAceMetag02UK1_FD_69797 | JGI IMG/M metagenome (GOLD analysis project Ga0075108, IMG submission 69797) | Saline lake microbial communities from Ace Lake, Antarctica - Antarctic Ace Lake Metagenome 02UK1 | ecosystem: Environmental > Aquatic > Non-marine Saline and Alkaline > Saline | place...
TATTGATGCAGCTACAGGCTCGGTTGTCGATCCAATTGTTGCAACTACGGCAGCATCTTGCACAGCAGACGGCACAAGTACAATTACCACCTATAATGCTGTTAATACATACGATTTTACCCCTACAGGACCAACCGTTGGCGCTGGCGGTGCAGTAAGCGGTATGACAGTCGGCACCAGCTACACAGTAACAGAAAGCGACCTCACCTGCACATCTGCACCAAGTGCTCCGTTTACCAACGATGCGCAATTCCCAGCACCAGTTATCACAATAACAGGAACGCTTTCTCATTGTGCCGGAAACAGCACAACCATCACCGCTAACGGGGGCGTGAGTTATATATGGGATGATTTGGGAAACAGCACAACTCCCGACATTACTGTTACACAAGGAACATATAATGTTGGTGCTCTTGATGCCAATGGTTGCCCAGGAACAGCTTCTGCCATTGTTACCGAAACCCCTCCTTTTCCCATCACATTTACAGGTGCTCTCAGTCATTGTATTGGAGGAAGCACCGATGTAACAGCTAGTGGAGGCACAAGCTATGTATGGAACGACCCTGCAGCAAGCACTACCGCCACAGTAACCCTAACGCAAGGAACGTACACCGTTACCGCGTATGATGCAAACCAATGTGTAAGTACAGATGATGTCACCATTACCGAATCGGCAGCACCCGTTGCAGACTTTGCCGTGGTTGATGCCTGTACAGGTTTTGCAGTTCAGTTTATAGATGCTACCACAATTCCTACAGGTACAGTAACAAATTGGGATTGGGATTTTGGCGATGGAAACACCTCAACACTTCAAGGTCCAACACATATTTACGCCACACCCGGAACCTACGATGTAACGCTGGTGGCAAGCGCAGGTAACTGTACCGACCAAATCACCCTACAAGCAAACTCATTTCCAAACCCAGTGGCAGATTTCACTACCGCAAATGTGTGTGTAGGAACAGATGCCACATTTACCGACAATTCCTCCGTTACAGGTTCAACCATTGCACAATGGGCATGGGATTTTGATGGATTGGGCAATGCTGTTCAGCAATCGCCAACCTACGTATTTCCAACAGCTGGAACATATAACGTCACGGTCGGAGTAATCACATCCGACTTTTGTGCCGATACACATACAGAGCAGATTATCATTTATCCAGCGCCCACCCCCGCTTTTACAGCTGCGGCAGTGTGCGAAGGTTCAGCCACCAGTTTCCAGAATCAGAGCACAGGTTCTGTGGGGCAAGCTTGGGACTTTGGCGATGCAACAGGAACATCCTTAGGTGCTTCGCCAACATACACGTATGCAGCTGCAGGAACATACCCAGTTACGTTGGGCGTTACCTCTTCAAATGGTTGCATAGGTGCCGTTTTTCAGAATGTAACGGTTAATCCGCTGCCAGCAGTAAATGCGTTGAGTACAGCCATACTATGTGCTGGAGAAGCAAATGGTACAGCTACCGCAACTGCCACGGGAGGCACCGCGCCATACACCTATCAATGGACAGATTTATTTCAATCCACCACCACACTCATAGATAATCTTAGTCAAGGCCCGTACACCGTTACCGTAACAGATGCATTGGGCTGCAGAACAGATACAACCGTTACCGTTATCGAACCGCTGCCAATTAGAGTAGAGCTAATTCCCGGAGACGACACCTGTGGTTTAGGCAATGGAGCAGTTCAGGCAGTAATTTTTGGGGGAACAGCACCTTTCAACTACGTATGGTCTTCCATTAACGATTCTGCTTCTATCTATTCTGAAGATATAACGCCTTCTGGTTGGAATACCAACCTAGACCCCGGAACCTACTCGGTAGTGGTAACCGATACTGGCGGATGCTCCAATTCAGGCGAAGCCACCGTAGGACAAATTCCATCACCCGTTGCAGCATTTAGCACCCGCTCTAAACCAGAAGATTTCATCGACCCAACCGTTCAGCTAATTAATGAAAGTACAGGTGCTGTTTCGTATGAATGGCATTTAGGAGAAGGAAACATCAGCTATGCCGAAGACCCTTTATTTGAATACGATAGCGCAGGCATATACCTCGTAATGCTAGTAGCATACAACGACCCTCAATATGGCTGTACCGATACCACATTCGGATATGTTGAGGTAGAGCCCATGTTCACATTCTACGTTCCCAATGCGTTTACACCCGATAATGATGGCCTCAACGACACATGGATACCGCAAGGCGCAAACTTCGAATACGAAAGCTATAATGTTCAGGTTTACGACCGTTGGGGAGGGCTTGTCTGGCAAACCGACAACCCCAATGTGCATTGGGATGGCAATAATCAGAAAACCCTAAAAGAAGTAAAGCAAGGCATGTATGTCTATCAGTTTGTGCTAAAGAAATTCAACACTTTTAAGCCAAAGCAGATAACCGGAACGGTAACCCTTTACCGTCATAACTAACTTCTCAATCCTGTCACCTCGAGTGATTTTCATTTTCTGAAAATTGTATCGAGAGGTCTCTCGCCCCAACCACCGCCATTGCGAGCGCAGCGTGGCAATCTCCAACATCACCATCCCAAGCAACCTCCCCCGCCCGTCACCTCGAGTAATCTTCTTTTGGGAAGGCAGTTTAGCTAATGCTGAGCTTATCGGAGTAAGAGGTCTTAGTGACTTGGCTCCTTTTCTCTTCATACTTAGTCGTTTGCCCTATTCATCGCCATCACCGAAGGAATCTAGGAAATCAATTAAGTCATCATCAAGCCCCATGCACTTCTTAGTCAATTTACTGTAGTATGCCGCTTTCTCTGCATCAAGGATGTTCGTATAATACGCCCCTAGGTTCCGATAAACCTCCCTCATAGACGAGTTAATTGCCTCGTTAGATAATTCAACAGCCTTAAGTAGGTACGGAACGGCCTCTTCCCATCCATTATTGAGTTGGTGATTTAATGTGGCCATGTTATTAAGCGCTTCAGGTAAGGAAGGCTCTATATCCAACGCCTTGGAATACCACTTCATAGCACGGTAAGGGTCGTCTAATTGCTGGTAGCAAAACCCTACACTATAAGCGTAGCTTGGTTCGGGGTAATGGCATTTCTCAAAAGCGATTATACACGCATCGCGTGCGGCTTCATAATTTTCTTGTAGCGCGTAGCATCTACCCAAACCATAGTGGGCCGTTGCTGGGTTGCCTGCAAGTTTAATCTTAAACTCAAATGCTTCAATGGCATCATCTACACGGTTTAATGCCAGAAGAGCATCGCCTTTTAGCCCTAGTCCTATGTGTATTAGATTTTCCTGTTTTATCATAAGGTTGGCCCAGTGTAGTGCCTTTGCATATTCCTTGCGGTCCATATACATGTCGCAAAGGTTCTCGTAGTGTTGCTGATACTCAGGGTCTATATTGTATGCTTCGATGAAGAGTTTCTCGGCTTCTTCTGGGTTGATGCGGTCTTGCCATAGGATAACGCCCTTGCTTATTAAAGCCTCCATTCTGTCATCATCGTCTTCGGCAAGTTCTAAAAGGCGGTCAGCCTTGGTTACACCCAAGTTGTGCTTGTCTTTCAGTGAAGTGGCGTAAGGAACAATGAACCTGAGAATGTTCAGTTCATCTTCGGGGTGCTCTACCAATGCTTTCTCAAGCATTTTCATTTGTTCAGACAGGGAAGTATCGCTTGGAAACGAGATATAAGGCAAGCTAGCTAGAGTTGTTGTGCTACTCATGAATTTGGGAGTTTAATGGGTTAACCAAAGAGTGTTTTCTATTTCATCAGTCCAAGGTATAACTTTCTTGTGGTATTATAACGTAGTGTAATATAGCAATATTGCATATTTAAAAATATTATCTATAATGTTAAATAGGGAATGACTACGTCTCACTGCCACGGCAACTCCCTAAACCGCACATTCAACCCAATAAACAGGCGATTAGCTTACCGAAATAGCGCGGCTTGTATCAAACACCTCCGCCATTGCGAGCCCACCGCCTCAATCTCCAACATCACCATCCCAAGCAACCTCCCCCGCCCGTCACTTCGAGTTCGCGAGGAACGAGCGAGTATCGAGAAGTCTACCTCGGAAACCCCGTCATTCTGAACATGTCTGCCCTGAGCTTATCGAAGGGTTTCAGAATCTAAACGCTTCCAGAACTATCAAACACCTTCTCTGAGCGCAGTCGAAGAGTCTAGGGTTTAAACCGCTTTTCATTATGACGCTTAAGAAGCACCACCGCCTCAATCTCCAACATCACCATCCCAAGCAACCTAAACTTCCATCCAGGCACTCCTTTTGAGGATTACATCTTCCTTGGCAACGGCAAACCTGTTTACTCGATGAAAGAAGCAGACACAAGAAACGGACTACTCCATCAAGCCTTTCCTTTAGTTGAAACTGGTAGATTGATTTCCTGAGCGAAGCTTCCCGATGTATTCGATAAGGATCATCCGAGAACCAAATTCCGTCCACACGTTTTGCTGTCCTTCAACCTTTGCCAATAGCAATTCAAAGTCGCGTGTTATACTAAGTACGGCATCTAGCTTCCGTTCCTGCGCACTGTCATTGAAAGAAAGCACCTCACGCGCTCGCTCCGAAGCCTGGTCAAAGCTCATAAGGTCTGTGGCAATGTTCTCCGCTTCGTAACCCAGCTTAAAAAGCCCAGTAAGCTGGTCGTAAACCTCCGCGTTATCTTCTTCCACTTCGTCAACCAACTTATTGCGAGAATCCAAGACGGCAGAATACTCCGCATGCGCTGCCGTAAGCACTTCGGACTGTTTCTGAAATGCATCGTTGGCAAGGTTCGTTGCTTCAGCCAAGGCATCTGCAATCGATAGCTGTCCTAACTCAATAGCTCCTACATAACCGCCAGCCACTAGCTGCGCTTTTTCAAGTGCTCCCGCTACTTTTTTAAAAAACTCATTACCCTCTTTAACGCTTTTCGACACCTTCATGCTTCGCTTAAGAACCGCATCAGCATCTTCCATACTCTTGTCGCTCACAAGAAAGCAATGCGCAAGGCCATCAACCATTTTTTGGTCTGTTTCTGTCCAAGGAATTTGGTCATTGTATTCGTACTCAATGTTTCCTAGGCGGTGTTTAACCTGTCTAATTGCCATGTCTGTGTGTAAGGGTAATACTTTCTTATAACACTAAGCTACACATTTCCCGTAATATTGCAATAGGAGAAGGAAAGCGACTTCCTGCGGTATGGAAGCAAGGTGGCAAAACCACTTTTCAAAGCTCCGCCATTCTGAACATGCCTGCCCTGAGCTTATCGAAGAGTTTCGGAATCCAACCCTTCCAGAACTATCAAAACCCCCGTCATTGCGAAGGAGGAACGACTGCGGCAATCTCCAACATCACCATCCCAAGCAACCTCCCCGCATGTCACCTCGAGTAATCTTCTTTTGGGAAGATTGTATCGAGAGGTCTATCACCCAAACCGTATCGAGAAGTCTAACCTCTAAACCCCCGTCATTTTGAACCTGCTTTCAGAATCACCTCGGTCTATTCCAAAGAATCCAGGCCGTCAGAATCGCTTGTTTAGTTAATTGTTCTCTAAAACATTACCTGTTCGCACAATACCGTTGTGAAGATTGCAGACTTAATCTAGCGATGAGAAAATATTCATTCATCAATCCAATCTAACTTTAAGTTCTATAAAAGCCTCTTTTCCGCATTGATAAGAAGTGTTTAAATCCACTTCCAGAATCGCTGTTTTATAAACAGACTCTATAAGTTCTTTTTGGTCGTAAACCGAGTAGTATTCAATTTCCGCATTCTTTTTTCGATAGTAGACTTTTTCATAATCAAGATTTCCTGTGAAAGCCTCGTGTACTGCGACCTCAGAATAAAGAAGAAGATGTACGAACTGCTGTAGTTTATGGCTCATCAAATATTCGCCATGGACTGAACAACCAGATTTGACATAGTTTTCTATTGTCATTGCGCCATCTATGAGAACCTTTGAAGCTAATTCAGCTAGCATTACAGGAAATAGACTATCAACTAGCATTAAATTAAGTTGCTGGTTTCGAGACTTCATCTTCTGAAAAAGAAGTTGTTCTTTTATACTGATTTGAGAAAGAGTCTTTATTTCAAAACCATCATTGAGATGATAGATTGGAACGAATGTTCCCAGTACAAGGTACTTCAAGTGAACATACTTAAGTGGACGCTCTACGAGCATCATTTTCTGTAGTTCATCTGAGGACGTCACATTCATTTCTGAAAAATGTGGTTATTGTGGTAATCAAGAAAGGCTTTATCTGGATGGTATCGTTCGGGCAGTTTAATTGTTGAACCCTCATAAGTCTTGAAGAGGGCATTGACCACACCTTCTTGCGTTTCTGCAAATAATCTTTCCGAAAGCAGAACCTTGTAATCCGTAGTTATGGTTAAAAGTCCAATGTCGAATGCCCGATCATGTAACGAGTTAAGGCATAGACCATTTTCTGGATTCAATCTATTGTCTGAGTCTTTAGCCCACGGGATAATATGACTGGCTACAAGTAACTCTGGAATTTGCAATCCTGTGATACAGCATTTTGTATCATAGATTCCAATTACACTTTCTCTGAAAAAAGATTGATATGTTCGGGTTTTTGTCAAACGCAACACATCTTCACCTTTTCGTTGAGAATTCTCCTCACGAATTGAGTAATCTATTTCAGAATGACTGAATTCGGTAATCAATTGCTCGCTTTTCTCCGCTAATTTCTCTCTGTCATTAGCATATTCTTCCCAAACTTCTCGGTCTAATTTTGATGTCCCTCCTAAACCCACAATACCGTGCTTGGCTAATTCTGGGTCCAGACTTCCGAAGTTGCCAATCTTCATTTTTACTGATGAAGGTTTCCGACCAATAATTTCTGCAGTTTTTAGAATCTCAGGCTGTTTATTAGAGGCACGATTAAAAGGGACAATAAAATAAGCTCTTAAGACAACGATTGTTTGCTCCTTGGTCCAATGATCTACAGCCATAATAAGTCGGGGTTTAATTTAATACACAAAGTAAATAGAACCAAGTCATAACCTATTTACGACCCAAAATCTTATCCCTAAACTTTCTCCAATTAATAAGCCTAACGTTTAGCCTAATCAACTACCGCAAACAAACTCCCCTGCTCAATACCAGCAACCAAGTTGGTTTCCGCATTCAAATCAATGGCCTTCACTTCTTGGTAAGAATCATCTATTTCGTTGATGATATAGAACTCATCATCATCTGCATAGTAAATGATGCGCTTGCTACTTCTCGCCAGTCCTCCAGCAATTAGCAGAACAAAATCAGCAAAATCATCGCCCTGCATAGATGCAAGCGCTTTTAGGTGATCCATATTTTCAACCTTCACGTAATTCATAACGCAAATCACCGTTCCTGTTCCATAACCTATTTACGCCATCAAAAACTTCTCCCAAAACTTCCAACACCCGATACAACCGATCATTACACCATGTATCTTAGTATAATGTATGGTTACGCCCCCATTGGAAATGTACTTGTTCCCGACCCGCGCAAAAGCGCAGGTAAGCAGGCTCTGTGTGTTACGGTGCCAAAAGAATTTCCCATGCGGCAGAACAGATACCATTACCCTGCTGGCTTCTATGTAAAAGGCACTATTGACAGCCATTATGTCAAAATGGTCAAGCTCATTAAACTACAGGATGGTTCGTTCCTGTTTCCGGTGCCAACAGACATCCGTAAGAAAATGAATAAGAAAGCGGGAGATGGTGTTAACCTCAGCATTCGCAAAGACCGCCTATACCATGGTATGCACAACCAATTCATGATGACGCTATACCACGAAAAGATGAAAGAAGAAAGTCAGGAGCTCGGCATCTTCTATCACCGACTTTCAGAAAGTGGGCAGCATCAATTCAACGAATGGATCTACACCGCCCGAACCAATGAAGAACGAACCCAACGCATTGAACGAGTCATCCAAGCCTTGAGAGATAAACAAACCTTTAAGGAAATGAAGAAGCGGTAAGCCCTGCACCGATAGCACCTAACGCCTACAGCCTAGCACCCCGTTTCCTCATACATCTCCATTTACCAACCCCCTCAAAATCGCCTCAATCTCCTGAGGCGATTTACCATCTAGCAGCAGCTTAATATCAGGGGCATCCCCCTTTCTCAGGTGTGCAAGCCCGTGGTCGTCAGCACCCTTCCAGTCATACAAATCATTCGGAAGGCAGTGAAACGTATCGCATAAGCGCTCCATCATCTTATGTCCCACAGAAGCAGAACCACCATCCAGCAGCGTGCGTGCTTCACTATCTGTAAACCCATGGTTTACAAGAAAAGCCCTCGGGTGTTTCACACCGCGTAAGGCAATAAGTCTATGAATGTTTAAAACCAGCATCGTAAATAATCATGGATAACTAAGATAACGGAAACTCCAGCAACAAAGTATTTAAACTACCTCAAAAAGCCTAATAATTTTAAATGATAGTCGGTAAAGTTGCCACCAGCTCATCATGGTATCTGGGAATTGACCACCCCGTCCCGCTAAATCGGGACACCCCTCCTTCGCAGGAGCGGTGCTGCCACTCCGAGCAAATCTTGGATCAACGTGCCAGCTCTCCCTCTGAAAAGAGCCTGTACTGAGCTTGTCGAAGTAGGGAGTACCGCGCAGCGGGGAGGGGGTGTTTTAACATTTCTACCAATCTAGTGGCAAGATTGCGGACTATCATTTAGTTGACACAGTTCGCTGAACAGACCCATCCAAACAGGCACAAAGCGAGTCCAAACCAACACTAACCACTAGCAAACCACCGCTGGCAGTTTCCAAACCTCCACAACCAGTTTCCTAACCACCGCTTACAGCTTCCAAACCACCTCACCGTTGCGCCTTTACACCGCTTACAGATTCCAAACCTCCAGAAAGTTGTTCCAAACCACTGCTTAGAGTTTCCAAATAGCCGCTTTTAGTTTCCAAAACTCCTCCGTACGGTTTACCTATCCAGCATAGTTTTTCTTCACCATAATTTAATCCAACAACCCAAGGTTTAAGACTTTACAAAACACGCTGCTGGGCACTAAAAATGTCTGGCAGCCCTAAAAAACAAAGTCATGACTGATTCACAATCAAACAACCTCGATATGTACATCGTGGTTAACGGTTTCTACACCGCAAATCAAGTGCTAATAGATGTAGTTCCTGCGCGTGCCGCAGTATTCGCAGAGCTAGCACAATACATCCAATCCATCAACACAGAAATAGCTGGGCAATCCACCAACACCACGGGTGTCAAACTAGATAAAGATGCTGCCCGCGATATGTTAAATACCATAACCATGGAGTTGATATCGCCCGCCAAAGCATGGGCCGTTTTCGAAAACAACAACACACTTACAGCCGAGTTCGATTATTCGCTCAGCGATATTCAAGCCATTAAAGACGATACCATGCAAGGCTTCTGCACACATCGCCTCCAGCTTATTAACAATAACATAGCTGCTATGGCAGATTTCGGTATTGATCCGGCATCATTGGTTTCGTGGCAAGCGGCCATTGGTGCATACACAGCAATTTTGGAAAGCCCAAGAGAGGCAATCAATAGACGCCATTTGAAAACCAAACATCTTAAAGTGCTCTTCCAAGAAACCAGTGCACTGCTTCGTAATCAAATAGACCCATTAATGGTCCCATTCAAGAGCGTAGAACCTGAAGTCTTCTATGGATACAAACAGGCACGTATGATTATAGACCGTGGCGGAAGAGCACCAAATCCCAACCCCAAACCAGATACCGCCACATTATTCGGTACGGTAACTAATGAAGTAGGTGGAATCCCCATTCAAGGTGCTGTGCTCTCCGTTGCAGGTACAACGCTGTCCGCCATCAACATAACCACAGCCGACAACGGAACATACAGCCAAGCCGGCATTCCTCCCAATGAATATGCCGTGCAAGCTAGTGCAGATGGCTTCCTTCTGTTTGAAGTAACCATCTTGCTAGAAGCAAATGCTTCTTTTGAGTTGAATATAACCCTAACGCCCGAGAGTTGAAGGGTCGTTTACTAGCGCCACTCCCCTCTCTTGCAAAAGAAAGGGGGTGGTTGCTTTAGCTGCACGGAATAAGTTGAAAAAAATAGAACTCTAGGTGTTGAAAACCTTTAAGATCTGTGAAATTTGCAGAGAGAATGAAGTTCTAATCCTGTAAAACGATTGAGGTTAAACACATGCTCCCTCATATCACGCCAGTTAACGTTCAATTGATTGCGAAAACTGTTCGACTAGTTGAAGAAATGGATTACTATTTTCGTCATATGAAACCACCATTTTTTTGGCGATTACGAATGCGCCTTCTTAATTATTTAAATACATATTCATATTTAGATTCTTGGTTAAAGAGTTTACATAGAGATGAAAATTTCTTCTTCGCTCAGATTGGTGCCAACGATGGACAAAGAAACGACCCAATTAATACGTACGTAAGAAAGTACGGTTGGAGTGGAATTTTAATTGAACCTCAACCGAAGGTTTTCGATGCTTTGGTTAAGAACTATAGTGATCAGAAAGGGCTGATCTTTGAAAATATTGCAGTTGGTGAAACTGATGGTGAAATTGAACTATTCTCTATTGATGAAGGTGAATCTGATGAGTGGCACAATCTGATAGCAACGGTTAGACCCGAAGTTGGAATCCTTAAAGATCAACACAAAAAAATAGTCAGTCAAAAGGTGCCTGCTTTAACCTTAGACTCACTATTTGCCAAGCACAAGATTACAAAAGTTGATTTTATGCTGATGGACCTCGAAGGGTTTGAGCCAAAGGTATTTCAGAGTTATAATTGGTCGGTTAAACCAGATAAAATCTATTTTGAGACGCGCCATTTAGGCTACATACAGTTTCAAGAAGTTCAAACCGTGTTGATGGCACAAGGCTATAAACTTTTTACAGAACGGGGAGATTGCCTAGCATGGTTGATTAATCATAATTCAAATTAGGCCCCAACCATCTCTCAACTTGTTTTAGCTCCATTCCTTTTCGCTCAGCGTAATCTTCCACTTGGTCTTTTTCAATCTTACCAAGCCCAAAATACTTGCTTTCAGCATGCGAGAAATACCAGCCACTTACAGATGCTGCCGGCATCATGGCAAGGCTATCGGTTAACGTCATTCCTGTTAAAGAGGTAGCATTTAGCAATTTGAACAGCTCAGGCTTTTCTGTGTGATCTGGGCAAGCTGGGTAGCCCGGTGCCGGACGAATACCACGATACTTTTCTCGAACCAACTCTTCGGCTGATAGCTTTTCGTTTGGTTCATAACCCCACGTTTCTTTTCTAACTACCTCATGCAATTTTTCAGCGAAAGCTTCTGCAAACCTATCAGCTAAGGCCTTTAGCAAAATGCTGTTGTAGTCGTCATGGTCGGCTTCAAACTCGGCTATTTTTTTCTCTATTCCCAAACCAGCAGTTACGGCAAATCCCCCCATGTAATCTTGCAGGCCAGTTTCTTTTGGTGCTACAAAATCTGCCAAAGCAAGATTAGCAACACTTGCCGCTTTCTTGCTTTGTTGTCTGAGAGAATGAACTACTGAAGCAACTTGAGTGCGGCTTTCATCGGTATAAAGTTCTACATCATCGCCAATGGCATTAGCAGGCCAAATTCCAACAACTCCGTTG
>Ga0075108_10001437_pt1 | contig 11571 bp, 5 predicted proteins | sample AntAceMetag02UK1_FD_69797 | JGI IMG/M metagenome (GOLD analysis project Ga0075108, IMG submission 69797) | Saline lake microbial communities from Ace Lake, Antarctica - Antarctic Ace Lake Metagenome 02UK1 | ecosystem: Environmental > Aquatic > Non-marine Saline and Alkaline > Saline | place...
ATTGTGATAATGACGGATTAACCAATGACGAAGAAACTACAGGTGTAGATAATCCATCAACACCAGCGAATCCAAACGGAAATACAACAGATCCCAATGTAGTAGATACGGATGGTGATGGTATATCTGATGGACAAGAAGCTTTGGATGGTACAGACCCTAATAATTCTTGTAGTTCTATTGGTGGTACACCACTTGGAACTGCAGATTGTGATAACGACGGTTTAACCAATGATGAAGAAACTACGGGTGTAGATGATCCTTCTACTCCAGCAAATCCGAACGGAAATACAACTAATCCAAATATAATAGACACCGATGGTGATGGTATTTCTGATGGACAGGAAGCTTTAGATGGTACAGACCCTAATGATTCTTGTAGTTCTATTGGCGGAACACCGCTACCAACGAGTGATTGTGATGGTGACGGTAATCCTAACGGAACGGATCCTAACCCAACAGTAGGAACAGCAGTTGATGACAATACCACGGCAGATGTTGGCATCGCAAAAACTATAGATATTCTATTTAACGACGATTTTCCAACGGGAAGTATTATAACGATAACCGGCGGAACAGCTGCTGGCACCATAACGGTAAACCAAGCCACAGGTGAATTAACCTATACGGCAATTGCATCAGAAGATAACAATACAGTAACCGTAACCTACCAAGTATGTAACGGTACCGTATGTGCTAACGCTACTGTAAATATTACCATACCATCATGTTTAGATACAGATGGTGATAATATATGTGATGTAGATGACACGGCGCCTAATGACCCTTGTGCTCCTATGAGCAATCCTAATTGGTTACCAGTAGGTACAAGTGATTGTGATGGCGACGGATTAACCTATGATGAAGAAACTACGGGCATAGATGACCCGGCAACTCCGGCAAATCCAAATGGCGAAACTACGGATCCAATGGATGAAGACACTGATGGTGACGGAATATTTGATGGACAGGAAGCCTTGGATGGCACTAATCCTAATAACGACTGTGATTCTGTTGGTGGAACGCCACTTGGAAACAGTGACTGTGATAATGATGGATTAACCAATGATGAAGAAACTACAGGTGTAGACGACCCTTCAACTCCGGCAAATCCAAACGGAAACACAACAGATCCTAATGTAGTAGATACTGATGGTGATGGTATATCCGATGGACAAGAAGCTTTAGATGGTACAAATCCTAATGATTCTTGTAGTTCTGTTGGTGGTACACCACTTGGAACTGCCGATTGTGATAATGACGGATTAACGAATGATGAAGAAACTACAGGTGTAGATAACCCTTCTACCCCAGCAAATCCAAATGGAAATACAACAGACCCTAATGTAGTAGATACAGATGGTGACGGTATATCTGACGGACAAGAAGCCTTAGATGGTACTGACCCTAATAATGACTGTAGTTCATTTGGTGGAACACCATTAGGAGCTAGTGATTGTGATAACGATGGATTGACCAATGATGAGGAAACTACAGGTGTAGATGACCCTTCAACTCCGGCAAATCCGAATGGCAACACAACAGACCCTCGCGATGCCGATACTGACGGCGATGGCATCAATGATGGTCAGGAAGCTATTGATGGTACGGACCCAAATAACGATTGTGAGTATATTGGTGGTACGCCATTAGCAACAAGCGATTGTGATGGTGATGGCAATCCTAACGGAACAGATCCTAACCCAACAGTAGCAACGGCAGTTGACGACAATACTACAGCAGATGTAGGAATACCTAAAACCTTGGATATTTTATTCAATGATGATTTCCTAAATGGCAGTACCGTAACCATTACAGGCGGTACCGCAGCAGGAACCATTAGTTTTGACCCTGCAACGGGAGAACTAACCTATACAGCAATTGCTGCTGAAGATAACTCAACGGTTACAGTAACCTATGAAGTTTGTAACGGTACGGTATGTGCTACAGCAACGGTTTTCATCTCCATACCATCATGTGTAGATGCCGATGGCGATAATATCTGTGATGTGGATGATAGCGCACCCAATGACCCTTGCGCTCCTATGAGCGATCCTAATTGGTTGCCAGTAGGCACAAGTGATTGTGATGGGGACGGATTAACCTATGATGAAGAAACTACGGGCATAGATGACCCGGCAACTCCGGCAAATCCAAATGGTGAAACTACCGACCCAATGAATGAAGATACGGATGGTGATGGTATCTCTGATGGACAAGAAGCCTTGGATGGAACAGACCCTAATGATTCTTGTAGTTCTATAGGTGGTACGCCACTTGGAACTAGTGACTGTGATATTGACGGATTAACCAATGATGAGGAAATCGCCATTGGAACAGACCCTAACAACCCAGATACGGATGGTGACGGAATATCTGACGGTCAAGAAGTAAACGTAGACGGCAGTAATCCTCTGAATGACTGTAACTCTAATGGAGGTACACCTCTTGGCACAAGCGACTGTGACAATGATGGTCTTACCAATGATGAAGAAGCTGCTTTAGGAACAGACCCTAGAGATAATGATTCGGATAACGATGGTATTTCTGACGGACAAGAGGTAAACACAGATGGTACTAACCCATTAGACGATTGTAGTTCAGTTGGTGGAACCCCATTAGGAACAAGTGACTGTGATAATGATGGTTTAACCAATAATGAGGAATTAACAGGTGTAGACGACCCTTCAACTCCAGCTAGTCCTAACGGAAATACAACAGACCCTAATCTAGCTGACACAGATGGTGACGGAATATCCGATGGACAAGAGGCTATCGATGGTACAGACCCCAACAATGATTGTGAATCTGTTGGTGGAACACCACTTGGAACAAGCGATTGTGACAATGATGGTTTGAGCACAGCGGAGGAAACTACAGCAGGTACAGATCCTAATAATCCAGATTCAGATGGTGATGGTGTTACCGATGGTGATGAAATTACTAATGGTTCAGACCCATTAAACCCATGCGACCCAAATAATGCAAATGCATTGTGCGACACAGACGGTGATGGCTTAACAGATGCTGAAGAAGCTGCTTTAGGTACGGATCCCAACAATCCAGATACGGACGGAGACGGTATTTTAGACGGACAGGAAGTTCTTGATGTCACCAATCCTTTAGATGATTGTGACTCCTTAAATGGTACTCCGCTTGGAACAAGCGACTGCGATGAAGATGGCCTTACGAATGACGAGGAAGCTACTGCCGGAACTGATCCCAACAATCCGGATACGGATGACGACGGAATAGCTGACGGACAACAAAGTTCTGATGCAACAGACCCTTTAGACCCATGTAGTTCTATTGGTGGCACACCGCCTGTAGGAAGCGTTTGTGATATTGAAATCGAAAACGATATGGTAGATCCGAATGTGAATAACAGCACGTTCGTAATTCGTAACATAGAGCAGTTCCCTGACAACACGGTAGAAATCTTCAATAGATGGGGTGTTAAGGTCTTTGAAACCAAGGGCTACGACAACGTAAGCAATGCCTTTAGAGGAATATCCAATGGAAGAGCTACTATACAGGTAAACGAAGAATTACCGGTAGGTGTGTACTATTACATTATCAATTATATGGATACGGGACAGGGTAAAACCAAATCCGGTTACTTATACATAAACAGATAATGAACAGCATATCCATAAAAGAAAATAATATCATGAAAAACTATATATATACATCATTACTGCTTATAACACTCTCCTTTGGGGGGCTTATGGCACAACAAGATGCGCAATACACCCAATACATGTACAATACCATGGCCGTGAATCCGGCCTATGCCGGTTCCCGGGGCGTATTTAGTATTGCCGCCTTGCACCGTTCGCAATGGGTTGGTTTGGATGGTGCTCCAACAACACAGACCTTTAACTTTCATACACCAGTATCTAAAAGAGTAGGTATTGGTCTTTCTATCGTGAACGATGAAATAGGTAATGGCACCAATCAAGATACCTATTTTGACGGGGTGTTCTCCTATACCGTTCCTACTTCAGAAAATGGTAAACTCTCCTTTGGATTAAAAGCGGGTGGTCATTTCTTGAATATAGATTTCAATCAGCTCCGTAATTATGGAGCTCAGGGAACAGCTGTTGCGCCTGTAAATATTGATAAGAAATTCTCTCCTAATTTTGGAGCGGGAGTCTATTATCATACCGATAAATTCTATGCCGGACTCTCTATCCCTAATTTCTTGGAGACCGAACATTTTGATCGGTCTGGAACAGCAGGAAGTACTTCTGCTTTAGCTCAGGAACGTTTGAACCTTTATTTGATTACGGGTTATGTTTTTGATGTAAACAGAGATTTAAAATTTAAACCTGCAATGCTATTAAAAGCAGTGCAAGGAGCTCCCTTACAAGCAGATCTATCGGCAACATTTCTATTAAGGGATAAATTTTCCTTTGGAGCTGCGTATCGTTGGAGTGCCGCAGTAAGCGCCTTGGTAGGCATGCAGATATCCGACCAGTTTATGATTGGTCTTGCCTATGATAAAGAAACAACAGCATTAGGAAACACGGCATTCAATGACGGTTCTTTTGAGGTATTTTTAAGGTACGAACTCAAAACAAGATATAAGAAAGTATTAACCCCGAGATTCTTTTAACGCCAAACCAAAATGAATAAATTATATAAAAGCATTACAATCTCCGCATTATTATTAACCTGTTCTTTAATAACAGGACAAGAAAAAAAGGTGCAAAAAGTAACCGATAACTTTAACAACTATGCCTATGCAGAGGCAATAGAAAGTTATGAAAATCTCCTAAAGCAAGGGTATACAGATCAAGAAATTTTTAAGAACCTTGGTAACGCTAACTATTTTAACGCCAACTATGATGAGGCCGCCAAATGGTATGGGAAACTTTTTGATCTTGAAAATCAAGAGCAAGATGCCCAATACCTATACCGTTATGCTCAAAGTTTAAAATCTATTGAGGAGTATGCCGAATCTGATAAATGGATGAAAAAACTGGAACTAGCTAAAGAGAATGATATTAGAGCTGGCAAATACGCCAACAATGATAATTACCTGGAAACGATTAAAAAAAATTCCGGTAGATATACCATTAAAAACTTAGCAATCAACTCTAGTTCCTCTGATTTTGCACCGTCGTTAAACGGTAAGCAACTTGTGTTTTCGACGGCTCGTGACAGTGGTCTTTTTACACAACGTATTCACAATTGGAACAATAAATCATTTTTAAACTTATATAGTGCTGATATTTCTGAAAATGGAGAACTGAGCAACACTAACAAATTAAATGGCTTATTAAATAAAAAGACCCACGAATCTTCAACGGCGTTTACCAAAGATGGGAACACGATGTACTTTACAAGAAATAATTCTAAAAAGGGAAAATTTTCTAGAGATGAGGAAGGTGTTAGTAGGCTAAAGATTTTTAGAGCTACATTAAAAAATGGGGAATGGACTACTATAGAAGAACTCCCTTTTAACGGTGATAATTACTCTGTAGCTCACCCAGCCTTAAGTGCTGATGAAAGCAAATTATATTTTGCGTCTGATATGGAGGGAAGCCTTGGAGCTTCTGATATTTTTGTTGTTGAAATAAACGCAGATGGAAGCTTTGGGTCACCAAAAAACCTAGGCCCAGGTGTGAATACAGAATCACGAGAAACCTTTCCTTTTATAACGGAATCAAACATCCTTTACTTTGCTTCGGACGGGCACCCTGGCTTAGGTGGCTTGGATATTTTTGCTGCCAACTTAGCTGATGCAGAAATTAACAATACCATTAATCTGGGTAGTCCAATAAATACGCCAGAAGATGATTTTTCCTTAATCTTCAACGAAGAAACAAAAACAGGATATTTTGCTTCCAATAGAAAAAATGGAAAAGGAGACGACGATATTTATTCCTTTAAAGAAACCGAGGAACTTAAATTCGAATTTGAATCTACCTTGGACGGTATCGTTAAGAATCTTGAAAATGGAAATATCCTCCCTAATGCAACCGTAGAGATACAAAATGCGGACGGTAGTATTCTTGCTAGTGCTACAGCAGATGAAAAAGGATATTTTAATATTCCCTTTAAAAGCACATCTAAAGAACTTTCTACCGTTATTAGCTTAGCTGATTATGAGGTAGGCGGCCGGTCTTTTATGCCTGATAAAAATGGGGTAACTATAGAATTTCTTTTGGCGCCAATGGCTAATAAAGTGGCTATAGGTGAAGATGTAGGGAAATATTTAAATATGCCTATGATTTACTTTGATTTTGATAAATCGAACATTAGAGTAGATGCTCAATTAGAACTAGATAAAATCGTAGCATTCATGAACGAATATCCTGAAGTTAAAATTGAGATTGGTTCGCATACAGATAGTCGTGGTAACGATTATTACAATTTAAGCTTATCAGAAAAAAGAGCTCAAGCTACGCGTAACTACTTAATGGATATGGGAATAGATGCGTCAAGGTTAACAGCGAAAGGATATGGTGAAACCCAATTAACCAACAACTGTGGTAATTATATTGAAAACGTAAATGAATGTGGAAAAGCACAGCATGAACTAAATAGGAGGTCAGAATTTATTATTATCAAATAAACGTATCTTACATAATACAATAGCAAAAAGAGCATGGACAGTTTCCATGCTCTTTTTCATTTAAAACACACTTTAATTCGATACCGCTTTATGGTCATCTATGCTCTTCTTAAATTTGACAAAAAACATGTCTGACCAGACTTACAGGAGGTGTTCTAATTGCGGAAAAATGTCTTTAAATGAGGATTATTGCCCTGCATGTGGTAGCATCATCAATATCACCTTAAAACGGGAACTGGAACAAAAAGAAAAAACACGTCAACGGGTTAAGGAAATCAACGACCCAAAAAGAAAAAGCACGGTTACCCTGTTCCTGGAAAACGTAAAGGACCACGATAATGTAATCCTCAAGTTTATAGCGCGCTTCCTCTACTCTATTTGGCTTATTGTAATAGCTATTGGTTCATTTTTAGCCTTACTTTTTAGTTATATAGCTGCCTAATACCTATCCTTATGACCAACATACGACAATCGTATTTCTTAGTGTTTATTGGGATTGCTAGTACTGTTTATATAGCGCAACAATTCTCTTTCTCTATACCTCAACTTATAAACAACTATCTGAACGACCTACTTTGTATGCCTATTGTTCTAAAGATTTGTAAATATGCCATTCGGTTCATTAAAAAGGATGAACACATCACTATTCCAATAAAAATTTCCTTTACACTTACCGTTTTATACGCCTTGTACTTTGAGTTCCTACTACCAAAATTCAATAACAGATACACGGCGGATGTTATAGACGTTATTCTATATTTTGTTGGGTTACTTTTTTTTCTGTGGATAGAGAATACATCAAAAGAAAACCATAAAACGTGGTCTTAAATCACCTTTCACCAGTTTGCGCCTTTAAAGTATTATTTGATGTACCAAAGATTTTGGCACTCGTTTTCATATCGGCATATCTAGGGTCTTGTACATAGTCCTGTTTTTGCATTTTAACGACTTCAATACTTAAAAAACCAAACTCGCTCACCACCTTACCATAAAAACGATAGATACCTCTCCCTTGAAAAGGGTATATGGCAGCTACAGGAGGAAAAAGTACCGTATCAAAAACAGCACCTTGCTGATCTACCAAGGTGGCAAAATGCATACGTTTACCTTTGTGTGTTTTGGTATGTTTTACAGTAACAATATAGCCGTAGATATCTATATGCCTATTTAGATAACGTAACAAATCTTTACTTCCTGTACTATTCTTTGGCGGATCTACCAACAGGGCATACGGGCTGCATAAACAAAAACCTAGTAGTTCTAGTTGGGTAAATGCCATCTCTAAATCTGTCGTGTGTAATTTAGGAATTTCAAAATGCTGCTGTTTGGGACGGAACAACTTGGGGTGGTCTATTTTCACGTTCTTGGTCAAGAATAAATACGCTTTCCATAATAATTGATGTTTATTGATTCCGGTAAAACGAAACCCATCGATACGAATGAGAATACTGGCCTGTTCTATGGATATAAGTACGCGATCTAAAAAATCTTCTAAAGAAAGATACCTGCCGTTTAGCGAACGCTCCTTTAAAATACGGTCTATCACACGAACTTCTAGTTCTTTTAGGTACATGAACCCTAGATATAAGTCCTTATCATAAATACAATTTCCTGCTACACTCTGGTTTATACATGGCGCATGAATGCTAGCGCCCAACATACGTGCCTCATGGATATAAAATTCCGACCTATAGAATCCGCCACCATTATTAAGTACGGCAACCATATATTCTAACGGAAAATAGGCACGTAAAAACAAGGTCTGATAACTCTCAACGGCATAAGAAGCAGAATGTCCTTTGGCAAAAGCATAGCCTGCAAAACTGGCCACTTGGTTCCAAATTTCAAAAATCAAAGTATCGGCATATCCTTTTTCACGACAATTGGAAATAAACTTCTCCTCTACCCTTTGAAACTCTGCCCGTGACCGAAACTTACCGCTCATACCACGGCGTAGTACATCTGCCTCGCCCAAATCTAGACCTGCAAAATGGTGCGCTACCTTGATTACATCTTCTTGGTAGACCATAACGCCGTAGGTTTCTGGCATAATGTTCAACATCACAGGATGCGCCAGCTCTTCTGCCCTACCGGGATTACGGTGCCTTAAAATATATTCCCGCATCATACCGCTTTTAGCCACCCCTGGGCGAATAATAGAACTTGCAGCTACCAGACCCAAGTAATTATCTACCTGTAACTTTTTTAGCAGCATACGCATGGCAGGGGATTCTACATAAAAACAACCCATACACTGGGCGGTCTTAATAAGTTTATTAATTTTTGGGTCATTCTTAAAACGCTTAATGTCATGAATATCCCACTGGGCAATTTCGTCTGGTCTGGTTTCTTCTAAAATAGTGATGGACTCCTTTATTTTTGAAAGTCCGCGTTGTCCCAAAATATCAAACTTATACAACCCTACATCTTCTGCAATGACCATATCGTATTGCGTTGTTGGGTAGCCTTTGGGCGGCAAATGTGTGGCAGAAAACCAGTGCAAGGGCTTCTCACTTATCAAAATACCGCCCGCATGAATACTCAGATAGTTGGGCATCCCTTCCAAAAGTTTTGTGTATTTGACCACCAAGCTAGAAACACCGTCTAGCCTAGCATCTTGAAAGTTACCATCACATAATTTATCTATTTCATCTTTAGGCAAGCCGAATACCTTCCCCAATTCGCGCACCATACCACGCCACTTAAAAGTAACATACGTACCTAACAAGGCTACATGCTCAAAACGTTGAAAGATATATTGGGTAATAATGGGCCTATCGTGATGCGAGAAATCAATATCAAAATCTGGCGGATTGGCACGGTACAGATTCATAAAACGCTCAAAATAGAGGTCGAGCTCCATGGGATCTACATCCGTAATACGCAATAAATATGCAACGATACTATTGGCACCACTACCCCTGCCTACATAGAAGAAATTACGGCTGCGGGCATAGCTCACAATATCCCAATTGATTAGAAAATAAGATACAAAACCCATTTGCTTAATAAGACCCAGTTCCTTTTGCAAGCGGGCACGTACGGCATCATCTACTTCAGGATACCGATACGGCAGCCCTTCTTCACAGAGTTTTTCTAAAAGAGCGGTGTCTTCCTCTTGGTTACCCAAATAGTTTTTGAGGTTCTGGGGTTTACGTCCTTCCGAAAAATCGAAATGAATGGAACAGGAATTCATCAAACGCTCCGTATTCTCTAAAATAAAAGAATACTCGGAAAATGCCGCAGCCAAATTCTGGAGCGGAAACATTTTCTCTTCGGGATCTGCCTGTTCGGTAACACAAAGTTTGCTCAACAGGGTATTATTATCTATGGCCCTAAGCAAGCGATGGGCGTTAAAGTCGCGCTTATTTCTAAAGGTCACCGGCTGTTGCACCACCAATTTATCTTTAAGGCCTATTAATCTAGAAAAACGTAATCGTCTTAAATCAGCAATGGAAACACCTATAAATTCATGTTCCAAAAAATGTGTCATTTCATTCTGAAGTACTTTTTCAAAAGGATAAATGACATATGCGTTTTGAAAACTAGGTGCTTTTGACGGAAAGCTTTTTTTCTGATGCAAGTGCTCGGACAGAAAATCATTGAGTTCTAGATAGCCTTCATTATTCTTGGCAATGCCCAAAAAACAAGGTTCTACCCCATTCCTAAAATCGATTCCTAAAATAGCTTGTATATCAAGTTTCTGCGCCTTTCGCACAAAATTTAACCCTGCCGAAGTACAATTGATATCTGTAAGTGCTAATTGACCTACGTGATTTTCTTGAGCCAATTGCAGCAACGCCACCTCGGAAAAGGTACCGTAACGCAAGCTGTAATATGTGTGGCAGTTTAAATAGATGGTAGTATTGAGGTTTTAGAATATTAGACTTGTTTTGGTTTTATGATACTGTTTGATATTAGATGCGCGGTGTTAGGTATTGTTTTAGGTTCGTCTTTGTGAGGAGCATTTTCGCGACGAAGCAATCTGTTGAATTCTGCCCGTAATAAACAGATTGCCGCGTCGCAACAATCACTCTCAACATTGAAAAACACGTTCTGCTCCTCGCAAAGACGTACTGATTTAAAAATCAAATACAAACGTCAAACTCAAATACAAAAGCTATTTTCATCATCAAGCACACTTTCCACTAATTACTTTTTACTTAATACTCATTACTTAATACAAAATACTACCCACTAAAGTCTACCAACTACCCTCTAAAAAGCTCCACCCTACCCATCCTAGTAAGAGTTCCCCCTTTGGGGGCTAGGGGGCTTTTCTCTATTGTTTCCTGTGTGCCAACACCACCGGTGGTCTGCCATCAAACGGGTTATTTATTCTACCTATCGTTTTCGCGTCCATACCTGCTGCCCTTAACACGCTTTTGTCTCCGTAACGTTTCCTAATTGCATCCATGGCATTATAAAGGTTAAGTGTTTCTTCGGTATCCTCGAACAAGTCTATCTGATAATTACCTGCTACCAAATGACTGAACCTGACCCCTATCAACCGTACCAACAAACGTCTGTTATACAATGTTCGGAACAGTTCTAAAATTTTAGGAATGAGAATATGATCTGCGCTTGTATAGAGGATCCGTAATTGTTTGGAATAGGTATTAAAATCCGAGTATCGAATCTTAACATTAATACACGCGGTTAACTTTTCGCCCCTGCGCAGTTGATAGGCCAAATTTTCGGTCATGGCAATGAGAATACCTTTTAGTTTTACGACATCAATCGTATCCTTGGTAAACGTGCGCTCGGTAGATATCGATTTTCGTTCGCAAAACGGAATCACCGGGGTATTGTCTATCCCGTTAGATCTTTTCCATATAATCCCTCCATTTTTACCCAATACCCGCTGCATTACATCTATAGGCATTTCCTGTACGGTACGCACCTGCCGCAATCCAAGATTACGGAGTATCTGGTAGGTCTTATCACCTACCATCGGTATCTTTTTTATGGATAGAGGTGCTAAAAAT
>Ga0075108_10001442_pt1 | contig 11555 bp, 10 predicted proteins | sample AntAceMetag02UK1_FD_69797 | JGI IMG/M metagenome (GOLD analysis project Ga0075108, IMG submission 69797) | Saline lake microbial communities from Ace Lake, Antarctica - Antarctic Ace Lake Metagenome 02UK1 | ecosystem: Environmental > Aquatic > Non-marine Saline and Alkaline > Saline | place...
CCTCCAACCACCTTTGAACTAGGACAACAATTAATTAAAATAGTTGTCTATGAAAACATATAAACAGTTAGGTTATGAAGAACGATTTGTGATTGAAAAGTTGTTTAACGCTGGAGTAATAATCAGAGAAATAGCCAGATTTCTAAAACGTAGCCCAAACACCATTAGTCTAGAAATCCGGCACAATAGTGTCAGTGGTATCTATACAGCCGAGAAAGCTGAGCTGAAGGTATCCCAAAGACGTTGGCGGGCTAAATCACAGTGTCTCAAGGTAGCCTTGGATAGTTTCTTGGTCCGGTTTGTGGAAGAAAGAATCCAGGCACCATATCGTTGGAGTCCTAATCAAATCAGTGGTCATTTAAAGCAGGAATTGGAAATTATCTGTTCAGACAAAGCTATCTATAAGTTCATTGAAAGTCGAGGACTAGAAGGTCATTTATTCTGGAAGTGGAATAAGAGGAAAGGTGGACCGAAACGAAAGAAACATGCGGTAGCCCAGGATAACCGCAAGTATATTGATGTTCGTCCTGATATTGCTGGTATCTTTGGTCATTATGAAGTTGACTTTATTGTTTCTAAACAAAGTAGTTATGTCTTCTTGGTAGCAGTGGAAAGACTAACCAAACATACTCAAGTCCTGAAGTTACCTAATAGAAAACGCCTGACTATTAATCAAGCGTTCTCTAAATTATTTAGTGGGCTCAGCGTCAAAAGCATCACCACTGATAACGATATTGCGTTCCAGCACTGGGCGGAACTAGAAACTATCATACAGGCACCAATCTATTTCTGCCACCCATATCATTCATGGGAGAAGGGTCTGGTGGAGAATACCAATCGGTGGATTCGTTGTTTTGTGCCGAAGCGCAGAGATATTGCTTCGGTGACTGATAGTGAGATGGATACTATCCATACCTATATCAATGACCGACCGCGGGAGTGTATTGATTTTAGATTCCCGAGTGAGTATTATGAAAGAGAGTTTGTCCTATGTGAGGGGTAGTTGGAGGAACTTCTATTCTCGCTCATATTGCAGTAATTCTATGAAAAGTCAAGAAGAACAATGGTTGCTTACGGAGAAATACGGCGGTGTGAAAACTGCGGAGTTTTATGCTGACTGCAAGGTGCTGGCGCTGGGGACGCCTTTGGGGTATTTGATTGGGCAGGTGCCGTTTTTGGATTGTACTATTTGGCTAGATGCTCAGCCGTTGGTGCCGCGGGTGGAGACTGAGTATTGGGTGGAGCAAGCGATTACGGCGATCAAGGAACAGCAAGCAGTCCAACCGGCTTTGACTGACTCTAAGCAAACTACCAGCATCCTCGACCTTTGTGCTGGCAGTGGCTGCATCGGGGTGGCGGTGGCCAAGGCTCTACCTACAGTTCAAGTGGATTTTGTCGAACTGAGCGTACGACTCATTCCCACTATCAACAAGAATTGTCTCGAGAATCACATCGAGCAATCGCGCTACCATATCTATCATTCCAATTTGTTTGCCGGTATCCCGACCGGCGCCAGATACGATTTTATCCTCAGCAACCCACCATACATCGACCCAGCAGTTGACCGCGCAACCGAGTCGGTCAAATCACACGAACCCCACCTAGCGCTCTATGGTGGCATCGACGGTCTAGAAATAATCCAACAGATAATCGCAACCGCCAAGGATCACCTCACTCCAACGGGCCAGCTGTGGATTGAGCACGAACCAGAGCAAGTCAACCACATCAATAAACTAGCCGCTGATAGTGGATTCAATTGCACCAGCCACGCTGACCAGTACGGCGTCCTTCGTGATTCCATTCTAGTGGTACAATAATCTCATGCCGACCGAGCCGACCATCAACCTCACCGAGACACTGGGTGAATTTATGTCACTGCCTGACGTGATGCTACTGCTGTTCCTGCTCGCAACTGGGATTTATGTCATCTACTCGGCGATTTTTTATTATCACTGGCAACAATACGGCGTCAACACTGCCGTGACTTGGATCACGTTTGTCACTTACGCCGCGACGACACTCCCATTGTTTCTCGTCATGGCAGGTCTGACGCTTACCTTCTAATATATATGTTGTTCGAAAAAATCCAACTTGATCCAGACGAAGAGGTGCTCATCATGGTCCGTAAGCACTGGTTTGTGATCATGGCTGAGTTGTTTGGAGTATTTATTCTAGTATTGCTGCCGTTTATCGCGCTGATTGGATTCGCGGTGTTCCAGGGTTTCTTTACTACCCTAAATTTCAACGTTTTGGAATACGCTAACGTAATTGGGTTTGGGGTGGCGGCTTGGCTACTACTGTCGCTGCTGGGAGGATTCACCATTTGGACGCACTACTACCTCGACCTATGGGTGGTGACTGACCGCCGGATCATACTGGTCGACCAGGTGCACTTTTTTAGTCGCAACGTGAGTGTGTTTCGCCTCGAGCGAATGCAAGATATCGAATTCAAAATCACCGGCATCATCCCCACCTTGCTTAATTTCGGTACGCTCAAAGCCCAGACCGCAGGCGCCCACGAGAGCAACTTCAATTCCACTGGCCTCCCCGACCCGCGCGGGCTGCAGGCTACCATTCAAAAAGCCATGGACAGGCGAATGGAAAAGCTGCACGCGACCCCTGACGAGCTCAATCGTTAAAACAAAATCCGCTGGGAGGTTTTCTTGCTGCTCCGGCACTATTCCCGTACAATCACCACTATGCCAGAACCACTATCTACCCAATCATACAAAGGCGTCCGCGACTTTTACCCGGCCTCTATGGCAATGCAGCAATATATATTTGATACCTGGAGCGAGACCGCGGAGCGGTTTGGCTATGAGCGATATGATGCTTCGGTGCTAGAACCAGCAGCGTTGTACAAAGCCAAAGGCGCTGAGAATGCCGAAATGGTCAACGACCAGACGTATACCTTTATCGACCGGGGTGACCGCGAGGTGACCCTGCGACCTGAGATGACGCCGACCGTGGCGCGCATGATTGCTGGCAAGGCAAAAGAACTAGCGTGGCCAGCGCGTTGGTACTCGATCCCCAACCTGTTTCGCTACGAACGCGCGCAGCGTGGACGTTTGCGTGAGCACTGGCAACTGAACGTCGATATGTTTGGCGCCAGCGACTACACCAGCGACGTCGAAATCATCCAACTCGCCCACCAGATTTTTCTTGATTTTGGGGCAAGCGAAGACATGTTCGAAATCCTCATCAACAACCGAGCGACCATGAACCACGCCTACGCCGCGCTTGGTATCACTGACGCTGATACCGTCACGGCGATAACTCGCCTCAATGACCGCAAAGACAAAATCACTGACGAGGAATACGTCACCGCCCTAACGGAGATCACCGCTGACGCGCCGCTGACAGCCGAGATCAAAGCCATGATCGAGTCAGAGGACCCTGGCGACAACCTGGTCGTCGCTACTTTGCGTGACCTTGGGATCAACAACGTCCGCATCGACCGCGCTCTGGCTCGTGGGTTTGACTACTACACCGGCACTGTATTTGAATTCAAAGACACCCACCCGGACAATAACCGTGCGCTTCTTGGTGGTGGTCGCTACGACAACCTGACCAGCCTGTTTGGCGGTGAACCGATATCAGGGATTGGGTTTGGGTTTGGTGACGTCACCATGCGTGATTTCCTCGAGACGCATGACTTACTTCCAGCCGATGTGACGTTCACTGCACCCGCGGTCGCACTGCTTCCACTGAGCCCCGAGCAAAACCTGCCCGCCATGCAGCTCGCTCAAGACATCCGCGCGACCGGGTTGTCCTGCAGCGTCGACACCACCAACCGCAAAATCGGCAAGAAAATAGCCTCGGCTGCAACAGCCAACGTCATCTACATCATCACCATCGGTGAAGACGAAGTAACCTCTAGCACCTACACCATGAAGCACCTAGAAACCGGCAAGGATACTAGTGGTACACTAGCTGAACTTATGAATTCACTGACAGAGCTAGGATAATATGCGCTACGTTGTATTTGACCTTGAGACGCAAAATATCTTTCAAGAAGTTGGGTCGAGCGATCCGACGGCTTTGGATATATCAGTCGGAACGGTATATGATTATGGGACAGAAAAATACACCACCGTCTCTATCGATAACCTCGACGACTTGTGGCCCATTATCGAGCAGGCTGATGCCTTGGTCGGGTACAACAGTAACCACTTCGATATCCCCCTCCTCAACAAATACTACCCTGGTGATTTAACGCAGATCAAAAGCATCGACTTGCTTGAAGACATCAAAGCCTCGCTCGGGCGACGGTTGCGACTGGACAGTGTAGCCCAGGCAACCCTCGGGACCAAAAAATCAGCCGACGGCCTACAAGCAGTGCGCTGGTGGCGTGAGGGCAAGATCAAAGAAATCATGAAATACTGCGAGCAAGACGTCCGAGTGACCAAAGACATCTTTGAATACGCTCGCAAACACGGCCACGTCAAATTCAAGGACGGCCATCGCAAAAAAGAAATCCCCCTCAATATCGCCCACTGGGAAGAAAAACAAGAGAGCGCCATGACGCACTCGTTACAGTTTTGAGTTAAAAAAGCCCACGACGTTCGCGGGCTTTTGACCCGCAGTATAAAGATAGTCAACGGCCCGCTATACAATTTTCCTCACCACCGCACAAGGCACAAATCAACCTAGGAAATAAACGCCACGTACCCCACCAGCGCCGATAGGATAATGCCGTACCAGACAAATGGCCACAAGGTGTACTTTCTAATGAACGCGAGAAAGAAGTGAATCACAATCAGTGCCGTGACAAATGCCACGACCGCCCCGATACCAATCAATCCCCACTCCACTTCCCCTTCGGTTTGCATCAGATCGAGCGTCATTTTGATCCCAACCCCCAACGTAATCGGGATGGCGAGCAAGAATGAAAATCGCGTTGCTTCGATACGGGTAAGTCCGACAAGCATCCCGCCGGCGATGGTCGCGCCTGAACGAGACATTCCTGGTAGGAGCGCCAACGCTTGGAAGAACCCAATCTGTAGGCCTTTTTTGAGGGTGAGCTGGCCCTGGGGCGGCGCCACTGAGTAGCGCCACTCGGTGTACAAGAAAAATATCGATGCGAACAGTAGCACAACGGCAACGAAGGCTGACGTGCGGAGGTTTTCGGAAATATATGGCTCGAGTAGTACCCCAATCACCACCGCCGGTACTGTACCGATCATCAAGGCATAGAGTAGCGTCATGTCTTTTTGGTCAACTGGTAATCGGCCGAGTTTACGCAGTGCTACTTGCAACAATCGCCATAAGTCATTCCAAAAGTACAACATCACGGCCGCCGTGGTCGCAAAGTGCAACACCGCATCAAACGCCAGTTTGTTCGCGCCAGTAATAGCCAGCCATTCGCGGGCGAGCACCAGGTGGCCAGTTGAGGAGATTGGTAAAAACTCAGTGATTCCTTGCACTAACCCCAGTATGACGGCATCCACTAATTCCATAGTGTTTCGAGTATAGCACGCAAAACGCCATGATATACTGAAACTATAATCAGGTAAATATATTATGGAACCACACACACCACCAACGCCATCATTGGCCATCCCACTTGCAATCATGGTCGGATTTGCAATGATCGCAATCGCAATTTTCTTTACCAGTGGCCGCACGGCACCGGTGGTGCAAGCTCCGGCTGACCAAACCGGATCGGCAGCTGTGAGTACTACCCGAGCGATTAGCGATACGGACTACATCCTTGGAAACCCCAACGCCCCGATTGTCATGATTGAATACTCGGACTACGACTGTCCGTTTTGTAAACAATTTCACGCGACGATGCAGCAGGTGATGGATGAATACGGCGTGTCAGGCCGAGTAGCCTGGGTCTATCGCCAGTTCCCATTAATTGATCTACACCCTAACAGCCCACAGATTTCAGAAGCGGCTCTATGCGTTGGTGACATCGGCGGTAATGACGCATTCTGGACGTTTTCTGACGCCGTGTTTGACAGTCGGGAAGAAACTGAGTTTACCAACGTCACTAAGCTCTCCCAGTTTGCCGAAACAGCTGGCGTCGAACGGATGGCGTTTATGGACTGCATGTCAACCGACCGGATGATGGATGCGCTCAAGGCTGACATGTCCGATGGGCTCGCCGCCGGTGCCGCTCAAGGAACACCATACACGGTAATCAAGGTCGGTAACCAAGAAGCCACCATTGTTGGAGCGCAACCATATGGTGTCGTCAGAGGCATCATCGATAACCTCATCGCACAACTCGATGGTAATTTTGACCCGGCCGCAGCTGTGACTGAACCACAATCCTAGGTACAGTTTTACGGTAGCAAGTGACAATAGTCACACGTACTTGGGTCACACAATTGTGTGGCCCATTTGCCATTTACAATCGAGACAGCTGACTCAATTATTTCTTGGCGTAAGGCTGCTACCTCAGTATCGGTAATCACAAAAGTCTCTTCTTTAATCGGTCCACTAGCGGCCGACTCAACAAAAGACAGTACGCCCGTGCGACACTGATATCGTTCATCGTCATAGAGATCTAGCAATAACGCATAGAAGGTCAATTGTCGTTTGTATGCACCATCAGAGCTCTGAGTATTTCCCTCAATCACATTTCGGGATTTTGGTTTACCAGTTTTATAATCGACCACCTGTCGCAATCGTCCAGCCTCATCAAAATCTAATCGATCAAGATTTCCTTTTAAAAGAATAGTTGGAATAAGTGGATCACCTGTCTCTAGTTCAACTGAAATGGGGAATTCTTCTTCAGTCTTTTTAGGGAGCATCGTTTTGAGTTGATCGACATACGGCAATAAGATCTCTAATCCTTTTTTATGCAACCGGGTGTACTCAGCGGTTGTCAGTGGCAACCGCGCTAAACTCGTCTCTAACCACTCAATTAACTGGGCGTCAGGTGGGAGGGTGGCAGATTTTGTGTGCTGCGTTGTAGCCCGTTGGAGCACTGCGTGAACAGCGGTCCCAAATAACATATGTGGTGGCTGAATCTCCGGCACGCGTAAGATATTTTTAAAGTAGAACTCCCAGGGATTTCGTAAATAGTTGTTGAGTGATGTGGCAGAAAACCCTCGCTCCGCAAAGAGCGATGCAACCAGTGGTAGATCGACTCCAGACCGATCAGGCTCAGGTACGACTTGGTCTAGTGGCGCAAACGCGGCTTCAGAAGCATCAGTATCAGCTTTGGTTAGCAGGTCAGCTTCTATCTCGGCCAATAGACGTGAAGGTGTCAGTGGTCGTCCATCCGCGTTCAATGCACTCGAAGATAGATAGAGTGTCTGTTTTGCCCGCGTCAGCAATACATACAACAGACGTTTTTCATCATCAGCAGCGTCAGCTGGAAGCCCGGTCTCGCGCGGGATTCTAAACAACTCGCGGCGAGTTTTGCCGCCCCACACACTATCAACCAGGTGCGGCGCAAACACTATTTGGAATTCAAGTCCTTTTGATTTATGCGCCGTCATCACCTGGACGGCACGTTTCTCGGTTCCAATAAACGGAGCCGATAGTGGTAGCCCGTATGAGCGACGCTGGGCAAACACAGAGAGTACTTCGGCCAGTGACGATTTTTTGTCTCTTCTTACTAGTTCCTCAATTTCATCGTAGAGCCGGCGGATAATGCGGGCACCGTCATACGGATCATGCTGCAGGACGTATTTTTTATACCCACTTTGTTCAAGCACGTAGGCCAATACTTCGTGTGGTGCCTCAACTGAGTTGCGCGCCCGCGCTTCACCAAGCACTGTAACTAGATGTGATACGGCATCAATATCAGTGACGCCGATTTCGACCAACGTATCCGTATCACGCAAAATATTGCTGAGCGTTCGTTTGTAGTTTTGAGCGGCGCAAATACGAGTGACGTCAGATACGGTGATGCCCCAATAGGCCCCATGTAAGACGGTAAACAACGCACCTGAATCTGACGTCGCCACTGCCCACAATAACTGTTCAATTGTTTGCGTCACCGGATGATACAAAATATCGCTTTCAGCTGATGCCTGGGCTGCAACACCGACCTTACGAAGCTGACTACTGATGTCCTGAACCTCACGGTTACTCCGAACAATGACGACAATTTCTTCGGGAGCGACGCCAGTTGCAATCTGCGTTTTGATCTCGCTCGTAAGCCAACTATCCTCGATTGCTTGGTGCGAGAAGTCACGCACCGTGACATCCGCAGATTTGACTGCAGCCGCGTTGAGCGGAATCCGCAGTTTCTCCAAGACCACATCCTGTGTCTCAATCAGACTGTGTCCCACATCCAAAATTGGTTGCCCCGAACGGTAATTCTCCGTCAGCGATATAACGGTGGTATGTTTGAAGTGTGTCTCAAAGTATAAAAAGTTCTGGAGTGATGCGCCCTGGAAGCGAAAGATTGCCTGCTTTTCATCCCCGACTACAAATATATTTGGTTGGTCGTGGTAGTCAGCTAACAGTTCGAGAATCCGATTCTGCGCCCCATTTACATCCTGATGTTCATCAGCCAGCAAGTATTGATATTGCTCTTGGAGATCGCGGAGCATATCTTCGTTTTCACCGATAGCTCGGACCGTTTCAAGAATCATGTCGTCAAAGTCGTATAACTTGGCCGCTCGCATCGAAGACTCATACAATCGGTAGACGTGTAACAACGCCTGGTTTTTCTCGATTGATTTGGTGGCATCTTTGTACTCGCCGCGCTCTTTGCCTTTGTGAGCGCCTTTCTCATGAAATTGTTCGATCTCGAGCAGGGCTTTTGCTTGTCCAGAAATTAACCCAGATAAGTTATCAGGAGAAATATTTTCTCGCTTGAGGTCGCTGATCATACCGATAAGTGGTTTGACGTAGTATTCAGGATTTCCACCGGGGCGAAGCGTCGATACGTTTTTGTCTTCGAGAATTGCTTCGATGATACTAATGCGGTCGATATCTGTAGCTGGCTGTCCACCGACTACAGTTGGGTACGCATCAGGGTACTGAGCGATTAGTTTCTGGGAAAAGCTGTGAAAAGTGGAAATTTCCACCCGGTAGGCCGCCGCGCCGATGTAGCGCAGGAGTCGCTCGCGCATCGCCTTAGCTCCCGACTCAGTAAACGTCAGCGCGAGGATGTTGTTTGGCAGCACATCAGTCTGTAACAAAATATTAGCAATCCGGAGAGTGAGAATCTGCGTCTTCCCCGTTCCTGGCCCAGCAATCACCATGACGGGGCCTTCGATAGTATCTACCGCCTCTTTTTGGGCAGTATTAAGCATTTTATAAGCTTCGGTAAACGCAGCACTAGAAAGTATTTCTGACATAGTGACAGTATAGCAAAAATCACCCGTTCGGGTGATTTTTGGTTTAATATGACTTGAGTCTACGAGCTTTCTCGTGTTGGCGGATTTTCTCTAACGCCTTGGCTTCGATTTGGCGAATTCGTTCTCGGGTGACGCCGAACTCTTTTCCAACTTCTTCTAGGGTATGGTAGGTACCATCGAGGAGTCCGTGGCGCATTTCAAGGATTTTCCGCTCTTTGTCTGACAGCGTCTCAAGGATCTCGGCAATCTGGTCGGTGAGAATACTGTGCGATACTTCCTGGTCTGGTGAAGTGATTTTGTCGTCAGCAATAAAGTCTGACAATCGTGACCGATCATCGTCGTCTCCAACTGGTAATTCTAGTGAGATGGTGTCTTGGGAGATTTTTTCGATCTGGTAGACTTTCTCGACTTCCACCGCCATTTCGGTTGCGATTTCTTCTGGCATCGGGTCACGGCCGAGGTCTTGGGAGAGACGACGAGAGACTTGTTTGTATTTGGCCATCGTTTCTACCATGTGCACCGGGATACGGATGGTACGTGACTGATCAGCCAGCGCGCGCGTGATCGCCTGACGGATCCACCACGTCGCGTAAGTAGAAAACTTGAACCCTTTAGTGAAGTCGAACTTATCCACCGCCTTGAACAACCCTAAGTTCCCTTCCTGAATCAGGTCGAGCAGCGTCAGGTCAGGTGACCGTCCAACGTATTTCTTGGCAATAGACACTACTAGTCGCAGGTTGGCGCGGGCGAGCAGGTTACGCGCCTCGTCGTCGCCGTCTTCGATTCGTTTGGCGAGTACTTTTTCTTCGTGCGCATTCAACAGTGGGTACTGTCCAATCTCCCGTAAATACATCTGAATCGAATCGTGCCCGTTGTCGCTGCGTTTAAAGGCGTTTTTCTTGGCGAGCACCTCAGTGCTGGGGTCGTCCCCGAGCATGCCACCACTTTGGAGTACGTCGATACCAGCAATCCCAAAACTCTCGTACAAACCATCGAGCATTTCGATATTGTTCTCAACCTCAGGGAACGCACGCAACAACTCGTCGTACGTGACATATCCGCGCTCTTTCCCGAGCTGCATCAAATCTTTTGATTTGGCGTCAAAAATCTTTTCTGATTTTGAGCGTTTTCTGTTAAGATCAACCTTAGCCACCATTGGGACCAATGGTTTTTTCTTGGCAGCAGTTTGCTTGACCGCGTCGCTAGCCGCCTTTCGTGAGGCGGCTTTTTTGATGTCGGTAGCTGACAAAGACTTCTTCTCAACTGTTTTTTGGGTGATTGTTGGAACGGCTTTGGTGGTCACAGCTCGTGTCGGTGGAGCTTTTTTGATGACCTTTTTTATAGTTTTTGGAACGGGTTTTTTGGCCGTTTTGTTGACTGCTTTAGTTGTTGCTTTTTTGGTCGCCATGTGCCGCTACTATACAGAAAAACCGCAATTTGTCTAGCTCGTTTCTCCGAATATCTCCAAAGTCAAAATAGGGGCCGATTGTTCCTTGGCAAGCATTGCCACCAACCCTCCGAGCTCAATCTCTCTGGCTTCATCCCCTTGAGCAGTGGCCTCTTGCTGAGCAGTTTTATACACTGATAGCTGCTGGGAGATCAGCTTTTTACGAAGCCAATTGAGTTTGGTGACTATTTCTGAGTACAGCTCTAGTTCCGGCGTGTGTTCGATCTGGTTTTCGAGGGTAAAGCTGAGTTCGGCGACTTCAGCCTCAGTAATCTGCAAATCATGCTGAGGGATGTAGGTTTCTAGTTGCGTTTGCACAATGGTCCCAATTTTAGGATCAGTCACGGTTTTGATTACTTCTAAATACAAAAAAGTTGACCGGGCGCCGTCGGTCTGCAGTTTGGGTGCAATCGACGAGGGAGACACCGACTCTGCAACCGTTGGTTGCAGCTTGGCCTCATCACGCAACCGATCGACCTCAAACCGGATAGCCTCAGTGGTGCTACCGATTCCGTCTGCCACGACACTCACAAAGTGCTCTTGATCAATTCGATTTGGGAGAAGTAAAATAAACGGGAGGACTTCATCCCTGGCTTTTAGTTTGAGAGCTCGACTGTCGGACTCTGAGCGTTTGAGCACGTGCAACAGAAACTCGATGATATGGACCGACTTCCCCACTAGTTTCTTAAACTGAGTCAAATCTGCCTGGATGAGGTCAGCTGGATCTTGACCCTCGGGTAATTCAACCACTTTCACATCCATCCCGCGCTTAAGCATCAGTTCGGCTGATTTTTTCATCGCCGCGATCCCAGCCCGGTCAGCGTCAAGCGCGAGGA
>Ga0075108_10001445_pt1 | contig 11534 bp, 6 predicted proteins | sample AntAceMetag02UK1_FD_69797 | JGI IMG/M metagenome (GOLD analysis project Ga0075108, IMG submission 69797) | Saline lake microbial communities from Ace Lake, Antarctica - Antarctic Ace Lake Metagenome 02UK1 | ecosystem: Environmental > Aquatic > Non-marine Saline and Alkaline > Saline | place...
CGCGTTCGTCATCGCCGATGCGATTCGAATCGAAGCCGTGGGAACTTCAACAACACCACCAGCAACGACTCCACCAGCAACAACTCCACCAACAACTCCACCAACAACTCCACCAACAACTCCACCACCAACAACTCCACCACCAACAACTCCCCCGGCCACAACAACTCCTTTGGTTCAAATCATCGACAATGGAGAAATCGGCCACACATCCAACGGCTACCAGGCGTTCGGTGCCGGATATAAGTCGGACCTTGGCTATGCGGCTGCTGGAAATGGGTCTTCGGTTTCAACATGGACGTTCAGCGTGGCACCGGGAACTTACAAGGTCTCGGCAACATGGATTGCTCACGCCAACCGAGCTACAGATGCTCCGTTTACGATCTACGATGGCAACACCGTCGTCGGCCAAAAGGGCATCAATCAAAAGGTTAGTCCGAACGACTTCAACGCTGCTGGAGCCGCATGGGAAGACGTGGCAACCGTTACGATCACGGGCAACAAACTGACGGTCAAACTAACCAACGCTGCCAATTCGTTCGTTATCGCCGATGCGATTCGAATTGAATCGACAAACGCCGTTACGCCACCCGTAACCACGCCACCGCCAACGCCAACAACACCGCCAACTACTCCGCCAACTACACCGCCAACTACACCGGTTGTGTCGATCATCGACAATGGAGACAGCGGTCACACGGCCACAGGCTTCACATCCTTTGCTGCCGGACACAAGTCTGACCTGTTGTACGCGGCTGCGGGTTCAGGGCGGTCTGTCTCCACATGGACATTCACCGTCACACCGGGAACGTACAAGGTTTCAGCCACCTGGACACCTCACGCCAATCGAGCAACCGATGCACCGTACGCGGTTTACGATGGCAGCACAGTGGTCAGCCAGACAGATGTCAACCAAAAATTGGCTCCAAACGACTTCACAGATGCCGGTTCGTCATGGGGAAATCTTGCCACCGTTACTGTGACTGGCACAACACTTAAAGTCACACTCACAAATGCGGCCAATGCCTTTGTGATCGCCGATGCCGTGCGAATCGAATCTGTCGGCACCACAACACCTCCAGTTACTACCATACCAGTCACCACACCACCGGTTACCACACCACCGGTTACCACACCACCAGTTACTACAACACCAGCTACTGCCCCACCAGTGACAACACCCGGAGTCGTGAAGATCGTCGACAACGGAGAAGCAGGGCATCAGGCCAACGGATTCACTGCGTTCGGAACTGGACACAAGTCGGATCTGGGCTATGCAGCGGCTGGAAGCGGATCTTCCGTTTCAACATGGACGTTCGCTGTAACTCCAGGCCGATACAAAGTCTCCACAACCTGGGTGGCTCATGCAAATCGAGCCACAGATGCACCGTTCACCATCTATGATGGCACCAAAGTTGTTGGTCAGGCGCAGCTCAACCAGAAAGTTGCTCCCAATGATCTGACAGATGCGGGATCAGCGTGGGAAAACATCGCAACCATTGACGTTACCGGCACAACTCTTAAAGTCACGCTCACAAATGCGGCCAACGCCTTTGTGATCGCCGATGCAGTTCGAATCGAATCTGTCGCAACAACGTTGCTGGCCGCACCAAATGCGGAACCCGTTCACGCTATCGCAACGGAAATCGATCACGACGATACCAAGGCGGCCCTCGAAGCCGCCATCGTGTTCTGGGAAAACCAGGGAGTCAGCCAGGAAGCACTCGCAGCAGTTCGCAACGTAAACGTTGTCGTGACTGACCTGCCGGAAAAGACGCTTGGCCTGGCTTCAAACAACACCATTTACCTGGACAGAACGGCTGCCGGATTTGGCTGGACAACGCCCGATGATGAAAATGGTCGCTTCAGCCTCAACAGTGTTCTGACTCACGAACTGGGCCATCTGTTGGGACTGAATCACGATGCTGAGCCAGAAGTGATGAAGTCAACTCTGGAACCGATTCACACACTGCATGACCGACATTCAGATATTCATAAAACACAAAAAGACATGGAAACCGAAGACCTGGCAATGCAATACCTGTTCTCAGAAGACCACTTCATGGACGACCTGTTGGACGGTTAATTTCAGCAATCAAACCGTTCGATTCGTCTTGCCTCAATTCCGTTGAAACAACAGCAGCCACGCAGCGTGTGGCTGCTGCTTTCAACGATCACACATTGAAAGCAGCAATGATGTTCTTCAGGCGATATGGTCTATTTGTTTTGTGAACCAACGGCGATCATGGCAAGACGATCCGGAAAAAGTGCCGGCGAACTCTACCCGTAACCAGCCCCAACGGATCAAGAACACCGGCGACTTGCAAATCGGAGGCCTTCGAAACAGCGGAATCTGATGCGGCACGCTCAGAACGACGCCGCTCCCACATCGAACAGCAGCCAACCCCGGTCGCTTCCAGAAAACCCGTTTCGAAACCCACCAGTCGTTCACACGCTGAAATACCTGCAGGTGATTCAACTGAATCAATCGCCCCAAACCGAATGCCCCCCACAATCACGTTGGTATCGTCATGATTATTCCGATCTCAAGATCCCAAAACCAGAATCGTCAACTGCGGCAAACAGGTGGCCGATTACAGCAGTGTAGTCCGTCTCATTCTGATGAGACGAAGTTTGGGGCCATTCGCGCACATCAGGGGTACCCCAGCCCACAATCTGAGTCATAAAATCTTTTCAACATCGCGATGGACGAATCATAGCTGCCTCTGCAACAGCGAAACGATGGTTGAACACATGCCATATGTTTTTCGTCGTGAGGATACACGAAATGTCAATTCGACGTTCTGCCATGTTTTGCCTGACGGCAGCTGTTGTTCTAACGACAACGCTCTGCAGCGGTGAAGAACCCGCCACTCAGTTAATCACAGAGCACAGCTATGATGCCCCAGTGGTTACAGGCCCAGTTCTGGACAGCCTCATTCTGGATGGCCCCGTCGGCGCGCAGCCGCTTTCGGAAGAAACTTCCAATGACGCTTTGAAAGCCAGAATCAATTCTCTGGAAAATCAGGTTCTGTGGTTGCAGCAGAACCAAAACAAGCAATGCCCCGATGTACTGGGAACTCTGAACCATCAGCTTCAATGTCAGTCTGTTGGAACTGGTGGACTATTCTTCGAAGCAGAAGCCAGCTTCCTGCGACCTTATCTAAGTGGGGCGCGCAGCAGTGCCACATCTACCGGAGGAAAATGGCTGGACCCTTCTTACGGCACAGCCACGCGCCTGAAGCTGGGCTACGAAAGCGACAGTGGACTTGGATTTCGAGGACAGTATTTCTCATTCAACCACGGCAACGACATTGCCAGCACTTTCGGTGGTGGCAGCGTCGGCCTAAAAATGGATGTGATTGACGCAGAAGTGACTCTAAAAAACAGTTTCCGCAACTGGGATCTGGGCGTTTCCGGTGGTGTTCGCTACGGATATCTGGGCATCAACGGTGATGGCGTGGTTATCTTCCCCGGCCAGCTGACATTCGAAGGTATCGGTGCCACGGCATCGATTGACGGACGTCGCAAACTGGGCAACTCAGGACTGACACTCTTCGGAAGTCTGCGAGGCTCATTGCTGTTGGGCGAAATCCATAACGGACAACCTGTCTCAGGTCTCGCTTATGGTTCCATTGAGGACGAAATCGCTCAGGTGATTGATCACCAAATGGGTATTGCGTGGACCGTGCCGACGAACACCAAGGCACAGCTACGGGTCAAGGCTGCGTGGGAAACGCAATTCTGGCTTAACGACACGATTGCCGACGACTTCTTCGGCATCGGCAGCAACGTGGCTCTCAGCGGTCCATCAGTCGCCCTCGAAGTCCGCTTCTAAGCAGAGCCGTAGTCTCGCAGCGAACGTCGTCCAGACTTTCGAATTGCTTCGGGCGCCGAAATTCTTTACGAGTTTCGCTGCGGAATCTATTCCGTAACTGCCCGGCTGCACCACTTCTGCCAGACGCCCCCACAGAGTCATGGACGCGGACACTTCTGGCCTTTGCCCCGCTTCAATGTTCAAATCTCACCCAATCCATAGCAAACCTCAATCACCAGTCCACAAGCACGCTAAACACTCCAACATCGCTTTCAACCTGCCTCGCTCAGACATTAACGCATGGCCATTCCCGTTCGCCTGAACAAAGAATCCGGCACCCCTTTCTAAAGGCAGATGGAAGAACAATTCCGTTTGCTGATCCACATCGGCACGATTGCTCGCGGTAATTCAATACCCGCTGTCCGATCGCTGGCCGTCGAACTTGGCATCAACAGCAATACCGTTGCTCGAGTCTATCGCAACTATCAGCTAAGCAGCTCAAACAACACTTCGCCACGTCAGCGGCAAATCTGAATCGGTTCGTATAGTTTGTGACCGCCAGAGACTCGACCAAGAGTTGCCGGGCATCATTGACGCCAAAACCACAGCATGGACATCACCGTTCAATCAAAGGAATCGCGGGTGATGCTAGTGGAATCTGAGATACGAGTCGCAGCACAGATGAAGATCTCGCAGGCTCGGCAGACGCAGGAAACCTCCCCCGCGGCCGCTCGCGCCAAAGCAAGAACGGACCTTCAAGCCGCGTAAAAACAGCTCGCCGATTCGCAGAAGAAGCTGGCGGATCCACAAGGAGAACTAAACAGTGGCTCAAGCCAGTACGCAGCACTCGCGACGCAGTATCCAAAAACAAGTTCCGGCCGGCGATTCGCTCTTGCCCGATGGATCACGGATCGGCAGAATCCGCTCGCCGCGCAAGTCCTCGTCAATCACGTTTCGCTGCGCCACTTCGACGCGCCACTTCTGGAACGCACTTTCGATTTCGGACTGCGTTCTGAGAAACCGCGTCACGCAGCGCTGTTCGACTGGCTGGCCGTGCAGTTCATGGAAGATGTCTGGAGCCTAAAGAAACTTCACAAGCGGATCGTCATGTCCGGCGTCTATCGACAGAGTTTTTCATCCAGTGAATCTTCGGCCGCGACGCGGGCGGCCGATCCGGACCATCACACGCTGTGGCAAATGAACGCTGGCCGGAGGGAAGCTGAAGTCGTGCGTGACAGCGTGCTGACGCCGGGCGGCAGCCTGGACCTGACGATGGGCGGCCCGCCCGTCGAGCACACTCGGCGGCAAACCGTGCTCCGCCGCAGCCTGTACTTCCGCCAGGACAAGGAACGACAGATAACTTTCTCAGCCTGTTCGACTGAGCCAAGGTCAACCAATGCTACCCACGAAAAACGAGGGTCGCTCCGCAACAGACGGTCGCGATGTTCAACAGCCCGCTTGCCGCCGGACAGGCTCGAAAGATCCAGGAAGGTCACGGCACACTTAATGACAGCGAGCTAGTCAAAACTTTGTTCAAACACGTACTCGGCCGCGCGCCTGCTCCGGATGAACAGGCCGAGTGCACTCAGTTTCTCACAGAGTTCAAAGGCAGCGCTGAGGCTCGACGTCAGCTCGCGCTGCTGCTGCTGAACCACAACGACTTTGTCACGATTCGATGACGAGGACCCAATGAAAAACCTCGCAAGACCCCGATGACAATTCCTTTCCACATGGGAAACGAATTCGCCTCACTGGCTTGGGGTGCGATGCTCCAGCGGAATGGCATTGGTGCCGAGTCTGACTGGGCTCCGCCGGATGGCCTCGCCCATTTTGCTCCGAAGGCGAAAAGCGTGATCTGGCTATTCATGGCCGGAGGCGTTAGCCAGGTCGAGACATTCGATCCTAAGCCCGAGCTGACCAAATACGGCGGGAAGACAATCCCGCAGACACCGTTCGGCAGCGTGCTGGAATCGCCGTATATTAAAAATCGCATCGAGCTGGTGAAGGGCGACGCCAACGGGAAAATCTATGACAAGCTGTATCCGCTGCAGGTCGGTTATCGAAAACACAGCGAACGCGGCATCGAGGTCAGTGACTGGCTGCCGCACCTGTCCGAGTGCGTCGACGACATGGCGATCGTTCGGTCGATGTGGACGACCGCGAGCAACCACGACGCTCAGCTCCAATTTCACACGGGGCGAAATCGCTTCGATGGATTCTTCCCGACGATCGAATCCTGGGGGCACTATGGGCTCGGTTCGCTGAACGACAGCCTGCCGCAGTTCATCGTTATGGGGAACAAGATCAGAGACTGCTGCGGCAGCAAGGGAACGGAAGGAGCCGACTATCTCGGCCCCGAACACGACGGAGTCACCCTGTCGGTCGACCCGAAAAACCCGTTGCCCTTTGCGATTCCTACCGAAGGTGCTGGCTCGGCCGAGCGTTTGAAATCGCAACAACTGCTCGGTCGGCTAAACCGTTTGACAGCTGACGAGAACCCGAACGATTCCGCATTGGCTGCTCGGATCAAGTCGTACGAGCTGGCGTTTCGAATGCAGACGGCAGTTCCGGATGTCGTGAACTCGGCGGGCGAGACGGCGGCAACGCACCAGCTGTACGGCACGACTGGTGGTCCGACTCAGTCATTCGGGCAGCTATGCCTGACCGCCCGGCGACTGGTCGAACGCGGCGTGCGGTTTGTGCAGGTTTATCACGGCGGTGGCGGGGCGGGGGCTTGGGATGCTCACAGCAACCTGCAAACAAATCACGCCAAGAATTGCCAGCAGATTGACCAGCCCATCGCGGGGCTCCTGAAAGATCTCAAGCAGCGAAGCCTCCTCGACGAAACGCCCGTGGTCTGGGGATCAGAATTCGGACGGACTCCCGGCGGTCAGGGTTCAAACGGGCGAGGTCACCACAACTTCGGCTTTTCAGTCTGGATGGCTGGAGGCGGAATCAAAGACGGGACAGTCCAAGGAGCATCCGATGAACTCGGCTTCCACACGCTTGACGATCGCCACTACGTCACCGATATTAGTGGCACCGTCATGAAACAACTCGGCCTCGACCCGCGGCGGCTCGCCGTCCCCGGCCGCAAACGACTGGAAGTCGACTATGGTCACCCGATCGATGAAATCATCGCGTAAAAAAAACGTCAACACGCAGGTTACCCATGCGACAACACAGACGATCATTCATATTGCCTGTCTTCCTGGCTGTCGTCGCGTGCAGTCATTGCGTCGCAGAGGAGTTTGACGCCACACAGATTGAGTTTTTTGAGACGCGTATTCGGCCAGTACTGGTTGAGCAGTGTTATTCGTGCCACAACTCGGCGACGACGGCAGACGGTTCGCTCGCGCTCGATCATCGGGCCGGGGTGCTCAAGGGAGGCGATGGAGGCACGATTGTGGTGCCAGGGAAGCCGGCTGAGAGTCGTTTGTTGGCCGTTCTCCGACATGAAGTCCCGGACATGAAGATGCCTCAGGATGGTGCGAAGCTTGACGATCGAATCATTGCGGACTTCGAGAAGTGGATTGCGATGGGGGCTGCTGATCCACGCGATCAACCACCGACAGCGGAAGAGATCGCGAAGGAGACGTCGTGGGAGGCGGTGTTCGCACGAAGAATGAAATGGTGGAGTCTTCAACCGATAGTGAAACGCGAGATTCCGAGCACGCGGGATGCCGACTGGTCGTCGCACCCGGTCGATCAATTTCTTCTGGCGGCCATGGAACAGCAAGAATTGTCTCCCGCCCAATTGGCCGATCGACAGGCGTTGCTTCGTCGGGTCACGTATACACTAACCGGATTGCCGCCGAGCCCTGAGGAAGTCCGTGCGTTTGTCGCAGATCGCTCGCCGTCCGCGTACGCAGCCGTTGTCGATCGACTGCTTGATTCGCCTCGATTTGGCGAACGCTGGGCGAGGCATTGGATGGACCTCGTTCGATATTGCGAATCACATGGCAGTCAGGGAGATCCTGAACTGCCGAACGCCTATCGCTACCGTGACTATTTGATTCGCGCGTTCAATAACGACGTGCCATACGACCAGCTTGTGCGTGAGCATCTGGCGGGCGACGTATTACCTGAACCACGCTGGAACGTGACGGAGAAATTCAACGAATCTGCGATTGGAGCCGCTCACCTGCGAATGACGGAACTCGGCTACGTACCGGTCGATGCTCTCGACGATCAGGTGAAGGTGGTCGACAACCAGATCGACGTTTATTCGAAAGCGTTCCTCGGCATGACTGTCTCTTGTGCGCGGTGTCACAATCACAAGTTCGACCCGATCAGTCAGGAAGACTTCTACGCGCTTTATGGCATTTTCGCGAGTTGCCAACCGGGACAGGTGTTGATCGACTCGCCCGAGTTGCTCGACAGGCACCGCACTGAGCTGGTTCAGTTAAAGCAGACGCTTCGGGCCGGACTGGCGACCGCCTGGCTGGAGGCAGCTTCATCGATGGGCGCTCGTTTGCAGGAAGAGACTGAGCGTGAGGCCCAAATCGCGGACGCGAGCGATCGACTGCGGCGTCTTCGCGACAGCATCGCGGCCATCGAAGATCCGGCTCGTGCTGCGGTTCTCCGGAGTCGCGATGCACAGGCCAGTGATGCACAGGCCAGTGATGCACAGGCCTGTGGAGCACTGCCAACTCCTGCTGCCCGTTGGAGTTTTGAATCGGACGCGCGCGACAGCATGGGGGGGCATCACGGTGAGCTGCTGAGTGGTGCCGTGATTCGCAATGGTCGGCTGATTCTTGATGGCGTCTCGGCAAATATGAGAACCGTACCGCTGGATCGTGATATACACGAGAAGACGTTAGAAGCATGGTGTTCGCTGGCCAATCTCAACCAGCATGGCGGCGGCGTCATCGGTCTCGACACGCCAGAAGGACAATTCTTTGATTCCATCGTCTTCGGGGAATTGAAACCCGGGCATTGGATGGCCGGCAGCGATTTCTACAACCGTTCGCAGAATCCGGCTGGCGCAGCCGAAACGGCTGGTCAGGGCGAACTGGTCCACATCGCCATCGTTTATGCGACAGACAACTCAATCACCGTATACCGCAACGGACAGCAATACGGACAGACCTATCAGAAAGGCACGCTGCGGCCATTCCTGAAGGGCAAGTCGCGATTTCTATTTGGACAGCGGCTTTCGGATGTCAATCCGCCCTTCGCGGGCGAAGTCGAAGAAGCCAGAGCTTACACTCGAGCACTCACAGCTGACGAAGTGGCCGCATCGTTTCGAGCGGGGGCAGCGGGGATCACCACCGAAGAGTTGGCGGCGTTTTTGAGTGCCGGTCAACGCGACCAGTTGACCGCACTAAGGGACGACGACGCGAAGTTACGCAAGCAGCTAAGCAGTCTACAATCAAAGGCCGATGCCGCTGATGCCTGGGTCGCTGCGCTGGTCGATGCCCGGTCGAATAACGAAAATCCTCTCCATGTGTGGCGTCAGCTTTCGATGGGCGAAAGGCAATCGCCAGACCTGCTGCATGAACGCTGGACGAAGCTGGCCGACCACTGGCGTGCCGAGCTGGATTCGCGTCGGGAATTTAATCAAACCCGGTTCGCTGCTTTATGGGATCTGCGGACCGACCAACATCGTCAATGGTTCCGGTCCGGAACCGGCCTGAGTCCGGAACCAAGACCAAACGGAGGGTTTGCCATTGAAGCAACCGGGGACCGGGTCGTTCGCGGTATTCACCCCGCCGGAATTTTCACTAACGGATTGAGCAGCCGACACACGGGCGTACTGACTTCGCCGCGATTTGTTATCAAGACAAACAGCATCAGTGTCCGAACACTCGGACGAAGCGGCAAGGTGCGTTTGGTCATCGAGAACTACCCGCTCGGTAATGGCGGCCTCTACCCGGCTGCGGGGTTAGACCGCGATGAACTTGGCTGGCTGCGACTTGACACGGCGTATCGCAAAGGGGCAACCGCATACTTGGAATTTATCACCGATCCAGTTGACCGCGCGTTCTTCGGCGCGGCTGAAGTTGTGACGAGCAATGAAGACGGAGTTCCGCGTGAAACAATCACGCCGATGCAGGGCCTTCTGAAAGGTGACTCACCAACGTCGCTCAACGAGCTGGCTTTGCGGTATTCAGTTCGGCTTCAACAGGCCATTCGGGCATGGGAGTCTCAGTCGATCGATGAGGATGACACCGCATTTTTGAACTATTTTCTGCGCAGCAACCTGCTGCCAACGACAGTCGACAAGCTCCCTGCGTTGCGAGAATCCATTGAACGATATCGACTGTTGGAACAGAACATACCGGTCCCACGCCGTGCTCCCGGCGTGTTGGAAATGGCGGCGTTCGACCAGCCGCTGTTCGAACGAGGACAACACACACGCCCCGCGCAGGTGGTCCCGCGCCGAGGTTTGTCGCTTCTCGGCAGCCTTCCGTATAAAACCTCGCAGAGCGGTCGACTGGAACTCGCGGAAGAGACGGCTTCGCCAGCAAACCCACTGACGGCCCGGGTCATGGTTAATCGATTGTGGCATCACGTCTTCGGCCAGGGACTTGTCGAGACCGTGGATAATTTCGGCCACCTGGGCAAGCGGCCAACGCATCCCGAATTGCTTGACTATCTCGCAGCCCACTTCATTAAGCATCGCTGGTCAGTGAAGAAGTCATTGCGACTGCTGGTGACATCGCGAACTTTTCAACAGTCGTCATTGCCAAGCGATGCTGCTCTGCGCGTTGATCCGCGTAACCGGTTTCTCTCACACATGCCCGTGCAGCGACTCGATGCCGAAGCGATTCGTGATAGTATGCTGGCCACAGCCGGACAACTCGACCTCACCATGTTCGGACCGGGGATAGACGTGTATTACACAACTAAGACGGAAGGCGGTGGTCCCAAAGGACCGCTCGACGGCGACCGACGACGCAGCGTTTATTTGCGAATCCGCCGCAACGCGCACAATCCGTTTCTCGAAGCATTCGACGCACCAAAGCCATCCACGACGCGCGGCAAACGTGACATAACAAACGTCCCGGTGCAGTCGCTGACGATGCTCAACGATCCATTTGTCATCCAACAGGCGGCGAAGTGGTCGAAACAGCTTGTGGCCCTGGATGTCGAACCGGCCGAACGGATTCGCCTGATGTACCTGCAGGCATTTTCACGCGAACCCACGTCTGCCGAGACCGAAGCCACACTGGAGTACGTTGCAGAATCGATCGCTGAGCATGCGGCTGCCTCCGACGAAATCTCCCGGGAAGAACTCGTCTGGCAGGACGTCGCCCACGCAACATTCTGCCTGAAGGAATTTATCTATGTCGAATAACCGATGTTTTCTGACTCGCCGCGAACTCCTCACACGGTCGTCAACCGGTTTCGGCATGATGGCGCTTTCGACGTTGCTTTCTCAGGGAATGCTGGGGGACGAGCCGACGGCGACCGCTGTTAAGGCTGCCAGCCCGTGGCTCCCCAAAACGACAAACTTTGCGCCACGCGTGAAAAACGTGATCTTCTGCTTTATGTCCGGAGGCGTCTCACACGTTGACTCATTCGATCCAAAGCCTCGGCTCAGGACTGATCATGGCAAACCGATGCCCGTGCCGGTGAAGCCCACGATGTTCAACGCTAACGGAAACATCATGGGCAGCCCGTGGGAATTCCGCCCACGCGGCAAATGCGGCATGCCCGTCAGTGATCTGTTTCCGCACATCGGCTCGTGTGCCGACGACCTGGCGGTGAT
>Ga0075108_10001453_pt1 | contig 11489 bp, 10 predicted proteins | sample AntAceMetag02UK1_FD_69797 | JGI IMG/M metagenome (GOLD analysis project Ga0075108, IMG submission 69797) | Saline lake microbial communities from Ace Lake, Antarctica - Antarctic Ace Lake Metagenome 02UK1 | ecosystem: Environmental > Aquatic > Non-marine Saline and Alkaline > Saline | place...
GAATCGACGTGAAACCCAAGGAAAAGCGACCTGATAAAGAACTGGCTGCCGACGTTCGTGGCCTCATCGCCGCGTCGGCTCGACTGGAAGATACCAGCGTTGATGTGGCCGTTAGTGATGGCAATGCCGTGCTGAACGGTGTGGTGGCTACTCTTGCCGAACGAGACATCATAGAAGAGCTGGCCTCGGTTTCCGGTATTCAATCCGTGGACGTTCGCGGAGTAAAAATTGATTCGTCCATTCGTGACGGAGTCCGACGTCACTCACGGTACGCAGAACTTACGGACGAAAAGATCGCGGAAGCTGTACGGTTGACTCTGAAGCATGATCCACGCGTGTTAAGTTTCACGGATACGATCGATGTGGAATCGAAGGATGCCGCCGTGACCCTTCGCGGTGAAGTTGGTCATGCGGTCGCCAAACGTGCCGCCGAACAAGCCGCCAGAAACACTCTGGGCGTTGATCGCGTTCGCAACCGTCTGAATGTTGCGTGGAGCGAAGACGTCAACGACGAGGAAATCGAACAGTTTGTGAGAGCCGCGTTGCTGCGCGACTCGTACGTTGGTCGTCGGGACATTCTGGTGCGCAGTCGTCGAGCTCACGTGGATTTGTTCGGGCTGGTCGATTCGAAGTTTGAAAAACATGCGGCTCAGCAGACGGCCGAAATGCAGCGTGGCGTGGTTCACGTGAACAACAACCTGACCGTCGTCAACGATTGGGAACCGCGGAGTGACGACGAGATCCAGGCAGCGATCGAAGAGAAGCTGAAATGGGCGTTCTTCGACAAAGCCAGTGACATCAAAGTGCGTGTCGAGAATGGCGTCGCCCTGCTGCAGGGAACCGTGGACACGCGGCGACAATGGCAGCACGTTATGGACATCGCTGTTAAAGCAGGAGCACGCAAGCCGCACAACCAACTCGAAATTCGACTGCAGCCTCAACAGGGGCGCAAGCCATTGTATGTTCCGATGCAGTTCGGCGGAGCACCGACGCGGAAGTAGTTCTGTGAAAAGATTCTTCAGAAACTTTGATGAGCAAGAACTGGCGTTTCTGTGCCAGGAAAGCACGCAGGACGGTGACATCAGTCGTTTCTGTCGCTTCGTTAAGGCGACGGAATCGGCAGAGGTGCAAGCGTAGCCAGCCTGCCCAAATATCTGTTATAAGGTCACTGCCCGAAAACATCGCACCGCCTGCAGGATGCCCGTCCACGATCACGGATCTCCCTCTTCTTGCCATCCATCCAAACAATCGATCTCTGTCGCATGTCGCTGCTTACATCCATTGTCGAATCTTCGTATGACGCGATCCTCAGCAAAGATCCGGCGGGAGTGATTACCAGTTGGAATGGTGGAGCCGAACGGGTTTACGGTTACACGGCAGACGAAGCCATTGGCCAGTCTGTGCGGCTCATTCTTCCGGAGAATATGCAGCAGGAAGAAGCCGAAATTCTGAAAGCAGTTCAAACGGGCGAACGGCTGGAACAGTTTGAAACAAAACGCCGTCGCAAAGACGGACAGATCTTCAGTGTGTCGCTGACGATGTCACCACTGCGCAATCGTGGCGGCCAGGTGATCGGCTCGGCATCGATCGAACGCGATATTACGCGCCGGAAAGAAGCACAGCATCGTTCACAGGAAGCGATTGTGGCGGCGGAACAGGCCAATTTGGCCAAGAGCGAATTCATGGCCAACATCAGCCACGAACTTCGCACGCCGATGAATGCGATTCTGGGGATGACGCAGTTGTCGTTGCAGGAAGAAATTCCGGATGCGGTTCGAGACTACCTGACCACCGCCAAAGACAGTGCGGACACGATGCTGTTTCTGATCAACGACATTCTGGATTTTTCACGTCTGGAAGCCGGACGATTTGAACTCGACCCAGCCCCGTTCGACATTCGCCGCACGCTGGAAGAGACGTTGCGGACGCTGTCACTACGAGCTCACGAAAAAGGCTTGGAACTGGTTGCCAGTGTCCATGCGGACGTGCCGTTTCGCGTGGTCGGCGATGGTATGCGCCTGCGACAGGTGCTGACCAACCTGATCGGCAATGCGATTAAGTTCACTCAGTCTGGTGAAGTTGTTGTGACAGTCGAACTTGCCGATCAGGATGTCGCTGATGACGATTCCGAATGGAATGTCGGCGACCTGGCGCGGCTGCGATGCTGTGTTCGCGACACCGGGATTGGCATTAGTGAAGAAGACCAGCAGCGAATTTTCGCCCCGTTCACCCAAGCCGATGCGTCGACAACGCGAACCTATTCCGGAACGGGGCTGGGGCTTTCCATCTGTCAGGAATTGGTCAAGCTGATGGACGGCAGGCTGTGGGTCGAGAGTCAGCCGGACGATGGCAGCCGGTTCTACTTCACGACCGAACTGTATGTGGCAGCGGCAACAGACGACAATATTGAAGACTGCACAATCGACCTCGACGAACTGAAAAACACGCCCGTCCTGATTGTCGATGACAACGGGACAACGCGAAACATTCTTCAGGAGATGTTGAAATCCTGGTCGATGGAGCCAGTGACCGCTGACAGCGCCGACGCCGCTTTGGCAGAAATCGAATCCGCCAGTGCAGATGGTGAGGGCTTTCCGCTGTTAATCGTGGATGCCATGATGCCCAACCATGATGGAATCACATTGCTGGAGACAATCGAACACTCGACGGAATCGGCCGGTGCCACGATTCTGATGATGTCACCCGCCGATCAGCAGTTGTTTCGTGCGCGATTCAAGGATATCAATATAGGTGCGATTCTGGAAAAGCCCGTTTCGCAGTCGGGGCTGTTGAACGCGATTTCGGAAGCGTTCGGCAAGATCGCTTTCGTGAAAGAATCCACAGAACAATTTCAAACAACGTCGTCGCCGCTAAAAGTTCTGGTGGCGGAAGATATCCCAGCCAACCAAAAGGTGATGACAGCCATTTTGAAGAAACGCGGACACGAAGCGATGATCGCTCACAACGGACGCGAAGCCATCGACCTATATCAACGCGAACCGTTCGACGCGATATTGATGGACGTTCAAATGCCGATCATGGACGGATTGCAGGCCGTACGAGCTATTCGCAGCAGCGAAGCTTCAGGCCAGCACATTCCCATTATCGCCATGACGGCTCACGCCATGCGCGGCGATCGGGAAACCTGCCTTGAAGCCGGGATGAATGCATACGTCGCAAAACCCATCGACGCCGCACTGCTGTTGAATACTCTGGAACGATTGGCTCGGCCTGCCGAACCGAGAGAGTCGATCGAACCCATCGCGAAGAAATCCGGAACGTGGCGTTTTCGAAAGTCACCCACGGTGAGTAACGACGTGACAACCGAGGCACTTCAACCAATTGCCGACACCCCTGTTTGGAAACCAGAAGTGGCATTGCAGCGGATGGGAGATGACCGTTCGCTGGTTGTCAGCATGATCGACTATTTCTTCGAAGACAGTCCGGACCTGCAGAAGCAACTTCCAGCGGCCATCGAAGCGGGGAATGCAGAAGAAGCCACGAGGCTAGCGCACAGCCTGAAGGGACTGTGTTCGACCTTTGAAGCGACCGAGGCAGTGGCTGTCGCTCTGAATATCGAAACGGCATGCCGAGAAAACCGTTTGACCGCTGCGACGGCACGGTTGAGCGACCTTGGTGCAGAGCTGGAGCGACTGCGGAATGAACTGGCGTTGTGGAAGGCAGAGGGCCACGCGTAGCGGAAGTCGTCAAGACTTCTGGCCTACGACTCTGTCTATTTTTCACCACGAAAGCAACGAAACTTCAGCTCTGAAGTTTTTCGAAAGTAGCGGAGCGGCGCAAGCCGCCCGGTTTCGCAGGACCGGAGGGCTTGCGCAGTTCCGCGATAAAGCAGACTAATAAAATCGGCGTCCCGCGGCATTCCTCCACAACCCGGAACGGCTACAAAAAAAACCGAGCACATAGAATCCGGTCGTGTCAGGAAAGTTGAGAAGCGATTCTTTTCGTGTATTTCGTTTCTTTCGTGGTTAAGAACATGTGATTTCGTGTTGTGCGTCGGAAAGACACACTAGAAGCCCGTCCTACGCCATCGCGATGTTGTCTTGCTGGCCGTACGCCAGCTTCTGATTCTGCTCACTGACCTGTCCGTTCAGCGTCCACAGGTCGTACAGCCAGCCCATCAAAAACAGGCCGCCGGTCGCAAACCAAATCAGTCCGCTGATCCACTTGCCCATGTATAGACGGTGAATTCCAAACATGCCCAGAAATGTCAGCAACAACCAAGCGATGGTGTAGTCGAATTCGCCGGAAACGTAGCGGCGTTCAGCGCTGTTGTGCAGCGACGGCATCAGCACGAGGTCGACGAGCCATCCAACGCCCAGCAGGCCCAACGTGAAGAACCAAATCGTTCCGGAAATCTGTTTGCCGTAGTAAAAGCGGTGAGCTCCCGTGAAACCGAAGATCCAACACAGGTATCCCACGGTCAGGCTGTGTGTGTTATCTCGAAGAGCTGACATGATATTTCCTTTTTTTTGAAAGCGGACGATGAGATTTCACGTAGCGGAAGTCGTCAAGACTTTCGACACTCCGCCAACGCTCGACGAAAATCTTGACGACTTCCGCTACCGATTGTTGCAAGGCGCGTGCCAGATGAAATCCCCGCAGTTAACGATGGAAACTTCGGTCCGCTCGCCGCTCATCACATTCACGAACGGGTTGGTCGACGACCACAGTGACTCCTCGGCCACCAGTTGTGGCGATTCCGACACTGCAGATGCGGCCATTGACCGCGCAAACTCGATAGGCTGTGTGTGGCACGGAATTCGCTTCCGTGAAGCTGTGAATCATTCACCCAACACGCGGAAAGAACTCATGAATGCGACCATCGTGCAAGCTGCTGTAGCCAAGACTGCCGAAGATTCCGCAGCGAACGCGGAAGCCGACATGCAGCGTCGTCTGCAGCGGATCGATCGGTTCAGCGAGTGGCTGGATTCAGCCATTCGAATTCCCGGCATCGGCTACCACATCGGTTGGGACACGATTATTGGATTGCTGCCCGGAGTCGGCGATGTTGTGACGACAGCGATGTCGGCATGGATCATCAAAGAAGCGCGACAACTTGGTGTGTCAAAATTCACGCTGGCTCGCATGATTGCAAACACTAGCATCGACGCATTGATTGGTTCTGTTCCAGTGGCTGGCGACCTGTTCGACGCGGCGTTCAAAGCCAACGTGAAGAATCTTCGGCTGCTGCGGCAGTCGCTGAAGAAGCGCGGGCTGCTGGTTGACGAAGGTAGCCCTGCGGTGCGAGTGGTCGACTCGGCAACGGTCGCAGAACGGAAAGGTTGAACAGGAGGGACACGGAGACAAGAGCGTTCAGGTTCCGGAAATTCTCCGTTTCCTCCTGTTCAGATACCAACCCACCTGACCTCACCAAACATTTCTAGTTCATCATTGTCTGTTCAATAGATCGAGAAACAATCATGCCCAACACATCTTCAAAGCAGCAACAATTTCAGGATCTTCTGAAAGATTTTGACACCGCCATGCTCGTCACGCAGTCTTCTGCACAACAATTGCGCTGCCGTCCGATGGCTGTTGCCAAAGTTGCAGACGATTCTGATATCTGGTTCGTGACGTCCTTGGATGCGGCCAAGGTCAGCGAAGTCCTCAGCAATCCGCAAGTGTGCGTCTCGATGCAAAAAGGACGGGCGTACTTGTCGCTCAGCGGGAAAGCGGAAGTGGTTCATGATCGAGCGAAAATCAAGGAACTGTGGAGCGAAGCGTGGAAGGTCTGGTTTCCGGACGGGCAAACCGACGCATCCATCGCGCTGATTCATGTCGACGCACAGGAAGGCGAATACTGGGACACGTCCGGCCTGAAAGGGCTGAAATACCTGTTCAAAGCCGGAAAGGCGTACCTCGCGGGAACGAAACTGGAAACAGATGACCGCATGAATCAGAAGTTGGACTTGTAGCGAACCTTTTCCCAACGCCAACGCATCTGCACGGGTGCGTATCACGCTCCCATCACCGCGCTTCGTCCTTCCTCCGCCATCATGGAATGCAGCGCCGTTTGTTCGATCTGACGCACACGTTCCTTTGACACACCGAGGTGTTCGCCGATTTCCCGTAGAGTCTTTGGCTCGCTTTTCATGCCAATGCCAAACCGCATCGCGATGACGGAACGAGATCGTTGGTCGAGCACTGTTAACAATGAACCAATGCGTTCACGGGCCATCACAACACGCGTTTCTTCAGCCGTAGAACTTTCCACATCGCCTTCTACCGCGTCGAACAGAATGCCGTCGGTCGGCATGAAGCGAACGGAATCGCGATGTTGCTTGCCAGCCAAACGCTGCAGTGAATTGATGATCGCCCAGGTCGCATACGTCGAGAACCGGAAACCGCGACCGTAGTCGAAACCGCGGATGGCACGCAGCAGGGCCGCGTTTCCTTCGCTGATGTAATCCCAAACCGATTCCGACCTAAGATGCAGGCGATGAGCCAACGGAATCACCAATCGCAGGTTGTGTTCTGCGAGCAAATTGCGATCGGCATCACCCTGCTGTAGGTCGGCCACGATCTGCCGCAGAGCTTTTAGGGAAGGCCGAGACTCGTCGATTCCGTTGAGAGCTTCTTCGGCTCGCCAACGCAGGAAGTTCATGCGACGAAAATAGAAGACTTCCTCTTCCGGTGTCAGCAGCGGCAGCCGAGCCGATTCACCAAAGTAACGAGTCAGATCATTCCCGCCCGATGTGCGTCCTTTCCGTTCGTTCGTGGGCAGATCGTCCGGCTTTGTCAGGATCTTCTTTGCGGCGTTGCGTCCCTGGAATTCGTCGTTCCACAAAAAACCGGGTAGCAGTTCACGAAGCCGCTCGACGGCGGCGCGGCGCTCCGCAACCGGCATCCTTGAGACGATTTGCGGATACACCTCGGTACCGTTGTTGACCATGTTCACATTCATCGTGGCAATCATGATTGTCTCCTCTGGTGATGATAATATTCGCGTTGCAGCAGCGGCTACGTCCGCAAACCTCTGTCATTACTTCACAACAACAAATCGTGAGCTTCCACCGAATTTGACCAGCATCAGCACACCATCGTCCAACGACGCTTCCTTCATTGCCTGACCGAACTCGTCGACGTTCGTCACCTTGACGTTGCCGACTTTGGAAATCACCATCGCTTCCTGTAGACCTGCCTTCGCGGCCGGACTGTTTGGTTTCACACTGGTGATCACAACTCCGGAGTCGCCTGGAATTTTCAGCTTTGCAGCCACGTCGGCCGTCAGCCCAGCAACCTCCAGACCAACATCTTCAAACCGAGCACTCGATCCATCGCTGCTGCCCGCCGCAGGAGTATCCTCGGTCAGCAGAGCTTCCGGCATCGTGGCCACATTCACCTTCAGCTTCACTTCTTTGCCGTCGCGAATGGCGGTCAGATCGTGTGACTTATCCAGATCGGCTCGTTCCACGGCTCCCTGCAGATCGCGTGGCATGCGAATGTCGCGGCCATCGAAACTGATGATCACGTCACCCGATCGCAGACCTGCTTTTGCCGCTGGAGTTCCTTCACGAACGTCGGTCACGACCGCACCTTTGACCGATTCCAGTCCAAAGGTTTCCGATAGAGTGTTCGTGACCTGCTGGATGCCGACTCCCAGAAACGCGCGACGAACAGTTCCATTTGCCGCCAGTTGATCGCCCACCCAGCGAGCCAGGTTGATCGGAACGGCGAATCCAATTCCCTGATAACCGCCACTGGTTGTGGAGATGGCCGTGTTGATGCCGATGACTTCGCCGTCCAGATTCACCAGCGGTCCACCACTGTTGCCGGGGTTAATCGCAGCATCCGTTTGAATGAATTCTTCACGGTCTGTAATTCCGATGCCTCGTGCTTTGGCGCTGACGATCCCCGTAGTCACGGTTTCGTTCAGACCAAACGGAGCACCCACGGCCAGCACCCAGTCGCCGACAAGCATGTCATCACTGTTGCCGATCTTCGCTGCCGGCAGCTCGCCTTTCGCGTCAATTTGAACAATCGCAATGTCGGTCATGGGGTCGGTCTTCCATCCTGTCGCTTCGAACTCCCGACCATCGTGCAACTGGACGACAACCTTGCCAGCACCATCGACGACGTGATTATTGGTCAGAATAATTCCTGAGCCGTCCACGATGACGCCGGAACCAGCGCCCGACTTGCCGCGTGGCTGAGGACTTTTCAGACGGCCTTCCGGCATCCCTTCGAAGAATTGTCGGAACAGCGGATTGTTCCGCAATTCTTCCGGAAGCTGTTGACCGTGCATGTCACCATCACTGGTTTGAGCGACGTCGCCCGGCATGGACTTGATTGTGACAACGGACGGCATCACGGCACTCGACGCATCACGGAACGCTTTTGAAAGTGAGTTCGCGTGCATCTTCGACGTCGCGTCTGCTTCCGCCAGTGCGGCGGTCTGCACGCTGTGCGGATTGTTGTCGCCGGTGTTCCATTGAATTCCGGCAGACGAATCGATGGGCGTACCACCGATCAACATTGTGCAGGCGGCAATTGCTGAAAGAACAACTCCCAGTCCCAGCCAGCCTCGTGTGGTTTGTTTTGAACAGTTCATCGTAAAATCTCCTGAAGTTTGTGTGGTAAAGCGAACGGCATCTGAGAATTTCTCGTAACGGAAGTCGTCAAGACTTTCGACGATCCACCGGCACCCGTCGAAAGTCTTGACGACTTCCGCTACATGGTGGAACACTCCTCTGTCGCTCGATCAGAATTTGATTGCCCGCCATTCGCAGCTTGCGATTCAGCGAGCCTGCCATAAGTCAAAGCGAAGCCTGTGCCAAACAAAGAGGATGCACTGTAAAGTGTTTTCATTAAACACTTTATGGCAATTCACCGCCACGGGAACACGTGGGGGCAAATCGCCCCGAAAGGCAGGTTTTGGACAACAGACAGTCGCTCTGCCCGGCCATCCTTGCACGGCAGCGGCCCTTTCCGCAGTGTCAGCGTGCTGGGAGACAAATTGCCTCACCGGGGCACTTTGCCCCATGCAAAAGCAAAAGCAAAAGCAACCGGCGATCTGGCGAATGCGATCACATTTTGTCGTCCGGAATTGCTCCGCTGCTCATGTCTTCGGTCGTGAATCTCTTCAACCAGTTCGTCACGGCGACCATCTGTTCGGCGACAATTAGTCGTTCGGTTTAGCGACAACTAGAATTCCGGTCTGGTTTTGGGAAGTCGGCTACTTTGAAGGCTGCGTTTTGGTGTTCTTCGCGGTTTCCACTCGGTAGCTGGGGACGTTCATTTCGATGATGACGCTGTGGTGGACCAGCCGGTCGATCGCTGCGGCTGTTGTCATTGCGTCCTTGAAGATCTGGTCCCACTTGCTGAACGCCAGATTGCTGGTCAGAAGAACGCTGCCTCGTTCGTAGCGTTCCGCCAGGAGTGTGAACAACACCTCCATCTCCTCTCGACTCTGCTGTACGTACCCCAGATCGTCGATGATCAGCCCCTCGAAGCTCGACATCTGCTTGATCATCTTCGGCAGGCGGAGGTCTCGCTTCGCGATCAGCAACTGCTGCACCAATAGACTGCATGTCGTGAACAACAGGCTGCGTCCCTGCAATATCAATTGCTCCGACAACGCACATAATGCGTGACTCTTTCCCGAGCCCGGTTTGCCGAAAATCAGCACGTTCTCCCGACGGTTCAGAAACGATCCGTCCCGTAGATTCTCCAACTGCCGAGCCACATGTAACGGCAACCGCTTGAATTTGAAGGCGGTGCCGACCGCAGCGGGTTCGAGCTACCGCCCGGGTGTGGAAAGCCAGGCGGCTTGAAAAAAGATCACGCCAGCAACGAGAGATCCCATGTCTTGCCGGGATGAAGTTTCGATCGTGTCATCAGTCGTTTGATGCGGCCTTCTTTCCGAGCCTCGCATTCCAGCGTTGTCAGTTCGGAAAGATACGCTTGGTGGCTCAGGTTCTCCGTCGCTGCTCGAACCGCCGATTCCTGAAACTGATCTCGAATTGTCGGCAGACGCAGTTCCTTCAGCTGGTCGGTCAACTGCGACGTCCGATCGGGTTTCGCCGTTGGTGGTTTCTTCTTCCTTGAAGCTCGCGTCGCTGGTTTGGTGGGTGTTGCCTTGGTCATGGTTCGGACACTCCTTGTCGAACGTGGTGAGTAAAGAATCGAATTCGCACAGATCGGGTGCTTCCACAGTGATGTCAGTCGGCGCGGGAAGCCGGGTCGCGTTCGCGACGAGTTCACGAACACGTTCGACATCAAGCGTATGTTCGGTCGCTAGCAGATGTCTGAGCGCGTCGGCCACGGCGTCCTGACTTTCCTGAGCCGCCAGATGCAGAATCTGCACGTACATTTTGTCGGCCACTTTTTCCGAATGAGCGGCTCGCAGGCGGCGTTCGCCGCAGTGTTCGAGCTAACGCTCGGATGACAATTCGGAGCGTAAGCTCCTGACAAACCGCCGAATGGCGGCCATGCGGAAACCGCTTGTTGGAAACATTTCTTCGCGGTAACGGTAGTTGGCGAAGGCTCCCGGTTTTCGCACGAGTGAATCGATGATGTGACGATAATTGATCGCCGCCAGCTTCTTCCCGACCAGTCTCGGCATGGTCTGAATGACGTGTCCGTGATGAGTCACCGTGATCTGTTCGGCCCCGATGCGAAGGTCGACGTGCTGGCCGATCAGACGACTGGGAACCGAATACGTATTCGTTCGCACGTTGATCGTGCTGCTGGAACTGACCCGCACATCTTTCATGCTGCCGTCGGTGTCGAGCCGATCATCAGGCAATCGATTCAGATGAGCGACGTCATCAAGTCCGCATAACGCGTGGTCAGTTCGCGGCGACTGGTGTGATTTCGCACGGCCGCCGCCAGCGAATCACTGCGATGTCGCTCGGGCACACCGCCGAATTCCCAGAACGCTTTTTGAATGCCGGCACTGAGTGCTTCGAACGATTCCGAAAAACATAACGACACACTTTCGACGTTGCTGTACGTCAGCACGCAGTGATAAAACGTGTGCTCAAATCGCTGCCCGGCGATCTTCACGCCAAGCTCATTGCAGACCGTGAAGTCACTCGCCGCCAGTCGCCCGGGATGATGATTCTGACGAAAGAAAACCGTCTTGCCCCGTCCATGCAGACTTCGCCATTTGGCGACCCGCCGTTCAAATGTGCGGCGCGTCGAATCCGGGAAATCACCCGCGTGAGTCTCCTGCAACCATTCAAACAATGTCTTCGCTTTGAGACGAGGCTCGGTTTCGAGTCGCTCCTGAATTTCGCCCCACACGTCTTCGAAAGGATCGGTCCGAGTCCGATACTTTCGAGACGCGTTCTTCTGCGACGGCAGTCCATCGTCGTCGCGGTATTTTCGTGCCGATTTCTCGCTCATTTCCGCCATCCTTGCCGAATCGACCAGAGTCCTGCCCATCCCGAGCAACCGCCGAAGTTCCTTGACGCATCCATCCTTGACCATCGTAACCTCCATGAAAATCCGGAGTTACAATGATC
>Ga0075108_10001455_pt1 | contig 11471 bp, 10 predicted proteins | sample AntAceMetag02UK1_FD_69797 | JGI IMG/M metagenome (GOLD analysis project Ga0075108, IMG submission 69797) | Saline lake microbial communities from Ace Lake, Antarctica - Antarctic Ace Lake Metagenome 02UK1 | ecosystem: Environmental > Aquatic > Non-marine Saline and Alkaline > Saline | place...
GGTGGGGTCGGCGCGCTACCAACACGTGGTGCAGCAGGTGGACGAGGCGCTCGCGGCGGACCGCGCCGCCGGCGGTGCCTCGGGTCCCGCCGATCTGGGCGTGGTGGACGAGGGCGCGTACCAGCTCATCGTGGATTGCAACTCGCTGTCGGTAGACATCGACAACGAGATTCAGATCGTGCACAACTTCATACGCGACAAATACCGGCTCAAGTTCCCCGAGCTCGAGTCCCTGGTGATGCACCCCATCGACTACGCGCGCGTCATCAAGGCGATCGGCAACGAGATGGACATGACGTTGGTGGAGCTGGACGGCGTGCTGCCCTCCGCTACTATCATGGTGGTGTCCGTCACGGGCTCCACCACAAACGGCCATCCGCTGTCCCCAGAGGACCTGGACACCACCTTTGCGGCGTGCGACCGCGCCATGCAGCTCGACGCCGACAAGCGCAAGCTAGTCACCCTAGTAGAGCTGCGCATGGACCGGACGGCGCCAAACCTTTCTGCGGTGCTGGGGCCTGAGGTGGCGGCGCGGCTCATGGGTGTTGCAGGGGGGTTGGTGGCGCTGTCCAAGATGCCCGCATGCAACGTGCAGGTGCTGGGAGCCAAGCGGAAAACCACGGCGGGCTTCTCCAACGCCGCCGCTGTCAAAGCAGGCGACCTACACGCGGGGTTTATCTTCCAGTGCGACACCATCCAGCGCAAAACCCCGCCACCCCTGCGAACGCGGGCGGCGCGGCTGGTAGGGGGTAAGTGCACGCTCATGGCGCGGGTGGATGCGTTTGGGCAGGACCCGACGGGCGAGATGGGACGCAAAATGCACGCCGAGGTGCTCCAGAAGATTGAAAAGTGGCAGGAGCCCCCGCCAGCCAAGACCAACAAGCCTCTGCCCATACCCGGCGGTGAGGCAAAGAAGAGGCGCGGCGGCAAGCGCCAGCGGGCGATGAAGGAACGCTTCGGAAACAGCGATATGAGGAAGTCAGCAAACCGTGTGGGGTTCAACGTGGCCGAGGAGGAGTTCGGGTTCACAGGCGAGGGCATGGGCACTCTGGGCACATCGGCAGGCGCAGCGGCAGCTAGCGGCAAACTAAGGGTGGCGGCCAAGGCGACCAAGCTACGGTTGGGCAAGAAGGACCAACAGACGTTGGCAAAGTATGGGGCTAGTGGCGGCGCCACCAACGGCATGTCCTCCAGCCTCGCCTTCACGCCCATCCAGGGCATCGAGCTCGCCAACCCCAACAAGGAGCCTGAGCGCCAGTCGTCGGGAACGGACTCGGTGTTCTCGGAGTTTAGAGGATTCAAAACCGTGCAACGCCAACTCAAGAGCTTATGACGGAAATAACGTTGAGTGCCATAGATATCAAAGGGACAACACGGACGACGACGACGGGTGTGCTGCTTCCTCGGGGGTAAAAGGATTGTACAAAATTTAGAGAGAATGTGAATGGAGAAACCCAACTTTTTGGTCGTGATGTGCTGTTAGGGAGTAACCTCCCAGGTTATACCGCACGAAAGCCCCAACCGTGCTCTATAGCAAGCATAACCGTCTGTATTCATCGATCTCGCACCCAACACGTGATTGTGCTTTGTCGGTGAAGATGTCACTGCAGTAGCTCGCTAGGCAAGGATTGGGGGGGCTCGTGCGGCGACGCGGGTAAGCACAAAGTAAAGGGCTTATAAATCAGCCTTTGCGCCTTCGACATTCTCGGCAAAGCCGTAAGTCAGGAGCATGCCTCTCACATCATCCACACTCTTGCCCCCAACGGTGTCACGCGCGATCTCCTCTCCGCTATCGTTGAAGAGGACGAGCTCGGGTGGCTTACCAGATATGCTGCGGAAAAGTCGATGGAGAAGGAGTTATTTTAGTTGGTGTGTAGAGGACCAATTGCTTGAGCGAGGAAACAAGGTTACGAGTAAGCACACGTTTAGAATGAGGTGTGAACGCACTAGTTCATGTGAACCCTGTCGAATTGACCCGTCTCAATGCGTTGCTTGAAGAAGGCCTTGAGCTCAGGGTACTGCGAGGGGGAAGAGACGAGGGAGTTGCAGGGAGGGGAGAAAGTCAGAGGGGTAAAAATATAAAAGAAGGATTTGTTTTCGCCACATGAGAAGGCTTTTTTTTTTTGTGACATGGTGGCTCTTCGTTCCAAGGTACTCACCCTGTTTAATTGTCATCCGCTGCAAGACTGTTGGAGAGGGGGATGGAGCACGTGGCGTGCGAATGTTAGTCGGAGGTGCGCGTCGTTTGTTCAAGGCTGGTTTTAGGTGCCGCAAGACACGAGTTTTTCGTCGGACGACAAAAAGAATCGGTGGGTTGGGATCTTGCGCTGCCCCACTTGCCTGGAATTCCGCCCGCGCGAAGCTAATGGAAACATGCTCGGCGGCGTCACCGTTCACGGCCCTGACGCCTAGCAGAGCCACGAAGCACGCCGCGAGGACGAACGTCCTTGCCAGCGTCGCTCGCATGTTTTTATTAGAGCTCGCTGAGAGCCTCTGCCGAACGAGCCGGCACAAGCGCACAGCTTTAAAATAAAATCGGCACCCTCGCTCCCTCTCATCATATTCCCGATTTGACTCTTGGTTTTCGCAGGCGCTTTTATTTTATATTATGGATATGTGGCACATTATCACATTAGCGAAAGGAGGTTGGGCGTGGGTGGGTGAGAGCACAATACACACAGACCCCCCTCCCGTTGTGCACAGCAATCGAGCAATGCTTCGCACCGCCGCCTCACGTCTAGTGGGAGCTGTCAGGCCTCTATGCTCCGGCTCAGTTGCCTCATCCCGTTCCATCGTCACCGCCACGCTGCCAGACCTGGCTTACGACTACGGCGCTTTGGAGCCGGTGATTTCAGGGGAAATCATGCGAGTGCATCACTCCAAGCACCACAACACCTACGTGACCAACTTCAACGTCGCGATGGAGAAGTACGCCGAGGCTGAAGCGCGAGGGGACTACACGACGATGATCTCGCTTCAGGGCGCCATCAAATTCAATGGAGGCGGTGCGTGTAGCGCCGCACCCGACTCACTCAGACCTCTCAACAGACGCACCCTTCTCCAAAATTGCCTGTGCTAAGAAGCTGTGGCTCTTCCCTCTCTGTTGCATTGCATTATACTCGTACCAGTTACTACAACGGAAGCGTATGACGAAATAGTGCTATGCTCCTGCCTCGTAGGTCATGTGAACCACTCCATGTTCTGGAAGAACCTTACGCCCCCCAAGGTGAGGGAATGTGGTGGCTTTATCGTGGTCTGTCTCGCGATTTCATTGCGGACGCCGTGAGCATTTCCAAGCCTTTTGGTGCTTGTATACATTTTGCTTTCCCCACAAGCTGACCTCGATGGTGACAAGTACGTGTGTGTGCGTATCGCGTGCGTGTGACACTGGCGACGGGACTGGGTTCCTCCTGAGGGCGAGCTGCTGACCCTGATTGAGCGCGACTTTGGCTCCCTGGACGCCCTGCAGCAGAAGTTCGCCGCGCAGACTGTCGCCGTGCAGGGCTCCGGATGGGGGTGGCTGGGGTATAACAAAGCCACCGGCAAGCTTGCCATCGCCACCACCGCCAACCAGGTGAGCACCTTGCATATATTGTATGTCATGTTTGACCCGCTTGACCTCCAGACTACTGTGTGTGTTGTTTGTGGTCGGGAGGGAGGGAGACAACAGGGTTTGGTGTGATTCTCAAGTGCTGACGCTTTTGCCGCCGACAGGACCCGTGCGTGACTACCGGCATCCAGCCCCTGCTCGGAGTCGACGTCTGGGAGGTGAGTGGTTCAATTCAATCCGTGCTACTCCTTGTCGCCTTGTACACGCTGTTGATGTTGACAACTTCGTCTGACCGACTTATCTCCCCGCCCTTCGGCTGCCAAAACTCCGCAGCACGCGTATTACCTGCAATACAAGAACCTTCGCCCCGACTACGTCAACGCCATCTGGAAAATTGTCAACTGGAAGGTGGGTGTGGAGCAGGTCTGCACTATTTCTTCCGTCGCTGCATGACAGCTGACCCTCAAGTGTGACTGCGTTTCTTCGCAGGACGTTGCCAATAATCTCGCGTGTGCCAAGTGAGGAGAACGCTTGAGAAATGTGCGAGAACTGTTGTAAAGATTCGCCTGAGTTAGCCGCTGGCTGCGGGCAAAAGTATGTGCTTGAATACCCATTTACATTACATATCGTCCTCAGTCTCCGGCCCCATTTCCTCAGCCTCTTCACCCTCCTCTTCTATGTCGTCGAAGTCCTCCTCGTCTTCCACGCCAGAAGCCTTGATTATGGCATCCACGCACGCCTGGCGAAGGATTTGGGAAAGAGCGTTGACTTGTGTATGGTGGAACTAAACGAGACGACACAGTGGCGTAGGAAACAAACGATCCCTGGGCGACGCAAAACACACAGTTACCTGACGATCGTTATGCATGGCCTCGTCCAAAGCGGTGCGTCCTCCTGCGTTGCACACGGTAGTCTTGGCGCCTTTTGCCAACAACCTCTCCACCACCTCCCCATGCCCATTCACACACGCCCAATGCAGGGCAGTGTTCCCCTGGGCGTTGGCGATGTTAGGGTCCTGCATTGGGAAAAGCAGGTGGCTATCCATCGGTTATTTATCGTCTGGGTTGGACACACATGTTTACGCTATCAAATGCTTAACACGTCGCGCCAGTCGAGGAGTGTGCACGGCGTGGGCCATGTCGACGTCGCATCACTCACCGCCTCCTTTTCCAGAAGCACGTCCACAACCTCTAGGTGCCCATTCGCGGATGCGAAAAAGAGCGCCGTCCGTCCCTCGACATCCACCGCATCCGGTGAGACTCCCTGGCTAAGGTAAGACTGTACGTCCTCCATGTCTCCATATCGCGCCGCCTTAGGACGCACACACAGAGCGGAGGCCCCAGGGTGAGTGAAACGTCGGAGAGCGGGCGCACCGAAGAGAATAGACCTTGAGTTGTTGGCGGCGGGCAGAAAAGAAAGATGTTTAGACTCGGGGGTGCTCACCACGACGAACTCCTCTATTGACTCCTGGGTGACTTCCGCCGCCATCTTGGCTGGGGTGAAGGGTATTTGCAGCGCTTCTCCCGAGCAAGCCGTGTTTCTCTTCGTCACCGCCAGCCTCTCTTGGTACTCGGGAGCTTATGTCGTTTTACGTCGCGCGCGAAATTGTGTGGTGTTTGCCAATAACTGCTCGGGAAGAAGTTCAGCTGAAAGGGCAAATCAAAGTATTCTAGTATTGCAGCCGGATGTCCGACCATCCGACCGACCATATCATACACAAGCGCCACTTCTTTTCTCCAACGACGCACAACCCCTCCACAACCCATACAGCGTCGGACGTGGCAGCATAATACGGGCCGCGCGGTTACAGCGCAAGACAGAGGGTAGAGGTGTGGGGAGGAAAGGGAACACCTTTTCACAACCGAATCAAAAGACACGCACGGACTGAATTACATCTTATAACACAACCAGCACGCAAACCCGATGCCAAAGCAGAGTCCCATCCACTACATAGCTACACCCGTCCCATTTACTCGTCCTCCTCAGAGCGCAGGCGGGCAGCCTTGTTGATGACACACACGTTAAGTTGAGCCGCGCGCTCAACGATAGCCTTGCGGTTTTGGGTCGCCACGTTGTGTGCAATCTCCGCGCAGTACTTCCTGACGAAAAGGAACAGCGTACCGTGGAAGCTCAAGTCAGCTTTCGATTGGACAGAACGCTCTTTGTGCCCAAACGGGGAGAGAGAAACAACGTCACAGTAGTCAGGGGTCAAAGAGACGGGCCAGTAGCAGAGAGAGGAGTGAGGGCTATGGTCACCTGTTGTGCATCATGAGGAGGTCGAGGTCGGCAATGTTGTGAACGACAAACTTGAGGAACCCGTTGGGGAGCATGTGGCGTGTCTTCTTGTTGGACCCGTAGCCAACGTTGGGGTGAGGAGGAAGACCCTTGAACTTCCTGCGGTGGCGCCCATCGATACCACGGGGCTTCCTCCACGACTCCTACTCATAATGTGGACGGGATGGGAAAGAGGGGGGAAAGGAGCGTGGTGAGCGGCGCCACCTTCCCAGAGAATACCATTCGCTGAAACCCTAATCTTAATCTACCCACGAAACCAATCAGAGAGCCGCTGAAGCGCGGCACCCCTAAACCCTACACCCTACGCCTTTGCACCGCACATGCCATGCCGAGACGACGCCCACACACAGTCCCTGCCGCGCAGCAACTGCGGCATTGAACGTGTATACTGATAAGTGCATGGGCCAGTTCTCTGCCCCGCAGTGCACGCGTGCGGCGTGCGGCCGGAGAGGGGATCTCCCGGGAAAAAACCCCCGTCCACCGTTCAGCAGGCCCGCTTCCCCTTGACGTTTTTCCCGACGCTTTTTTGCAAAGCCGCGAGTCTTCCCGCCACGGGCGTCCCGGTGCTTCGTGTTCACAATCCGGCCGTCGCTCACCTTGACAGTGACCTTGCGGTCGCTCTGGTAACGCCTGAACCTGAGTGTACGCTTCTTGATGATCTTGTGCTTAACGAGCGGCGTCACCATGGTGCTTGATGTCCACCTGCGTCGAAAAGTGGGCAGGCAATAAAATGTAAAGTACAATGGGAAAGGGATCTGCCGTGTTCCGCCATACACGGAGAGTGCGGCGTGCCTGCCGTCGCATCCGGCCGGCGTGCTTCTCTAAGAAAAGCGCATTCCAAACAAACGTGATGGTGGAGGAGGTAGAGCTCACCTGGGTGCGGGGACCGCGCGTTTTTGAAAGGGATCCTCCGTAAGCAAAATCCGGGTTTATTCGCTCACTCTCGTCATTTAAGCGCGTGGCGCGTGAGAAGCGGCCCACGCCTTTGGAGAGCCGGAACGATACTCGTGAGCCTTGTCGCTTTGTCGTGAGAGTGCTAAAAAAAATAATATCAGCCCTTTCCGTCGAAGATTTAAAATTGGTGCGTCGCGTCGGCGCTTGGTGAAGCGTCACCGAGGAGCACACCGGTCATTAACTGGCCTAGGCAGCTTCACTACATCGCGCGTGGAGAGAGCCGACTTGTTAGCATAGCTCGACATTTTTTACAGAGCACAAGTCTCCCACCGCACTACTAATAACTCGCCTGGCTTCATATAACGGCTAGAGGGCGCTCACATTTTGTTTCTTTGCTCTCAACCTGATTTCGTTGAGAGAACAAAACCACGGAGGCAGGCTTTGAGAGTGTCAGAGAGGACACTGGGAAGGAGCGCTGGGAGCTGCGTCTGGAGCTGAGGGTGGAGGCGTGTGGCATGACGGAGCGGGGGCTGCCGTTGTTGGGCTCGATGGTGCCGCGGCACGGGAACGCCACTCCCCGACGGACCACGCGTCTTGACGTGGGGAGGGTGCTCGGGGGCTTGAGGCGCGGCTGCGTGAGCGGCGGTGCCCACCGGCTGTGGAGCAAGTTCCTCAGCCTCTTGGTGGTGCTGGGGCTGTTGCTAGTTCCCACGGGTGCGCCGGAATCCCAGACCCGTCTTTCTGAGGTGCTCTGTCCCCGAGTGTTGGGCTCGCGCTGCGCCTCTCCTCTCGCTTCCTCTCGCGTGCCCACAACTCTTTGAAACACCGTCGATACCAAAAGAAACTCCCCTTTGCCCCCCGACCCACCCCAATCTGCACAGCCCGTATAACACCGGGGCATCTTGCTTCATCACTGTCTTACACGCCGCGTGCTTCCATTTCCTCTCGACACTGTTGCGCAGTGGGTTATGAGGTGCCGGAGGTGGAGTGGCTGTATCCCAGCGAGGGCCAAACGGGAGGCGGCGACATGGTCACGGTGGCTGGAACAAATTTAGCATCGCTGCGCACCCTCTCCGGAGTTGTGCTCGCGTGCAAGTTTGACAACACGCACGTGCCAGTCAAATTCCTTTACGACGATGTGGTGGAATGCAAAACGCCGCAAAATGTGGAGGGGTTTGTGTCCATGGAGTTCACCCTGAACAAGGACACGTCAAATACTCCAAGGGGTGAGGGGTATCAATACATCGCAAGCGCCTCGGTGAGGAGTATTTTTTCCATTTACGGAGAGGGAGGCACCATCATAGAGTTACGCGGCGACGACATCAAGCCATCGTACATATGCCGAGTCGGTGCGACAGCTGTCGCGTCGCACTTTATTTCATCTACTCTTGTTCGATGTGAGGTTCCGATTCACCACGAGGAGCCGGTTTCAGTGGATATATCAAACGCCGTGGGTAACTTCGGCAGCTTTAGCGACGTAGAATTCCAGTACACACCCAGAGCCGCCATCGGCCAGGTGTCGCCCCACATGGGAAACTCTCAGGGTGGGACAGTGTTGTCCATCAAGGGGAGAAACTTTGCGAGCACCAACATGCTGAAGTGTCGCATCGGAACAATCGAGACGAGTGCGGTTTGGAAAAGTTCCACCAGCATAGAGTGTGCAACGCCAGCCGCACAACCGAACGCCGCAGACACTAGGAAGGGGCACTCAGTTCAGATTTCGACCAACCAGAAGGATTTCACAACTGGAGAGATAACGTTCGCCTACCAAGAACTCTCTGGTGTGGACGCGGCGTTTCCATCACAATTGCCAGCCACCGGAGGTGCTCAGGTGGCAGTTCATCTGCCCATTGCCCATCCGTCTGAGAGTCCATTGTGTAGATTTGGCATCAGGGTAGCTCCGGGCGTCTTGGAGCCTCATACTGGCCACATCTCGTGTGTCAGTCCATCTTCCTCCGCTGGCTTCGCGGCGGTGCACATAGCTAGAAACGGCGAGGACTTTGAGCGTTTACCACCTGGCCAGGGCGATGGGAACGCAGTGATTGTTGAGATGAAAATAGCGATGGAGCTGGAGATAGTGTATCCGGAAGTTGGCTTTCGCAGCGGAGGGTCAGTGGTGCGAGTGACTGGGAATCATCTATTGTTCGACGACATTCAGTGTAAGTTTGGCTCGGTGAGCGCATCTGCTCACATAGTGTCCTCTTCGCTGCTCTTTTGCGAAGTCCCTGAGCACGAGCCCGGCACTGTAACCTTGGAGGTGGCGTCTTCGGCTTCTTCTGCAACTGAGCCCGTTGTTCGCCCGAATTTCATATTTGGCGACATTCCTATCGTGACCGCTCTAAACCCCTCAAGTGGATCAGTAGATGGTGGAAACACAGTCACAGCGGCGGGACATTATTTCAGCGAGTTGCATGATATGGTATGTCGCTTTGGTACCATCGGTCCTGTGCTCGGAGAGTGGATTGCTGCTGATGAATTCCGCTGCAATTCACCTGCACATGTACCTGCTTTTGTGCAGTTCAACATTGGCATCAAGAACAACTTTGCCGCTCACGAACTGCCACACTTGAATCTCTACGAATTTGTCGTGTCACCCACGCTTACCACTGTCATTGCCAACGAAGATGGAACTGTAAGCGTGATTGGGACAGGTTTCGTCCCAGGCGATAATATTTACTGCAATCTTGGAAACGGCCTGGGTTTTGTTCCTGGGACAGTTCAGGACAGCAACACGATTCTTTGCACTCTACCAACCGGAGCGTCCACTGACATCGATCCGGGAACCATCATCGTGACCGATGCTGACGGAAACAATATTCTATCACCAGCAGGCAATGATGCACCAGGAGGTGTGAGCGGAGGCGGAGAAAGTGGGACCACAACTGGCAGCATACCCACTCAAATTGATCAGGTCGTGACTACTTCTGGCCCAAGTTCGGGGGGCACAGCTGTTGTGGTGCATGGAGACCATTTCACCATGTCGACACTGTGCATGTTTGGGTCAAATGATCCTGTGCCTGCTATCTTCATCTCTTCCAAACAGGTTGTGTGTGAATCGCCGTCGCAGGGATCTGGGGGAGGTGTTGCATTGGAGGTTTCCAATGACGGGTTCGATTGGACATCGGCAGGTTATGTGTTCGCTTATCAAACCTCCGCACAGCTTGGCTTCATCATGCCGCGGCAAGGATCTGTTGCAGGCGGCTCAATGCTTCGTCTGATGGGGACAGACATGCCAAACACTGGGGTATTGTCTTGCCGAGTTGGAACCATTTCTCACATTGCATCCCGTTGGTTGTCAGATACAGCTGCGTCATGCCACGTTCCTGCGCACGCTGACGGCCTCGTTCCGATGGGAGTGCAATCCCACGCGGCTGATTATGCCATGTACGACATCTTCTACACCTACACCCTGCCTCCAAACATAACATCTGTGTATCCCATGCGCGGCGCTGTCAGAGGAGGGACGCGAGTAACAATAGAGGGAGTTAACTTTCCCGCCACAGGCCGGGTCGTTTGTCGCTTTGGAAGCACACCAGTATCAGCACTTCAGCGTACAGCGACACAGGTGGTCTGTGCATCCCCAGCGCTGAAAGCTGGCATGTCGACTATAGAAATTTCGGTGAACAAACAAGATTTCACCATGACGGGTTTACAGTTTCAATACACAGCGATGCCCATAATCTTTGGCATTTCACCCAAAACTGGACCAACGATTGGAGGGACGCTGCTCGCGGTGCAAGGAGATCATTTTACCGCAGAGGCAAAGGATGAAGGCACCAAGTGCATGTTCTCAAACTACACTTGGGGCGACAACACTCATGTGATTTCGTCACGTTTACTGCGATGCGAGGTCCCTGCCAGTACTCTAGGTAACGCTCCTCTAGAACTCTCAATCAATGCTTTAGATGCGACATCCGATCTGCAGACATACCGGTTCTTACCGCCACCTGATGTAGAAGGGGTGTACCCATTAGTTGGCTCTGAAGGTGGAGGTGGTATGGTGGCTGTGCAAGGTGCGTTTCTGTTCGACTCTGATGAAGTCATGTGCCGTGTTGGAACGATCACAGGTGTCCAGGCGTCTCATGTTACGGCAGATGAAATATCGTGCTTGATGCCCGCACATGTTCCCGGTCCGGCTATGATTGACGTCACCCTGAACAAGTGGGACCACACCCAGGTGGAAGCGATGTATCACTACGAGCAACTTGTTTCAGTAGTGGGCCCTATTCCAGCTCGAGTACTCGCAGAAGGAGGGGGCGAAATCACACTGTCCTTTTGGCCCTCCGACACAAACGCGCATCTCATGTGTGTCATCGATGCCCATCCCGTACCAGCATCGAAGGTGGATGTTGGCACCTATGTATGCGTTTCACCGGCTCATCCTCCCGGATTTGCAGCTCTCAATGTGCAGGTAGAGGATGCAGAGGACTTGTCGATTCAGCCTGTGGAGTTGGAGTACCAGGTAACGCCAGATGTGAATGGTTTGAATCCGTCAAATGGCGTCAAAGCTGGTGTGATAATCATTAAAGTTACTGGGCGTCATATGGTGGGAAATGAAGTATTCTGCCGCCTTGGAATTGATGGTCAAATGTCAGCTGTGCAAGTATCATCCGCGCTGGTGAAGTGCGAGGCCCCCGCCCACGCTGCCGGGATGGTGGTTGTGGAGGTGAGCACGAGCGACGAGGGGCAGCAGTTTAGCCACAGCGGCATGGTGTACGAGTACACCCACGAG
>Ga0075108_10001476_pt1 | contig 11375 bp, 6 predicted proteins | sample AntAceMetag02UK1_FD_69797 | JGI IMG/M metagenome (GOLD analysis project Ga0075108, IMG submission 69797) | Saline lake microbial communities from Ace Lake, Antarctica - Antarctic Ace Lake Metagenome 02UK1 | ecosystem: Environmental > Aquatic > Non-marine Saline and Alkaline > Saline | place...
TATGTCTTTTAAATCTTTTCACAATCTGTATATTTAAATACAATTTACTGAAAACCAAATGTTTATACAAGTTTTTGTGTCAAAATTTTAATTAAATCGAGTTTTTAGAGATGCCCTTAAAATAGTTATCGAAATGAATCGGAAGATGCTTCTGAGGTCTATTTAAAAAAGCTAATTTCAATTGAAAACCAAAGGGCATTTGGGAAAAGGTAGTTTTTAATGAAAAAGCTTCCTTTTCAAACTTTCCTCCAAAATACTAGGCATGCCTTGGGGAAATAAACCCGATAGCGATTAAATTTAACCATCCCTCCACGGGGCTACCTGAACCTAAATATGAAATCATGAATAGAAGATCACTTGTACTTTGCGTTTGCTTTTTCGGATTTTTTTATGGCCAATCCCAAGGGGTGGCCGCATCACCTGAATATATTAAGGAACTCACTTCTAATTGGAAAGGGGAACGTTCTGCTGACGGTAGGCCCAAAGTATCGGATGCAATTCTAAAAAGGATGAAGAAAATTCAAATAGAGGAAGCTTGGGGTTTCTTAAGGTCTCGCGGCTACCATAACCAATTTGAAGGCCAATGGCAAATCATTCATCCCGATAGTGCCATGACCGGTCGTGTAGTTACGGCCCAATATATGCCGTTAAGGCCTGATTATAAAAACCTCGTCAAGATCAAAGGAGCCAAAGAAAATCGGGATACCATAGGAGGCAGCAACTCATGGCCTATAGAAATACTGGTGCCTGGCGATGTGTATGTAGCGGATGGCTATGGGCGGGTCATTGACGGTACATTGATCGGATCCAACCTAGGCAACGCCATCTATACCAATTCTAAAAACGGAGTAATTTTCGATGGTGGCGTTCGCGATGTTGCCGGTTTACTGGAAATCAAGGGTTTCAACGGTTGGTACCGCGGAGAGGATCCATCATACCTTCAGGAAGAAATGTTGACCAGCATCAATACCCCTATCCGAATAGGCCGTGTTACCGTGTTGCCAGGTGATGTAGTTCTTGCCAACCGTCATGGTACGATTTTCATTCCCTCTTATTTAGTGTCTGAATTAGTACTTTCCTCGGAAGTAGTGGGTCTTCGTGATATCTTCGGATTTCAAAGGCTTCGGGAAAAGCAATATACCCCAGGACAAATAGACACCAAATGGACGGATGAAATAGAGACCGATTTCATAAAATGGATCAAGGCCTATCCGGATAATCAATTGCCCATGACCCGCAAAGAATTGGAAGACTATCTCAACTCCAAAAACGGGTAAAGTTTGTTTAAAGTAAAACCAAAGTCCAAACCATGAAATTTTTTCTGAAAGTTCTATTGCTAGTTGTTTTATTGGGTCCATTCGCTTCATTCGCCCAAAGTATAGAAATAGACCAAAAACGAATAGAAACTTTGATAACGGATCTATATCGTGCCATGGTCGAAAAAGATAGAGTTACGCTTGATAACCTGACGGCGGAAACCCTTTCCTATGGACATTCAAGCGGCGCGATTGAAAACAAATCAGAATATGTTGCCGCCATAATGAACGGCCAGTTCGAATTTATTTCAATTGATACCATCGATCAATATATATCGATTTCTGGTGATACCGCCATACTGCGGCATATTTTCAATGCTAAAGGCAAGAACGATGGTAAGCAGGTCGACGTACATATCGGGGTCATGATGACCCTTCAAAAGCAAGAGGGTGCTTGGAAACTACTAGCACGTCAGGCGTATAAACAGTAAACCGTTAGCTTTCAAAAAATTAATACTTTTCCAATTACAGTCAATCGTTTTTTCAATATCAAAATATTTTAATTTTTGCCAAATATTAATTTTTTAAAAATGGGCAAGAGTACGTTTTCGCAGGCCATATAATCATTGATAATAAGCTTGGAAGCTCTAAAAACAGTATCTTGTGATAACCTGGAAAAACATAAAAAAATGCCTTTAAAGCCTATCCTAACCTTCTTTTTGATAATTGTACTTATCGGGTGTACAAGTCAGGAAAAAAAGTATCGATTTGTTCAGGTCGATGCCGCAAAATCTAGAATCGATTTCGTAAACCAAATTACCGAAAATGACACTATAAACGTTATCGATTTTCAATATGTGTACAATGGTGGAGGAGTAGGCATTGGCGATTTCAATAATGACGGTCTTTCCGACATCGTTTTTACCGGAAACCAAGTTTCCTCCCGTCTTTACCTAAATCAAGGAAATCTCAAGTTCAAGGACGTGACGGAAAATGCCGGCGTTAACACGAAAAGTTGGGTAACCGGGGTTAACGTCGTGGATATAAACGCCGATGGCCTTGAAGATATTTACCTAAACGTTGCCGGTCCCGATTGCAAGCAAGACTGTACTAATTTGCTTTTTGTCAATCAGGGACTTGATGATCAGGGCATACCAAAGTTCAAGGAACAGGCCGTGGCATACGGCCTGGACGATGGTAACTATTCGCAACAATCGATCTTCTTTGATTACGACTCGGATGGCGACCTTGATGTCTTTATCCTGCATAACGGAAATCATGGCTTTGACAAGAACAATCCGCTGCCAAAACGGTATTTGGAACCCCATCTGAAAGACCTGCTGTTACGAAATGATTCCGTCCCAGGGCTAGAGCATCCTTATTTCACGGATATATCCAAGAGTTCCGGTATTGTTCACGGGGGTTTTGGGCTAGGAATCGGCATCAACGATATAAACAATGATGGCTTGACCGATATTTACGTGGCGAACGATTTCATTACCGAAGACCTCCTTTATATCCAAAAAAGGCACCCCGATAGTCTTGCCCCGTGGTTTGAGGATGGGATCAAGGATTACATTGGTCACGCCTCCCATAATGCCATGGGAATGGATTTTGCCGATGTAAATAACGATGCCCTTCCCGATATTCTTGTAGTGGATATGTTGCCAGAAAAATACGAACGCCAAAAGCGGATGCTGGGAAGTATGAACTACGAACGCTACCTTCTTGCGCTGCGCAACGATTACGGCTCCCAATATGTGCGCAATACATTGCAATTGAACAATGGATCCATTGATGGGAAGCTGCTTAAAACAAGCGAAGTCGGATTTATCAGCGGAATTGCAAGTACTGATTGGAGCTGGGCGCCATTACTGGTAGATCTTGATAACGATGGGGATAGGGACATCTATATTTCCAACGGGTATGTAAAAGATGTTGCCGATCTGGATTATATCAACTATGCAAGCGAGAACAATATGTTCGGCAGTACGGATGAAAGAATGAAAAAACAGAAAGAATTCGCCACTAAGCTCAAGAGCATACATTTGGCCAATTACATCTTTGAGAACAAGGGTCACCTGACAACTGGTGGGGCAGGGCTTAATTTTGATGACGTTTCCATAAGTTGGACAAAGAGCGTGCCTACCTTTACCAACGGGGTTGTCTACGCCGATCTTGACCAAGACGGCGATCTTGATCTTGTGCTGAACAATATCAACGAACCGGCTATGGTTCTCGAAAATAAGACATCGGACGACCCGAAAAAAAACTTCATAAGGATTAAGTTGAAGGGTTTACCAAAAAACCCCATGGGAATTGGATCTAAAATCAGGCTTTGGAGCAATGGCGAGGTACAGGAACATTTTCAATCCGTGGTGCGAGGTTACCTCTCCTCTGTGGAGCCTATTGTCCATTTTGGGGTCACTGCCCCAAAGTTAGATTCGTTGGAAGTAAGATGGCCAAACGGAAAAACCAGTTTCCTCAAAGATGTAAAATCGGGTCAAGTACTTGAAGTGGAAATTAAAAAGGCCAGGGACGTACCACAGATCGCTGAAAAAATGGGACCGTACAAGCTATTTGTTAAAATGGAAGGGCTGCTCGATTATGTGCACAAAGAAAACAGATTTAACGAATATGCCATACAGCCGCTACTTATGCGCCAATATTCACGTATGGGACCCTGTATTGCCGTTGGCAATATCGACTCTAAAATAGGGGATGAAATCTTTATAGGCGGAAGCAAGGGTATGGCCGGCGAGATTTGGTTTCAAGGGGAGGATGGCATGTATCGGCCCCAACAAGAGCTCGATCCGGATTTCGAGGATACCGATGCAGTCTTTGTGGATGTAGATGGAGATAAAGATTTGGACCTGTACGTTACCAGCGGCGGCTCCGAGTTCGGCCAAAACTCTGAAAAGTATAATGATCGGGTGTATTTGAACGATGGTACAGGTTATTTTGAACGTAATGAAAATGCACTTTCCATTGCTACGGAAAGCACGCAGATCGTGCGACCTGCCGATATCGACAACGATGGGGATATGGATTTTTTTATAGGGGCACGTATTGTACCGGGAAAATATCCGACAGTCCCAAAAAGTAAAATATTGGTCAACGAAAACGGTCGGTTGACCGAAATGGAGACTGGTGGAATTGGCGCTATCGGTATGGTCACCGATGCCCTTTGGGAAGATATGGACAAGGACGGTCTTCTGGATTTGGTGGTCGTGGGCGAATGGATGCCCATTACCGTCTTTAAAAATGATAAAACAAAATTCTCGCCCATGCCTGCGCAATGGGTAGATGAAAATAATAATGCCATGGAAACAACGGGTTGGTGGAACTGTATCGCTAAGGCCGATTTTGACAAGGACGGGGACGTTGATTTTCTTTTGGGAAACCAAGGCCTGAACTGGGTTTTGAGTCCTACCCAATCGCATCCGGTCTACGTATATAAAAAGGACTATGATAAAAACGGCAGCCCAGACCCTGTTGTGGGCAAGTATTTTCCTGTAAAAGAGGACAAAAAGCTCTTGCCGCTGCATTCAAGGGACGATATTGTGGCACAGTTACCTATATTGAAAAGGAAGTACCTGCGCTATGACGATTTTACCAAAGTAAGTTTCGAACAGCTCCTGAATATCAAGGATTTGGAATCCGAAACCCTAAATGCCAAAATATTCGCCAGTAGTTATGCCGAAAACTTGGGTAACGGAAAGTTCAGGTTGGTGCCTTTGCCTTTAGAGTGCCAAGTGGCGCCGATCAACGATATCTTGGTCAATGATTTTGACCAAGACGGCCAATACGATGCATTGTTGGTAGGCAACGACTTTTCTTCGGAAGCCATTTATGGCAGGGCAGATGCTTTGACCGGTCTTCTACTTAAAGGTAATAAAGGTTATTTTGAGGTAATGCCCAGCAAGGACTCTGGATTTTACGTTCCGGGGCAGTCGAACCATTTAACCTTTTTGACCGATAAAAATGGGCGGCGTATTATTTTGGCGACCCAGAATAATGATTCTTTGTTTATTTTACCTACTTCCATAACGCTAGGTTTAAAATGAAAAAAGGGCCGTCCGTAGACCGCCCTCTTTAACTCTAAACTAACTCAAACAACTTTCTTAATACCCAGGATTTTGGTCCTCATTTGTAATGTCCGGATTACCATCCAATTCATTTTGCGGTATGGGCAAAAACTCGTGTTTTCCGGACTGCCAGTTCTCGATCACCTGTGGCGCCAGGCCCCATCGCTTTAGATCGTAATACCTGTGCTGCTCTCCGGCAAGCTCAACTGCACGTTCGTGCACAATAGTTTCAAAAACTTGTTGTTTACTACCCACCGGATACCCTCTGGAATCCATTTCCGCTGTACCGTAATTGGGCATACCTACACGGTCCCTTACTTGGTTTAGGTAATCTACTGCCGTACTTGAATTACCTAGTTCGTTTTCAGCCTCGGCCAACATGAGCAAAACATCTGCGTAACGTAACACTCTAAAGTTGATGCCACTATATTCGAAGCCATCCGATAACCGGGTGTCTAGGTTTTGATATTTTCTCCATGCCGGTGAAGAAAGCGTAAAAACCAGGGGAAGGTTTCCGTCTTGTAACGCATCACCAAATGCCACCGGCCCGGAAATTGGCAGTTGTGATCCCGGAGCGTATGTGGTTCCTCCAAAAGCATCCCCGGCACTATAAAAATAGGCTTTTATTCTGGGGTCGTCATTTTCGTATTCCGCCAACAAAGACGGTCTAACTATTATGTTAGCAAAGTTCAATGGCGAGTATTCGATACCACGGAAAGTTGTTTCTCTAACCCCATTTCCTGTGGCGTTCCATTGGTCACCACCAATTTCTTGGCTATAATTTATCTCGAAAATGGACTCGTCATTGAATTCGCCCGCTATATTTCCATTGTCCCTTGGGGCAACACCATTTATGGTATAGCCGGTGACGTCCTCCAAGGCGGATTTTGCTTCGCCCCATTCCCCTAAAAACAAATGCGCCTTACCTTTGAGGGCAAGAGCCGCACCCCTAGTGGCTCTCCCTTGCTGGGTGTTAGCCTTTTCCGCTAGGTTTGCCACGGCAAAGTCAAGGTCTTCAATGATCAATTGGTACACGGCCTCCTGACTCGCCTTGGGAATGCCGCCGGTCTCGGAGGCGGCCGTAGAAGTGGGCAGCGGAACTCCTCCCCAAAGGTTGGTCAAATTAAAATAATAGTATGCCCTTAGAAAATGTACTTCTCCCAACCTTTGGTCGATTTCTTCTTGGGATACGTTTTGTATCAAGCCGCTTTCAGCGGCCTCCATGACAAAGTTACAACTGTTTATGCCGCGGTAGGCAGCTTGCCAATAGGTAAAGAATTCCCCAAGGGAGGGATCATAGGTGTAATCCATAAAGGCCTTCAAACCTCCTTGCAGGGCATCCGTGCCCAAATTTTCTTGTGAAAGGTTGTCCAGAAGGAAAAACCCTATCCTACCGTACATACCCTGTGATTGTAAGAATGAATATGCTCCATTAACAGCCGACTGGAGTTCCCCTGAATTTTGAAAGAATGTCTGGGGCACAATAACGTTGGGATCTAAAAGTTCAAGCTCCTCTTGTTTACAGCTTATAATACTTACCAGTATCACTGCTATCGCTAATATAATTTTATTAATTTTCATCTTTTTTTTTTTTAGAATTGTACTTGTATTCCTGCCAAAACAGTGCGGGGCTGCGGGAAACGGCCCGTATCGAAACCGATGGCGTTCGGGGTTCCACCGTTCAAAGAAGGCACTATTTCCGGGTCATAACCTGTATACTTGGTAAAGGTCAGTAAATTTTGTCCGCTAACATACAACCTAAGTTTGCTTAGGCTTCCATTGGCAAAATTATCAAGTGTACTTCCAGGAATGGAAAAGCCCAAGGTCATACTGCGCACACGGGTATAAGCGCCATTCTCAACAAATCTATCGGAAACATTCTCGTTCCCTGTAAAACCTGGGGTGGCTTTTGGTATAGTATTGGACGGGTTGGTGGGCGACCATCGGTCCAACACCACAGGACTCATATTGAACAACCTGGCCTGTTGTTCCAATTGATACCTGAACACGTTATAGACATCCCTGTCATATACTCCATTGAGAAATACGGAAAAATCTATATTTTTATATTGAAAATTAAAATCGGCCCCCAATTCAATGCCTGGATTTGGGTTTCCAATAATTGTTCGGTCTTCCGCATTAATCTGCCCATCGTTATTTATATCTACAAAACGTATGTTTCCAGGTTCGGCATTGTTCTGAGTGGCATGAGCCGCTACTTCGGCATCGTTTTGAAAAATACCGTCGGTCCTAAAGCCGAAGAAATGGAAGGGTGCCTCGCCCACCACTAAACGGTTGTGGTTCTGTCCAAAGTAATTGCCGTTAAAAATAGCATCCACGCTTCCCAAAGAGGTTACTTGTTGATCTAGTTGGGCGAACAGATTTAAGTTGACGCCCCAATTGAAATCGCCAACAAAATCCTTGTAGCCCACGGTAAGCTCAAGACCTTTGGACTCTATGTTGCCCACGTTGCGGGTTTGGTTGGCATCCGTGGCGCCCAATGAACTGGGCAGGGGTACGTTGACCAGAAGGCCATCACTTTCGTTTACGAAATATTCCGCCGTAATGTTCAGGGCGTTGTTGAAGAGCCCAAGGTCCGCCCCTATGTTCAAAGAGGACAATCGTTCCCATTGCAAACGCTCGTTCGGAATCCTGGCGGGCCTTGTTCCGCTGACCAGTGCACCATCAATAACATAATTAAAATCTGTTAAAAGACCGGTCTGGAAGAGGTAATCGCCTATATTATTATTACCGGTAACACCCCAGCTTGCGCGTAGCTTTAAGAGGGAAATGCTCTCGATATTTTCCAGAAAAGATAGGTTGGACAGATTTATGCCCCCGGATACGGATCCGAAATTGCCCCATTGTTCCCCTGGCGCAAATCTAGATGAACCATCCGCCCTGATCGTGCCGGACAAAAAGAAGGTCTTGTCAAAATCATACCCTATCCTCCCAAAAACGGATTGCAGGTTATTCTCGCTTTCAAAGCTGGTCAGGTCCTCCACCTCATTGGGGTTCAAGTTCTCCACATTGTCGGTCAAGGGATTAATTGTAAAAGCGTTGATAATATCAAAGGTGCTTCTATTGCGCTCATATCCCGCTAAAACATCAAAATTGTGCTTCCCATCGATGGTTTTAACATAATTTAGGGTATTGGTCACCACGGTACTAATTGATTTTCTTCTGTTCTTTCTCGTTTCGGAGAAGAGTCGGGTCCTTGATCCCGTTGGCACTGAGGCACTAAAATTATCCTGATTTCCAAAGGAATGGTCTAAACCTACCATCAGATTATAGGTAAGCCCTGGAATAATTTCGTAACTTCCAAAAATAGAGCCCACCATACTTGTCTGTGAATCCAATAGCTCTCCATTAAGCCTCTGACGTACTGGATTTTCACTATCCTGGCCATCAAAGGAAGTGGTGATCTCCGAATAAGAATTGATTTCATTGTTAAAGACCGGAACCGTAGGGGTCATGCGAACGGCAAGGCCAAGGTCTCCTCCATTACCTCCCATTGTACGGGATAATCCTAAATTAAAAGTTTGGCCAACCTTAATTTTGTCACTGAGGTTTAAATTGGTGCTCAAGCCCAAAGAATATCGGTCAAAAGAAGAAGCTATCAATGCACCTTCTTGTTTTAAGTAACCGCTTCTGACACTGTAGGTTGCCTTTTCACTACCGCCAGAAGCCTCAATATCATAATTCTGCCATACACCAGTCCTTAATACCTCGTCTTGCCAATTTGTATCTACAGATGGATCAAAATTACCATCTTGCAGAGCACCGTAGATTTGATTACCCGGGGTTACCGGATCGGCATCATAGGCTTCGGAAGCGTATTGACGGTATTGGTCGGCATTGAGTACATCCAAGGTTTTTGGAAGGGCGGATAAGCCACCGTAACTACTTGCGCTAAACGTATTCTTGCCTCGCTTGCCGCCCTTGGTTTTGATGAGAATAACCCCGTTGGAAGCCCTGGAACCGTAGATGGCCGCACTGGAAGCATCCTTTAATACGTCGACCGATTCAATGGCCTCCGCAGGGATGTTGTTCAGACTGGAGGTGGGTACCCCGTCCACGATGAACAGCGGCGAGTTGTTCCCAAAACTGCCCAGGCCCCGAATGGTTACAAAAGGCTCTGAGCCCGGTGTGCCCGTATTGGTTACCTGCACCCCTGCGGCCCTGCCCTGTAGTGCCTGCGACACGCCAATGGCGGGGGTCTCCACCAAATCCTCGCTGGTCACCGACGAAATGGCATTGGTCACGCTCACCCTGCTCTGCGTACCGTAGCCCACCAGGATCACCTCGTCCAATTGGCTGGCATCCTCTTGCAAGGTTACGTTGATCGTGCTTTGGCCGTTTACCGCTATCTCCTGTGCGGTATAGCCAATATAGCTTATGATTAAGGTGGCATTGGCCCCGGCGTTTATGCTAAAGTTGCCATCAAAATCGGTCTGCGTACCGTTTGTCGTTCCTTTTTCAACAATGCTTGCACCAGGGAGCGGCGTTCCGTCAACATCCGTGACGGTTCCTGTCAACGTAGTCTGAAGCTCCCCAACGGAGAACACAGGAAGCACCAATGCCTTATTGGCAAAGGTAAAGGCGGATGTCAATACCATCAACGCCATAAGAAGGAGGCTTTTTTTCCAATGAATTGGCTCCTTCTGGAATTTAAAATTGTTTGTTTTTTGGTTCATAATTTTAAGTTAGATTTTTAGAAGTCCTTTTTTAAAAAAAAACAATACCGTAAGTCGTTTGATTTTTAAACCATAAAGTTATCTTAACAATTCTATTTAAAATTCCAATATTTCGTCAATTTATGATACTATACATACAAAATTGCTCTAAAGTAGTGATTTGTTCAATTAAAGCCTGTATTATTTGTCAAATTGACATATTGATACATATTGATTTTTTTATTAAAACTTATTTTAAGTAGCAATGAGAAATGGTGCAAAACCCTGTAAACCTTATCTTTTATATTGTCAAATAAAATCGTCCTCTAATAAAATTATAGGACACTCAACCAGAGGCTATCATTAATTAGATTACTTATTTTTTCCTATTAGCTGTAGAATGGATTTCACGGATTCATTTGTAGATAGTTTGTCCTCTGGCGTATTCTTACAATAATCTACAAGTATATCCAAACTAGTTGTGGCGACATGCAGGCGCGTATCAGAGGATGCATAATATATAAATACCGTACCATCTTCATCTACTATCCAACCGTTTGAAAAAAGCACATTACCTACATCTCCAATAATTTCATTTTTATTTGGAGCCATAAAGTACCCTCCGGGCCTGAAGACGACCTTGTCTATTTCTTCAAGGGCTGTCACAAACATATAAAGTACATACCTAAGACCAGCAGCAGTATTGCGGACGCCGTGAGCTAAATGCAACCAACCTTCTTTAGTTTTTATCGGGGAAGGGCCCAGTCCATTTTTAACTTCATAAATTGTGTGATACTCCTTAGGACTTATGATCCTCTCATTTTCTACTTTTGGATTTACGATATCTAAAATAAAACCCAGGCCGATACCTCCGCCACTACCGGTCTCGATAAAACCATCTTGTGGCCTTGTATAAATCGCATATTTACCATCTACAAATTCGGGATGGAGCGTAACATTTCGCTGCTGCCTTGATTTTGATATAAGGTCGGGCAAACGTTCCCAATTTTCCATATCTAAAGTTCTTATAATTCCTGCATTGGCTATAGCGGCCGAAGTATTTGCCGCACCTGCATCCAAGTCTTTTCTTTCGGTACAAAAAATGCCATAAATATAACCATCTTCATGTTTTATCAAACGCATATCATATACGTTCGTGTCTATGTTATCTGTTTGCGGCAACAATAGCGGCTTATCCCAAAACCTAAAATTATCAACGCCATTAGTGCTTTCAGCTAGTGCGAAAAACGACTTGCGGTCGCTGCCCTCCACCCGGACAGCCAATACATATTTACCTTTCCATTTTATAGCCCCTGCGTTAAATGTAGCATTGACACCTATACGCTCCAAACCAA
>Ga0075108_10001492_pt1 | contig 11323 bp, 12 predicted proteins | sample AntAceMetag02UK1_FD_69797 | JGI IMG/M metagenome (GOLD analysis project Ga0075108, IMG submission 69797) | Saline lake microbial communities from Ace Lake, Antarctica - Antarctic Ace Lake Metagenome 02UK1 | ecosystem: Environmental > Aquatic > Non-marine Saline and Alkaline > Saline | place...
CCTAAACCCTAAACCTTAAACCCTAAACCCTTAACCCTAAACCCTAAACCCTAAACCCTAAACCCTAAACCCTAAACTCTAAACGCTTAACGCTTAACCCTAAACTCTAAACCCTAAACCCCTAAACCCTGATTCCTGAACCTCCAAAATTTAAGCTATAATCCCGTACCTCAGACCCAAACCCTAAATCCTAAACCCTACAACCCATACGCTTTCTAGACCCTACACCCTATACGCTATACGCTTAACCCTAAACCCTAAACCCTGAACCCTTTTAAACCCTAAAACCCTAAACCCTTAACCCCAAGCTCTTACCTCCTAATTATTAACCATTAACCTCAATCCCTTATCCCTAAACTCTCAACCCAAAACCCAAAGTCTTTAAATCCTAAATCTTGAACTGTAAACCCGAACCCTTAACCCTAGACTCTTAACCCTGAACCCTACCCTTGTTGAGCATTTTGATATAAATTTGAAGCCATCAACCTTAATCTTCTGTCACCCAAAACCCTGCACTTCAAACCCTCAGCCCTTAGACCCAAATCGTCAATTTCTTTAGCCCTTGACACCAAGCTTTTTTATCCTAAACCCCGAATCCTAACTTGAATTCCAAAACGCTTAGCCTTTCAACATAAAACCTTAGCTCTTGAATCTAAATCCCAAAACACTATATCTATATTCCTGAACCTATACCCAAATGCTAAATAAAGGTGTTGCGCAAGAAGGGCACTGAACCTGCAAGGACGGGCGAATACGACAAATTTTACCCTTCAGAGGGCCACTTTGTGTGCAAGGGCTGTGGCAATCCTCTTTACTCCGCCGAGTCCAAATTCGACTCTGGATGCGGCTGGTGAGTAAACAAAACTCTGTCCCTCTTTTTAACGTTCATTCACATTTTCCTCCGCCGCCGCCGCCGCTGCCGCAGCCGCCGCAGCCGCCACCACAGCAGATCGCACCGCCATGCAGAAATGTTTTTTACACGCTCTGAGCATCCTCTCTGTGTTGCTCCGCAGGCCTGCGTTCGACAAGTGCTACGTCGGTGGCGTGAAGACTGAGACAGATATGACTTTTGGCATGAAGCGCATAGGTGCGTATAGAAATCAGGAAGGATGCTCTCACCTTTTCTTTTCACTGCTGCGCTCTGAGGCTCTCCTTGATCCGAACTGGGTTTTTGCGCATTTATTTGCGCATTGTTCTGTAGTGATTTCATTCGTATTTCTTACCTCGAACTCCGTCACAGCACCACCTTATTACGCCTCAAGTTCCCTGCCATGCAGAGATTATGTGCGCGGCGTGCGACGGCCATCTCGGTCACGTCTTCGAGAACGAAGGTTTTTCGCCCACCATGGAACGGCACTGTGTCAACAGCGTCAGCGTTAAGTTCGTGCAGGAAGCGCCGCTGAACCCGATGGAGGAGGCGAAGGTGAGTGACGGGGAGGGAGGAGGGGGATCAATGGGCAAGTTTGTGATCCCGTTGGTGATGCTCGGCTTAGCTTACACCCTCTCTGGCGTAGTAGGGAAGGTGATGGACGCTTTCATGCGCGGGGGGTGATGACTATTTTTTGTGGATAAACTTGTTGGTTTCTCGCCATTCTTTTCAACAGAGCCTTGTACTGTAAGTCTTCGTCTACCAGTGCGTGTGAGGTGGGAGCCGTGGCAGGTTGTGCGAGCTTGGAGATCTCGTTTATAAAATAGAGGAACGAGGCTATTTCAAATTCCAGGTTGCTATCATATGTCATGTGCGAGCAGTGGCCAGACAAAGAATATAGGTTCTACTTGATAGCAGTGTCGTCAAATAATAGCCAACAAATTCTTTAGGGGTCCACGAGTAAGGCATCGCGCCACCGCACGCCTAGGCTTGGGTCTAAGGTTTTTCACTATCGTCGAGAGACGACTCACCTAACAGCTCGAGCGCCATTGTCAGATAGTCGTCGCTTGGGTTCTCTTTGTGTTGCAAACCCAACGTGATGGCCTGTTGAAACACCTTGACGACGTTGGTTCCATCTGACGCCGACACGAAGAAGAATGGAAGGTTTCGCCTTTGAGGAAACGCGAAACTTCTCTCCGTCACCCTGTAGTCAACTGCACGTCGTGGCGCACACCGACACAAACATCAAGCTCAGTCAGAGGTGGTTGGTTGTGCGTACAAAATGGAACCGAAAGAGAGCTGGCTTAGTGACGACACCAAAACGATCAAACAGTTGTGCATCTTACCATCTATTTTGTTAGCCACGACAATTGTCGGGATCCCAGGACAGTATTCCTCCAGCTCCTTGTACCATCTGTCCAGGTTCTTGTAGGTCACCTGTGGGATGTACGCACGTAGCGAGAATAACACTTTTAATTAAAGCAACATGTTTGGCTTAAAATGTGAGCCCGCGCCTTCCGAGACTCGTCTCACCTTTCGTGTCACATCGAACGCCAATACGCACGCATGTGCTCGATAGAAATACGATGGGTGCAAGTTGTTGAAGCGCTCCTGCCCAGCCGTGTCCCAGAAGTCCACGGCAATCGACCGGCCTGCTTCAACAAAACGAGTCAAGAGGCTGGCCACAATATCTGCAAACATAAATGTCCCCGTGGGAATAATAATGTCTCACCGTCAGGGTGCTTGAAATTGTATCTAAATAGCGTGAGCGCGAAAGTGGAGAGCTGTTGAGGTTGGCTGCGCGAAGCAAACATGTGGCACACATCGAGTTCAGACTATGTAAAAGAGACGTGTGCCGCGCACGCCAACAAAGTAGAGGCAGTCCTCAAAGGTGCACATAAATAAGTCAGGTGACAGACTTACTATCCATCCATGAGGAAGCGCTCCACAAGCTTCGATTTTCCAACCGCTGAATCACCCAGCAAAATGATCTTCACAGCACCTTTGGAGGTTACCTGCACATGTGGGTTAGAGCAGAGACAGGATTTTGAGTGGTGTGCGCACGACACTCACCAAGCAAGGTGTGGAGACCGACATGAGATACAAAAGAAAGTGTTCAACAAAAGTCCACTCCAAGACGAGAGACTGAAGGTTGGAAGCGCAAAGTATCCTACGGGGGTTAAGCCTAGAAGTTTCTCACCAAAGACGGCCCATCTTCGTCGGCTTGCCTTGCGCCACCCTCCTTTTCCTTCAGCGCCTGCGTCCATGACAAGAGGCGACGTGGGTGCAAGCCACTGTCAGAGAGTGAGGGAAAGACAGCGGAGCGGCCTTCTAAAAGAATTCTTGATCCCTCTTTAAAAACGTTGCAAGAAACGTGTCCCCCGCCCGCGCTGCCGACACTGAAAACGGGCTATATATTGCGTCGGTCTGCGCGTCACAGGCTGCATGTCGCGGACAGTTACGGCCCGCCTAGCCGTGTTGCAACCGTATTCGTACGACGTAGTCGTGCAACCCCCGAGTCCGCACCGGCCCGCCCTTGAAGAATGTACTACGCTGCTTTTTCACCTCAGGTGAACGTAAAACGGAGAGGGAAAGCGGAGAGTGGGAGGAAACAAGGAAGAAGTCCCGAGCACCTTCAGAAACGCCCCGGTGTCAGTCGCCGCTGCCGTCTCGTCAGTTGTGACCTTCGGAAAATGTTCCGCCTCGTGCTCATGGTCCATTCTCCTTGCCGCCGCTTTGGGCGCGCCAAAAGGGTGGGGCAGCACCCGAATGTTGTGTTTTTGCGCTCCACATAAAGTAAAAATGTGAATTCCAATGTCGTCTCATCTCATCGTATTGGGCGCGTGGCGCGGCGCAGGCGGAGATTCGAAAAAGCGGGAGCCGAAACCCTTTTAAAACCCTTTAAAAACCCTTTACCTGGTACAGGTAACCAACCCTATAAACTGCTGATGTTGCTACTCGTACGGGGTGTTTGATGCTTTGTTTGACTATGTATACTCGAGGCTGGTACAAAAACTCTTGACGGCCTCGATTGCTAAATGCTCGCTCCTATTGCTGTTGATCATCGTCTACTCGTGTGTGAGACTCTTGGCCTCGACTGCTAATGTGCTCTCGCTCATGTTGTCATCGTTTATGTACTCGTACACGTCTTGATCGTTTCTGCGTGTGCTGTCTCTCTGTCTAAATCGTCGTTGCGTCGCGTCGCCCCATGTTCAGCACTCACCGTCTGCGCTGCTTGCTGACCCTGGTGCCCTCTGTCAGACCCTCGGGGTCGTAGACGTCGGCAACTGCGTTCTCCTTGCGCTTGCTGTTCAGCAACTTCATCCCGGGGCTCGCCAGCTTCGTGCCACCGCCGGCAAACCTCGGTGGCGTGTTCTTGCGGTCAGCCAGAGGTGACTTCTTGCGGTTTCCCGTCTTGATGACCGGCGGCGAATCCTCCTCCTCGTTCTCCTCCTCCTCTTCCTCCCCGTCCATATCCTCGTCATCGCCGTCCGCCGCGTTGGCATCGCTGTCCCACCCGGCTGGCGCCAGCAGCGCCACGGGCGGCGCCGTGCGAATGCCGTAGCTCCCCTGGTGCGTCGCCCCCTTATCCCCGCTGTCCCGCGGCGGGCCCGCATCATCCTCCCAGCTGAAATCCCCGTCCATGGCATCCACAATGGCACCTTTGCGAGCGGCGCGAGAAGGTAGCGTGCGAGAGGGAGCCGTTGTTGGCTTGCTGCGGATTGCTGTGGCCTTCTTGGTGGCGCGCGCTGCAGCCGGCTTGGACCTGGCACCCGCTGCGGCTGCCCCTCCGCGCTTGTCTCCGTGCTTTGCAGCGACGACCTGGTTTTTGAGCTGCACCGTGAACCCCACCGGCAGATGGCTGAAGTCGCCGACTCTCCCAGTTCGACAATCTGCACTCCGCTCACTCACCACAGGGCGCTGCATCAGCGTGAAGTATTCAATGGGAAGTGGCACCTGCCCGGGATACGGCCCAGTGTCCCACCCCTTCTGCGTCGACGCCTGGTGAAGGATGAGAAGCGCAATGTCCGACAGCACGTAGATCCCATGGCTCTTGTCAGCATCCACCGTGTCGACCATCGATTTCAGCTTCCTCATTATTTTGCACGCCGCAGGTAAACATTCACCAGTCGTGCCAGCTGTGAGAGCGGTGATAGCAAGGCTTATCGCCTGCTCGAAAGGGCGGTACGCAGTGCCACCGTCCTGCGCACCCACGTCCTTGCTTGGCAGCTCCGGGTGGTGAGCAAGAAGAAAGATGAGGTACGGCAGCACGTATTCAGCCGAGTGAATGAGCAGCGTTCTGCTGAGCATAGCAGAATCTACCGGCCTGGAGCTATTGACCGCGGTCGCCCTGACGTTCGCAGCGCGGCGACGGACGTGCGCCACGATGGAGCCGAGGGCGTTGCGGCTGGCTGTACGAGCTGCGGCGTCACCGTATAACGCGGTCAGTGCAAGCGGCGCTGCGTAACCCTGCATCAGCCCGTAATTGATGATTCCGTGCTGCAGCTTTGCGATCATCTCCGCCGGGGCGTCACGTATTAGAAGCGAGGTACTTATGAACAGATCGGGCGTCACGGCAGCGGGGTCGGTTCGCGCAATAACAAGCACAGCCTTTCCAGCGGCGACCCGAAGATGCGTGAGGTCCGCGGCGCTACAGAGCCGCGCGGCTTGCTCATCAGGCGGGGACAGCGCTGCACGAAGGACACCGAGGACGCGCTGTACGAAACTTGCCCTCGCCTCACCTCCCGGCGCCGGACAGGGGCGGCCACAACCCTTTGCCAGCGCTTTCAGACCCCAAGCCTGCAACTCTGCAACCGTGCTAATCGAACTGATCCCCCTCGACCGTCTTACCAGGGGCAACGGCCGCGTAAGGAGGTCTCCGACGATAAATTTTTCAATGTCCTGGAGGTGCTCCATGAACAGCTCTGGCGTCCGCTGACCGACGACTTGAATCGTGGCCAGCACTCCAGGGAGATTGCTGCCGAGCAGATCGTCGTCGCCTGCAGCATCCACAATACCCTCGAACACGTCCTGCAGGTGTTCACGCCCGACGCCGGCGACAGTTGCGAGCTTGGCCAGAGTCATGGCCGCGTGCTTGGCTTGGATTCTGGTGCCCTCGACGCACAACAATTTCAGGCGCGCGCAAATCTTCGCCTGGTGCGCGCCAGTCACGTCCAGGCAGTTCGCCGCGTCAGCTGTAATTTTGCACGCCGCCGCGACGATATCTTGGTCGCGATGCGATATGAGCCCAGAAAGTTCCTTGGCGGTTCCTTGGAAGGTGTGCGGGGCGCTACGAGCCAGCTGCACCAAATGTTCGAGAGCAGAAGTCACCAGAATGATCGAGTCCTCGTCGTTTGCGGCGACGGGCGAGGCGACAAAGTCCAGCATCCTGCACACATGCTCACGTCCGAAAGGTTGCTGGGTAATTTTCACCAAGAGCAGGCGTGCCCACTCGTATGCAGGATGTTTACTACCGATGCGCTTCAGGATGTCCTCAGCTATCGTTTGGGAGTCAGTCGCCGTCGTCTCCACCTTGAGCAGCGAGCTTAACCCACGAAATATGTTCCCATCCTTCATCGCGTGAAGCCTCTCCATGCACGACGCCGCCTTCCCCGGGTCAGGAAAGTTCTGCCCCACGGCGACAAAATTGTGAGAAAGCTCGTCAGAAATCTTCTCCCCTGATACTCCATCGCCCGGGGACTGCGACTGCTGAGACGCTCTGTGCTTCTGTCGGATGGTCAGGTAGTCCCGCATACAAGTTTGCACGTGAAGCTTGTTGCGCATCAGGAAGGTGAAAGTTCTAGAGGCGTTCTTGTCTTGTTTGCGAATTGCGTGCAGCCAGAAGAATGACCGCCGCTCCATGGACAGCCTGGGAGGGAACAGGTCAGCCAGGATGGGTTCCACGATGTGATGACGTATGTCAGGCACCGCGCACCCTTTGAACAAGTGTGAAGGAATCCAATCGAACCGTTCCGACTCGGACTGAGGCGGGTCTGCGTCTGCGTACCGAGCGACATATGCGCGGTACACAGAAGCCAGCCTCTTGAGCACCAGCTGCCGCACACTGTTTTTCTTGCATCGCATCCTGACCCCCACCAGGCGGAGCAACTCAACGTCCACCAGCCGGGGTAACGCCTCGGCAACATCGCACACGGCAGAGACGGTGGCAAGGCGGACTTTCTCCTCCCAATCTCCCAGCCCAGAATTGAAATGCCCCACAACCTCTTTGGCCACAGACACGTCTTCATCGCCGAAACCGAGCAAGAAGGACGAGCCCCACTTGGCCATTTCCACGCGAATCTCAGTTTTCCTGTCGTCGAAGCGTCGCAAGAACTGTTGGAGGTAGTGGCCGAAGTCCCGGGCCACGGTGCAGCCCGGCGCCGCTAGGATACGGCCGAAGAGCTTCACAGCGCGTGTGCGCACCTCCGTGTCGTCGCTCTGCAGCTCGTCCATGATGATGGGCCACACGGTGACCAACGAGGTGGAGTCCGTGATGGCCACCGCCTCCAGGATATCCGCGTACCGCCGGCACAGCGGCGGGTGGTCCAGCTCGCCGGTGCCACAGCGCTGGGTGGACAGAGCGTCAGTCAAGAAGTGCTGCACGCTGATCTGGAGGGTGTTCTCGCTCTTGCGAATCAGGTTGCAGGCCAGGGTGTGCGCCGCGGGGTTCTCCCCCTTGCACGGCTGGACAAGCCGCTCGAGAATCGTGTGCAGGACCTCGGGCGATACCTCCTCCGCCTCCTCCAGCATGGTACTCAGCACCTTGGTCACGTCCTCCTCCACCAGCGGGCTGTTCATGGGGCTGCGAGGTTGGGAGAAGGAACCAGGGTCCGGCGTATGAGTCAATCGATGAGGGGGAAGAGAAATAAGTGGGTCGGAGACAAGGTTGCGGGTAACGTAAGAGTGCAAGAGAGTTGCGACGTCCACGCGAATGTCAGCACGTACCTAATAGTCTTGAACAAAACTTGGAACAGCTCGACCACAAGGCTGTCAGCTCCTTCGCACTCCAGGTCGAGCATGGGGACACAGAGGCCAATCTGCGCGGGAAGAGAGGAGAGGGGAGAACGCACGCGGGGGAGTGTGATGCGACTCAGTCAGCAGGGCGAGCGCTAAAGGCTTCAACGAGACAGCTCGAGACGGGCGATGCACTTTCGCGCGATGTGCATCACTTACCGTGGCTATATTCTGCAGGAGTGCCTGCGCGCAAATGAAAGCTGACTTGCTCGGGTCGTCAAGGTGGTGAAGCGCGTCCAGGAAAGCGCTGTACACACCCTGCAGAAATAAGGAAACACGTCGTCAACAGAGGCTGTCTTTCGAGCTGTTGGAGAGAAGGAACAAAGCGCCGCAGCCTTTTCGAAAGTGTCACGCTGGCACGCTGTGCTCACCTTGAGCGTCTCGTCGTCCTCGTATGGCTCTCGGGGAGCGAATATGCGCAGCACATCACTGAGACACAGGGCAGTGTAGAGACGAACATCCTGTGGTGCAAAAAAGGAAAGGAAGTGAAATTCAGCAGCCTCTCCCCCCACTAAGGGCAGACCCCGAGGTTTGCTTCGACGGAACGCACCTTGTCGCTGTGATTTAACAGTGCCTTCAGCACAAGGACGTTGGGGAGGGTCTTCATTTCGGTACTGTGTTCTCCTTGACCCACGCGGCCCAGCGCATCCGACACGTCCTGAGTGGTTGCGGGGAGGGGGCGGGTTTCAAAAGCTGCTTATTATTTCTTTTCTTTTGCGTTCACCACATTCGTCAAAACAAAGTGGGAAGGGACCGGGAGAGGGCGACGCAAATACAGTTCACCTTCAGAGCCTTTAGGAGCTGGGCCTTGCCGCCGCCCAGCCCAGCCTCTAGCTTTCGTCCCAGCTTTTCCGCCATGGCGGCGTACTGGCGCTCCGTGGTTTCCCCCTCACTGTCTCGGCCGAGGAGGGCCATTGTTGCTTCCCTTGGCGGGGGAAACTCTCAAAAATGTTTTTGCGAAAGACGGGGAAAAAACAGCCCGCGTTCTCTTTTTTAAGTCTCAAGCGTGAAGCTCGTGCTCTGAACACGGCGTGGACGCGTTCATGCCACACTGGCCGAGGCTGTGATGCGCTGGGTAACTCCCCTGCGCTGTGCGCCACGGCAAGGCGTGACTTCGGGATGTGAGGAACCCCGGAGCTACCAAAATGCAGTTTCGAATTTTTTGTTTATCCCCCGCCCGCCCGAAATTTCTTTTGCTTGTTTTTATTTTTGCAAACGGTCATTTGTTGAGAGGGGCAGGGCACGGGCGCGGGCCTGACGGGCCTCCGAGCAATCGACGTTCGCGTTCCCAAGTGCCGACAAGCCCCTTCCCAGAGACAGTTTCGACACCTGCACCGTGGAAGCATACAGAGTCTTCGCACGTAGCTCCTTCCTCTCCCCTCTCTCCCGCGTCCAAGAGCGCTGCGCAGCGGCTTCGCGACCCTCCCTGGCGCGATGGGGACTCAGGAGGACCGGGATCTGCTCTTCAACAAGCTTCTCGCGAAGAAGGACAACAAGCACTGCTTCGACTGCACCACACCAAACCCTAAGTGGACGAGCAAGCAGTTCGGCGTCTTCATCTGCCTGGACTGCTCCGGCATCCACCGCAGCCTGGGCGTGCACATCACATTCGTCAAGTCCGCCAACATGGACAAGTGGACCTCCGCCGAGCTCGACGTGTTCCGCTGCTCCGGCGGAAACCAGAAAGCGCGAGTCTTTTTCTCGCAACACGGCTGGAGCGGCACTGAGCGAGGCCAGATCGCTCAGAAGTACTCCTCCCGCGCGGCCGCCATGTACAAGCAGACCCTAGCCAGAGAGGTGGCGGCCAAGAAAACCGTCGCCCTGGGTCCGCCGTCTCCGCAGGGAGCTCCGCCCCCGACGGACTTCTTCGAGGCTGCGGTGGCGGAGATCGCGGTTACCCTGCCCAAGCCCGCTCCTGCCGTTTCGAAGATGACCGCCTCCGCCTCGGCGCCCACGCTAGTTTCTTCGGTCGTTGAGAGTGACTCCAAAGAAACGCTGCCGCCGCCGCCGATGGCGCCGGTGGTCAACCCGGCGCCGATGGGAGCCAAACCAGCCGCCCCGCGTGTGCCGTCCGGACGTTCCGCGCTCGGAGGGAGGAAGTCCACCGCGGCAAAGGCCGGCGGCGGTCTGGGCATCAAGAAGTTGGTGGTCAAAGTGGACAACAGGCTCTTCGAGCAGGCGCCGAAGGAGACGGAGAAGCCGTCAGCAGTGACGCCAGCGTCACCGGGGGCGCGGGGCGGGGCATCCGCGGCGCATGTCGCACCACCAACGCAAGGTCGCTTCAGCTACAACGTCGGCTTCGGCGACGAGGCTTCCAAAAGCAATGGCGCAACCTCGCGGGAGCCAGCGGCACCTGAAGCGGGGGCGGGGGCGGGGGCAGGGGCATTCAGGTCCATGAGCGCCAAGAACGCTCCCAGCGTGCACCAGTTGGCTCCCTCTAATTCCCGGAACGACCCTAGCGACCTGGCTCAGTCACGCTTTGGAAGTGCCAAGTCAATTTCGTCGAGCTCGTTCTCCAACGACAACGGTGGTGGGAACGGGGGCGGTGGCGGTGGCGGGACCCAGGGAGACGTTCGCATGCAGCAGTTTGCAAACCAGGGCGCTATCTCCTCGTCGGACTACTTCAATGAGTCGGACCACCCCCACGAGGGGGACGAGAGCTTTGACATCACGGCGGGCGAGCTGATGTCCAAGATGTCATTCCAGGCAAAGCAGGACGTGCAGCACATAAAGGCTGTGGCCTCCAGGGGCGCAAGAGCTTTCAGTAGCTTTCTAAATGAATTCAAGTAGTTTTTTCCCTTTTTCAAGGGGACAATTAACACTTTCTGCACAGAGACAGGTTTTGAAGTGGCGCCAAGGGCGGATGTACGGCATTGTGAGATGGGTTGTTGAAAGGATAGGGGGGTTGTATTAAGGGGGCAAGCACAAGGGAGAGAGGTAATAGCACGTGTAATCGAATGTCAGTTTCATTACAACGGTCCCGCCGGGAAAAGTGCGAACTCGTCTCTCCTCCCCTCTTCTCTTCTGCTCGAAGAGAAAGTGCGCTGTCTAAATTCTCTGAGATGTCAGGCTTGTGTAGCGGCCCGATTGTCCATACCTCACACCAGCTTCGAAAGAAAAAGCCACACATCTGCCCGACCCTAGAGACATCTAGTTGAACCCTAAGGTGATGTTGACCATCTTGATGTCCACCAGCGGCTTGTCGTTTGGGTCAGTCTTTGCCTTTTCGATGCCGTGCACAACGTCCGCACCCTTGACCACGCGCCCGAATACGGTGTGCTTACCGTCCAGCCAGGGTGTCGCCACGGTGGTGAAGAAGAACTGCGACCCGTTGGTGTTGGGTCCCGCATTGGCCATGGACAGGCAGTAGGGACGGTCATGGCGCAGGTCTCTCGAGATTTCATCCTGAAACTCACCCCCCCAGATGGACACGCCTCCCGT
>Ga0075108_10001493_pt1 | contig 11320 bp, 9 predicted proteins | sample AntAceMetag02UK1_FD_69797 | JGI IMG/M metagenome (GOLD analysis project Ga0075108, IMG submission 69797) | Saline lake microbial communities from Ace Lake, Antarctica - Antarctic Ace Lake Metagenome 02UK1 | ecosystem: Environmental > Aquatic > Non-marine Saline and Alkaline > Saline | place...
TTTTCATTATTACGGCAGCGGGCGAGAGGCAAGGGTAGGAGCGAGCGCAAAAACGTCGTCCTTGGTGGTGGTTGAAGGTCATTGGCGTATTCGTCTCAATCTTCGGGAAGCCAGGCCAGGCAACCGGTGAGAGGGCAACGAGCGCGCACGGGGACGAGTGGGCTGTCATTATAGGTGGGTGTTCGCTTCAAGCACACGAGCAAAAAGGCGAGCTGACTGACACATAATAACAAACTTTCGAAGCGGCGTCGTCGGGTCCGGCGGGGCAAGCTGGAGGAGAACGAAGCTCAGTCGCTCGATTTGAGCAGGCCCTCATGGACGACGCTGACCTGCTCGACAGCGCGGACCAATGCGAGCAGCTCCGTAGGTTCGTCGATGACTGGGGTGATGTGGCCAGGGAGCTGACGGATGTCATGGTTGAAGATGCGGGGTACGTCGGGGATCCCGTTTGTCTGGTCGGAGCGTCGGTGGAGGAGTTGCGTATCGAAGACATGGCGGTCACCATCAACCCAGCTTTTAGCAAGCTGCTTGTGGTGTTCGCACACCTGACGACGGAAATAGCGAGACTTCACAGGGCCGCCGAGGAGACTTTGTTCCCGACCCTTGTCGTGTTCGGAGAGCGCCCGCACGTGGGAGATGACACGCTCTTCGAGGGTGACTTGCAGGCGGCTCTTGCTCGCACGCTGACACAGCTTCAGGACGTCGTCCTATTTATCGAGCAGCTCACCACAGTGACGCGCAACCTCTTTATGCAGCTGGCCGCGCTCTACCGCGATGTACAGCGGGTCTATGCGCCCCTGCAAGCCGTCCGGTTGTCCACGGCTTTCACGTCACTCGGGAGCGCGCTTGGCCTGGCTGCTGGACTCGACGAAGCGGTGAGCGCGAACGTAGCCCTGCCGTCGGCATTTGCAATGTTCAAGCGGATGTTGATCACTGTGCGAGCTGACTCGTCTCGCTTCGCTGTCGGGGTTGGCGACACCATGGACCAGCTCGAAGGAGCGCTCGTCACCCTGGAAAACCGGCTTTTATCGGCGGATTCCTTCAGTGAGATAATCGATAAGCTCGTCGTCGAGGGACCTCACCCACAGCACTTTTTGGACCAGTTAGCCACTACAGGACTCACTAGCCTGACAGATATCACTTCGCGGTTGTCGACGGAGAGCGAAAGACCGAGTGACCGACAGAACCTCGTTGCCGTGATGTCTTTGGTGGCTCTTCATTCAAGATTAGTTCCACTCGCCCCAGACAAAAGGTTGTGCAAGGCGGCTTGGGATCTCCACAAGCGTGTCATAACGCTACCCGTGTCGAGCACAGTGCTGCTTCGACCCATGGAATTTTTGAGCAGTCACCTGCCGACGTCAGCAATCGCGCTGGGGCCCAAGGAACCGCTAAAAGCCGCTGCTACCTCGAGGGAAGATGCGCTCGACAACTTGGACGCCACCTTGCTAAAGGATATGACTGGTCTTTTGGCGCAAGGCACGTCTTGGCTCGCACGTCTTGAAAGCAGCCTACCCACGAGGTCTACCAACATGTCCACCGTATTCGGTCCGAGAGTACGGCTGCTGAGTAGCGGCATGTGTATTGCGCAGAGGCTCAGGACTCTTTTGCAAGTCGCCATCCACTTGCACATCTCGCTTGAAGCGCCCATGAGCAAGGCCGAACTCAGGGTGCTGGCCCAAACAGCTGAGCTCCTGCAAGCTATCTTCAGCGCTTACAGTCGAAGAAAAACTGAGATCGTTCTCGAGGCGCCGCACTTGCTCAGCTTTGCTCTGGGACAACTTGCAGGCCTGGTGGTGCGTTTGTCTTACCACATAGCGGCATTTGCTCTATTCTGCCTGACCACTTAAATTTGCGTTTCATGTTTATTGTTCCCGTCAGATCTCGCATATTCCGATGACGTTCTCTTTCTGTTCCTTTTGTAGGCTCCGGCAAAGTTTGTGTTGGAGGAAGCGATTGCATCAGTTTCTACAGGTTGGAGTCGCGTGCAAAACAAGTTGTCTGGACGAGGTGCCGGGACCGACGCTGCCCGTCAAGATGCAGTCGCCGCCGCGAGCCTCGCGGAGAAGGTATTGTCGGGGGCTCCGACAACGCAAAGGTGTGAATGTGTGCATGTTTCGACTTGTCAATCGTCGCGGGCATAAACTTTCGTTTCAAGCGCAGGGCTTGCGTGCGCATGTGCTTTCTCTGGGAAAAAATAAACTAACAATCCCACGCACGCAGGCTGATGTTGATTCGGCTCTGCTTCGATACACTGTTTGACGCCCACGTGCTCGGTGATGGAACATCCGATGATGCTGCAGAGCTCATTGTGAGTCGCCTTAGTCTGTACTTGCTCGTCTATACTGCGACTTCCAGCCTTTCCAATATCACCTACAAACTCCTTCCCAGCTTCTCCAAACTCCTCTCCTCTTTGCTCGCAGGAACTCACTGACCTGATAGCAAACATCGATTGGCACGCTGACACTGCGTGTGATACGTCGTTTCTATTCTTCTCTCGGGAGCTGTTTCCCGCGTGCCTCGCGGATGTCTATAGCCGACCAGACGAGGTGCGTGCGTGCTTGGTTCATGTTTGCTTGCACACAATAGAAACAAAAATGTAATTTCGTTCATTTAAAGCTGTTACCGCTTTTGTTTGGACGGTCCCGCGGCTTCTACGCATCTCGCTGCAATTCACATTCTGCCTTGTCGTTCGTGAAACTTAGTGCGCCCCTCACATCTTTGTCTCAGGCACATAGACTGCCTATTCTTGTGTCAGCATTCCGTGCGTCCCAAAAATTACTGGTGCGCGGAACAGCCACACCAGAATTGTTTGAAGGCTTCGAGGCAGAGATGCAACTCGCCCTCGATGAAGAAATCCTTGGACCTCTTTGCACTGATGTGGAAACTGATCTACGGCTGCACATCCATTCAGCCCGCCTTACTGGGGTTGTTGACGTCGATCCAGTACAAACCGGTGTCAAGGATTTATCTCAGTTTTTGCGGATCTCCCCGTTGCGGCTTGTCACCAAAGAGGTAAGCCCCCCCTGGTCAGCCAGCACTCACTGATCAGAGTGGGAAGCCGAATTTGTTTTCCGAGACTTTTTCCTTTTCTTCATAACACCTTATAATTCACAGGTGGATATTCGTAGTCGACTCATTCATTATCTCAATGCATCGTTCCACAATCACACAGCTGTTTCTTTGCACAACTGGAAGGTGCGGTGTGTCTTACATCTGTATGTTCTTTCTGCCACTTGATTTTATGCACACAACAATTCCAGTGAACCAAACAAACATTGAATATGTTGCTTGTGTTCTCGTCCTACACGCAGACGTACGGTGAAATGCGCAATTTGGCGATGGATAAGTACAGGATCCCACTTGCAGAAATTGAACTGCCCTGTCAAACCCTAGAGCAAGGACTTGACGTGCTTGAGATTATGCGAAACATTCACATTTTTGTTGCAAGATACAACTACAACCTGAACACGCAGTGCTTCATCGAGAAGACTTTGAATGCTAAGGATCGCAAACACTTGAACACCATCAGCATTCGGCACGTCGCAAACTCCATCAGAACTCACGGAACAGGGATTACGCACACCACCATCAACTTTGTTTATCAGTACCTTGCACAGCGATTCCAGGTATTGAGCCAGTTCTTGTACGACGACCACATCAAGAGCATGCTGATGAAGGAAGGCAGAGCATTCAACGATGCGACGATCTCTCAGAGTAAATTATCTTCCAGACATCAAGAGGGTGGCCTCAGCAGATTCCACGTGGCCAGTCAAGCAGTGACACCCACAAGGCAAAAGCAACAGTACCCAGTGGTGCGTGTGCACAAGTTTTCAGTCTTTGCGGGCACTTTCTTTCAAGGCGCACCTTTCTTGATACGTTTAACCTTTGCGTCGTGAGCTCACGTTTCCGTGTATTAATAGGATCGAGCTATGCGATTTATCCGCACAGTGCGCCAGCTTGGCATAAGCGAAGATGGCTTCTCGTTTTTAGACCAGTTCCGTCTACTTATCACGGAGGTACGATAGTTTTCAACCCTTTCACTTCTCACTATTGGAGCTGATTTTTTTCAACATTTGTGGGGCAGATCGGAAATGCTCTTGGCTTTGTGCGGCAGGTCCGCATGGGTCAGCAGCATCACAGCACAGCAGCAGCACAGTTTATGCCGACGAACAGTTCATCGACGAAATTTGAAGCAACGGCAAAAACTGATGGGCTGTCAGGTGCGCTCCATTTTATCTCCCCGCAACCTCTATTCTCGCTCACCCGTTTTAGAATTGGCGCTTCACAATGACCTGCTTCCTTCTCTGGCGCTCCGCTTATATATGATTACGATTGTGCAGAGGCCGTCACAACCGCGACAAAACTTCTTGACACGGAGCTGGAGAGCCTGAGGGAGAGTTCAGCAGACGGCACCGATTACTTCCAAACTCTTGTTGCAGTGTTTTCGGAGCTGCGGAGTGACTCGCAGACGCATCTGCAGAACTTTTACCTCTCACTTCCTGCACTCATGCTCAGCGCATCAGAACATCTCATGCACAATAAGGAAAAACTCACCAGGCGAGGAAAGGATGGGCTGACCGCGTCCTTCACCGACGACGGCTTTCCGCTTGGAGTTGCGTGTGAGTGACCACGAAAATGGTTGTTTCCATTTTTTACTAGTGGTTGTTAACTTATTTTCTTTAATCCCATCTTCTTTCTCCATTTGTGCATATCTGTTGCTTCCTTCTTTGCAGATGTATTGAGAGTTCTTAATCAAGATATCGCGTTTGATTCTCTGCACTGGTTTGACAGCGCTGCTGAGCATTTCAGTCAAGAGAGAGAGCGTGAAGCTTCCAAAAAAACAGAAGTGATAGCGTCGAGGTGGTCTCGTACTGCCTTGGAGGAAGAGTCGGCGAACGCCGAGTTACGGCTCGGGAAGCTAAGGGGATTGGCCGACGAGATGAGACTGCTTCAATTCTCCTTCACGGGAGCACGGTGGGGTACAGTCAGTTCAACTCGGTTCATCCTGTACATGTGCCGACGTCGAAACCGCCTGCCTCAAAAGATTACCTTTTGAGTTCAAGGATCTTGACGTAAAATAAAATTATGTGTTACAATCAATACCTTTGGACACTACACTCCGGACATTCTTTACCGCGGCATGAGCGAATATTCAAAGAGGGTGCCGGACAAGTTTTATACGATTACCTCCAGTGGAGAAGTACATACATAGATAGCAATACATTTGCAGATGTAATGCAAAGGGTAACGTATGTATGTAGACCTATGTCCTTCCTTGCATAGCAATCGGATTTCGAAAATTAATTGATTGTATAATACTTTAGCTGTGATACTGCAGATAATAAATAGTACGTAGAGTAGAAGGCATTTCTTGTTTAGAAAATTTAGAAACCAATACGACGCATAATCCGCTTGGGTTGATGACGCACAGACATTTGCATTCACATGGCCCAACACCCGGGCGAATTGAGAACACTATCAAGTTTCTCTTTACAAAACAGCATGAGTATTATTGAGTGATGTGATAAGCAGTGACCGTGAAAGCGCTTTTTACTCAAAAATCCTGAACCCTTGAACACTCACTACCCGACCATAGACTTCGAACCTCTACATAACTCCCGATTCCAAACTCCGAGGTCGCAGGAGAAATACATTTGTGGCTGGCTGTGGTGAGGAGATATTTGTGAAAGTTGTGTGATAGAAAATATCTGTGGACGTAGGTCGAATTTTTGCCCCCTTGGATTAATTAGTTGTTACATTGTGACTGCTTGCTTGTAACAAAGAAGTGGGGGGGACATAGTAGGGCAGTCCCGGGCAGCGCCGTAAGACCGGCCGTCTAGCAACCAACGCAACATAATCAGTCCCGTCAGCTGCCTGCACATATAGAGCAGATACGTCGCGCAGAAAAGTTGGATTGAAAAATTATAAGTTTGTCGATTTGAATATTTCGATCTCTTTGCAGCTCCAAAATTTTCAAGACAAGCAGCGCGCGCCAGCTACGACAACGACAGCCTCATAACATAACACACCTTATTTTTTCGGTGCTCAACCAGAACAGCCAGATTCTTGAAATTGTCAGGGGGAAACCTGCAGCGAAATATGATTTCACTTATCCTTCTCATACCCACGGCCTACTCGCATGACGTACGTCTAGCTTATTGCGTGATGTGCTCGTGACGGACCGTTTATCACTTCCTCATTCGTACACATGCTTCCGTTTACCATAAAGTTAAAGATTATTGTGTGTATGATCATATTCTGGATTTCAACTGGGTGCATGCATAACAGTAGCCAGCACGTTTGTACGATGTTATTACTAAAACGAGTTGACAGGAGCGAAACGTGCGTCGTAATCGCCGCAACCAAAAACTAGCAAGGGGGTGAGATTCTTCGAACTTTTTTTCGCCTAAGCGTTTTTTTGACAAGATTTTAGATGGGCCCTCCCTCCTGCGCCACATTGCCGTAGGAAGGCAACCTTTGCGCTTTGTGTACTTTGTTCGACTTGCATTTTTAGAATCAGTGCGATGCTGAGTTGGCTATTTGCTCGCGCGTCCATCCTTTCAGCAGGACGGCATGGGCGTCCTTGTCACTCAGGGATGTACGGAGCACGCGGATGTGGAGCAACACTTGTGCGCGGACCAACATTTCGGTTGGCGGAGGGATCGTTTACAAACAACAAACCCCACTTGAATAAGGACAGTCGCGCGGGTCGTGTCGATACCGATTTAAAATTGAAATTTTGATTTTGTTCGTCGAGAAAGGCTAGGCTTCCCACTAGTTTTCCAAAGATCACCATTATTGTCCTGCGCCTCCATCAAGTAAAAACATTTACGACAGAACACTGACTGACAGGTTGTTAAATCTCAGAAATCATCATCCAATAAGAAAGAACATTTTTGCCGATATCAATATGTTCTGCTAATTTTGGAACTTGCCCTTCAATGAAAAGCCAGAATTTTGTCCTTCTCACTTATTATAACATAACCTACTCTTTTAGCAAACCTCGAGTATTGGAATCGAGGTTGCCTATATTTATTTGGCGGACAGCGAAATTCGTGTGTATCAGTGCGTGATCTTGGGAACGCAATGACATCTGGTTGTCTTTGTGAGCGCTGAAGTTTTCTCAGCATCGTAATTCTATTTGATAATAATCACCATCGTCCCCGCCTGGCGTAGCGGCATGTGACGCGACCGACGTGTGACACGGCGCGGCGCGTGTTCCAGCTTTTGTAAAAACTTGTAGTGAATCCAATAAATGCATGACCAGTAAATACCAGCCCAAATACCATCGTACCGTGCAAAACGCCATGAAACTGCGCGGTGTGGCATCGTCCTTACTGATTGCTTTTTGTGCGTCACACTGTGCAGGCGTCAGAGAGGACGCCTCGACGCTTAGCACGGGATCTCTCCATCACACGCGCAGAGTCGCGCGCATAAGTACTTAGATCGGGGTGGTCACTCTAATTTCCATCATTGTCGCAGTTGCTGCGTGGCGGGGAAAATTGGTTTCAGACTTCTCATGCCTCGAATACCCTTGGAAGAATAAGGTCTAATAGATTTTGGTTGAACGCTACGAGTAATATTCATGTATGACCGATTCCGCGACTCAGTCTGCTAAAAAGTTACCATGAGTTTCTTTAGAAGTTTCCTTGAGTATTTTTCTTTCTTACTCGCCAAATTTCAAGCTTGCGCACGGTTCAAATTGTTTACTCATACAAAAACGGGATGTCACCATGGCGAGTCGCACGAGCGGCAGAACTTTGTTAAGCAAGGGAAGATGCTCTTTGCCCCGGGGGGGGAAAAGAGTTCCCTCGACGCACAAAAAAGTTCCGCCGTTTTTGCGAGCCCAAAATAAAACTATGCTTGGGATCGAATCGACGACCTGTTGGTATAATTTTAATCCCATGGTAACTTTTTACGGGGGGCTGGCAGACTTGAGACGCGGAATCGGTCATATGGCAAGTTGAACGTAATCGACGGTTGAATATCGGCCACAATTTCCGAAAACTATGTGACGCGCCAAACTGTCAAAGGCTGATTGTGCGCTTTGCTCGCGTGCGTCTTGCTTTGCGCCGCAACACACGCAGCCGGCCCAAAGCGAGACCGTTGGTGAGTTATGTTAATATATGAACACATGCAATTTTAGAGAATTATCGAGGTTATCGGCACGATTTCGGCGGAAATATATGATTTTCTTTCCGCTACTTGTCGTCTGTATGAAATTTAGACATAAACTTTTCTGCAAATCATTAAAAAAAAAAAAATCATGCTTAAATAGGATTTTTGGTTTTCCCGTTCTGATATCCATTATTAGCGAAAACAATAAAAACAATAATGCCGAAAAAATATAGTTGTCAGTAAAACGACGCCTTGAAGTTCCCTGAGTTAGTTAATCGAACAGGGTAAACATCCGATCAGCGGAGTTGGATGCATCACGACCAGAGAGCCGACCGGCCGAAACCAAGCAGTAGAGAGAACCCAATTTGCTATTTGCCTGAAAATTTCGAAATTGGTTGTTATGTGATGTAAGTAAATATAATGTTGACAACCCTCAACACTCTTTATCAGGGCATTTTTGCCCAGATTTCCTCTATTATAGCTTTTAATGGCCGGCACGGACGGAAAAGTCGTCCGCGCCGGCCGCCGATCCTGCTGGAACTGTAAATGCCGGCCGGTCGGCACTTTTGACTCAAGCGCGGCTTGATCGGCATTTTTGGAGCCGGCGGGGCTCGACCGGCAATTCCGTGGTCGGCATGGACTCACCAGATTTCAAACTCATACGAAACGGGATATCGCCGTGGCAAGTCGCATGAGCGCCGGAAACTTTTCCGACTTTTGGAGATCGTCTTTTTACCGCGGGGGGAAAATCGACGTACAAAAAAATTCCGCCGTTCGTGCGACCCTCCCCCAAAAATTGGGTTCGAACCGACGACCTATGTGGAAGGGGTCAACCACTGTCGTTTACACTGCCGTTTGACGAAATCCCGTGGTTTGATGAGAAGTGGGAAATACGGCGCTGTGATTGGTCAGACAACGCGTGTCTTTGTATGTGCCTAGTATGGCTCCGGGTTCCTTTCCAGCCAATCACATCGCCGTACCCCCTTCTCATCAAACCACGGAATTTCGCCAAACGACAGTGTAAACGACAGTGGTTGACCCCTCCCACCTATGGGTATAATTTCAATCCCAAATATAACTAACTTTCACGGGGGGGTTAGTATGAGTTTGGTTGTTGAAGTGAGGGCCCACATTTTTCAGCTACGCTACGAGTATAAGATACATAGTTCGGAAACACTAGAGGAAGCGACGTGTCGTTGGGATGCTGCACCTGAAGATAATGCATGTGGAAGCGCCTTAACCAGAGACGTTGAACGCAGCCCTTCTTCCACGTGTGAATGTGACGGGAAGGGAGAGCAATTGCAACGCAAACCCTTCACATATATATGCCCTATCATCACGCCATCTCACTCTTTATCACGCCTATAATCTTCCTGTAACAGGTACTACATACACCGCGGTTCGCGCCTCTGTCCTGTAATAAATCGGCCATGTTTGGAGGGTCAAGTCAAGATGAGGAAAATCGGTCGGTTGCCAATTACCGTTTTGGTAATTGCCGACCGGCCTCCACTCAATTAAATCAAGGACTTTAAGATTTCCAATTTTGGCCGATTGTATAACAGAACAGAGCCGCGAACCGCGTAACAGGTGTACATACAATAATACCTATTATATAATCACATCAAAAACCAATAATAACCCATTATTTCTTACCGTCAGGCCAATTTACACAATCTAACGCACAATTCCATCCAATACAGGTGGTAGGTACTAGTCAGACTAGTACTGTCGAGGTATATATCGCTAAACCGTTAGCTGCCTATGAGTAGCTTTGCATTGTGGCGATTTTTCAACAGGTTCCAGATCCAGAATTCAGGAAACTATATTTGTTAGTTTTTGAAAGGGGATTGAAAATATGGGCCCCGCGTGGCATCACCCTGACATGCACTGCTTTTTGAACTCTATAGCGCGGCGTGTCGGAACCTTTTCGAGGTCGATAGCTTTTAGACGTTGTAGAAGAAAAATTGGATTTGAGGCTCGAAATTTGCTAAAAATTGTTTTTCTCCGAAATATTCATAACAGACATTTTTTTTTCTCTCAAAACAAGGTCGTGTGCGAACGGGCGCGGGGCAACGACGAAATGGAGTGTCTAGGTAAGGTCCCAGCCCCCCGCTTTATTTTGGCTACCTCAACCGCCGGGTTGCGAAGATAGCGTCACTGTCCGCTTGTAATCCCGCCAAACACTCTCGAAGTTGTAGTTTTCTTACCTCAGGTACCTCGAGTGGGAGGTAGATAAATGTTTTATTTTTTGCGTGAAGAAAAACACATTGTTTGCAGCATGTGAAAGGGAAGGCGACGGGAGGAGCGTTTGGCGCAGATCCTGCCCCCCCGCTTGTATTTAGATAACTCACCCGCCGGGCTGCAAAGGCAGCCCCGCTGTCCGCTTGCAGATCTGCCAAACACTCGCGAAGTTGTAGGTTTCGTGCATTTAGGTACCTTATGCTGCCACTAATTCTTTTAGGATTTTTTAGAAAACAATAAATCGTGACCATCGTCTAGCTAGGACGCCTTGTTTGACCCCTTATCATATCACAGGAGGCTTCAAAGGCTGCCCGAAAGCTCCTTTGGAGGGCTTTCCTTAACCTTCTATAAATAAAAATACGAGTATTCATCTCTCGTCTCCGCTCCGGCGCGGCGGCGTCTGAAATCGTAAATCCGTACCCCTCCTCCGCAGCGTCCCTTTTAAAATGTCGATATCACGGATTCCCGTTTTCCCCCCCTTTTTTTGACCCCCTCGAAGCTCCCCCGATGATGCCCGATCGCCCCAATTTGCAAGCCTGTGATTGGATCTACTCGTACGTACTCTACGCCCACCGGCTTAGGCGGGCGGCAACGAGCGGTGCGTTCGGTCGACTTAAAATCTCGTTCCATTCGCGGTGAGGTCGTGGAGCTGGCGTTCACGTACGCGCAGCGCGCCCTCTAAATTCGCGCGGCGCCCGTGGGAAACCCTCGGGCATCTCGACGCAAGACCCCGCTTGGGTCAGAACCTTTTCCTTGCTGTATGCTGCGCATTTTTGATCTCTGTTATCATATCATACGTTTAATTTAATTTTAATTTTAATTTTGACCGGCGCTGGCGCGTCGCAGTTATGCCGTCGCGCGCGGACGCCACGCAAGCGCGCTTGCGCGACGCTCGGCGCGTTCTGAACATATGGGAACGTCGACAGAGATCGTGTCTGAGATCGTGTCTCCTGGCTTTTGC
>Ga0075108_10001501_pt1 | contig 11300 bp, 9 predicted proteins | sample AntAceMetag02UK1_FD_69797 | JGI IMG/M metagenome (GOLD analysis project Ga0075108, IMG submission 69797) | Saline lake microbial communities from Ace Lake, Antarctica - Antarctic Ace Lake Metagenome 02UK1 | ecosystem: Environmental > Aquatic > Non-marine Saline and Alkaline > Saline | place...
TTTGCATCTGAACATGATTTCAGGTGCGTTGAAGTAATGTGTTGGCCGCAAGGAATGGATGACAAACGCCGATATGCAGGAGTAACCCATATTGATGCGGGAGACATTGACAATCAAATTGTGAATATTCAGAACTTGCTGAATAAAAAAGATGTCTATATTTCAGGCTTAGGCTACTATCCAAATCCTCTTGATCCTAACGTTGAAAATGCCAAAACATATGTAGAGCATATAATAATGATCATCGAGGCCGCATCTAAATTGAACATACCGGTCGTCAATACCTTTGTTGGAAGGGATCATACCAAGACAATTGCATATAATCTGGACAGGTACCAAGAGGTCTGGTCAAGCATTGTGAAGGTCGCGGAGCAGGAAAATATAAAAATTGGAATCGAAAACTGTCCGATGTTATTTACAAAGGACGAGTGGCCAGGAGGAAAAAATCTAGCGATATCCCCCGCTGTCTGGGATGAGATGTTCAACAGGATTCCCAGCAATCATTTGGGGCTCAATTATGACCCATCGCATTTAATCTGGATGCAAATGGACGAAGTCCAGCCAATTTACGACTATAGCGACAAACTCTTTCATATTCATTTAAAGGATGCCAAGGTATATCAAGATAAACTCGACAAATTCGGCATACTGGCCTATCCGCTGGATTATCATTCGCCAAAACTTCCCGGTCTTGGCGACGTTCGTTGGCGCGATTTCTTTTCTGCGCTAACTACCGTGGGGTATACAGGGCCGGTTTGTATCGAAGTGGAGGATAAAGCTTACGAAAAGTCTCCGTCCGATATTTTAGCGGCCATTCTTACGAGTAGAAATTATTTGAAGCAATTCTTGGGATAATGGTAAAAATACTTCCCCAATACAAAAAATTACATGAGGATATCAAACATGATATTCTATTGGGAGATATATCCAAGGGTTCATTGTTGCCCTCGGAAAACGAGTTGAGCGCCAAATATAAAATTACGCGGGCCACCGTGCGACAAGGACTACAAGAATTAGTAAAGGAAGGGTTTATAGAAAAACGCAAGGGCCTTGGAAGTATTGTCGTCAGCGATAGAAAAACCTTAGGGCTGTTGTCTTTCAGGGGTTTTTCGGAAGTCTTGAGATCTTCTTCGATGTCTTCAAAAACTATAAATCTCACACCCGTAAAACGAACTGTATGGCCTAGCCCTTTTTTTTACGATCTTTCTGAAGTTGAGGCAAAAGTAGATTGCTTTTCATTGAACAGATTAAGAAGCGTAGAAGATGACCCGGTAATGCTCGAATTTACCTATTTACCACAAGTGGGGCTAAAAGACCTTCCAGAAAAACTTAAAGACAACTCATTGTTCAAGATACTGCAAGTACACTATAAAATCGAGGTGCTACAAGTATTGCAAGATGTACGAGCAATTATCGGACGAAAGGAAATCCTTAAACCTTTAGCGCTGAAATCGGGAGATCCAGTGCTTGAAATCCATAGAAAATACTTAACGAACAAAGCTGGTTTTCACATCTACAGCACCTTGTATTGCAATACTACAAAATACACCATGAGCAATTTTTTTAACTAAAAAAATTTAATAATGACAAGACACCCAAAAGTACATGAATTGGCAAAAATGATCGATCATTCACTTTTGCACCCTACCATGACTGATGCTGATATGACAAAGGGCTGCAAAATAGCCCTTGAATACGACGTTGCATCCGTATGTATCAAACCTTATGCGATTCCGATGGCCGTAGAACTATTAAAGGGTTCTACCGTATTGGTGGGTACCGTAATCGGTTTCCCACAGGGTAATTCGACCATCGATATCAAAGTGGCAGAAACCGTTCAAGCCTGTAAAGATAGAGCCGTTGAAATAGATATGGTAGTCAATATTGGAAGGGTAATACAGGAAGATTGGGCCTATGTCAAAAAAGAAATCAAGACGATTTGTAACGCTACCCACGCCCATGGTGCCATTTTAAAGGTAATTTTTGAAAATGATTATCTACCTGAAAACAGCCATAAGATCAAGCTTTGCGAAATATGTTCTGAATTAGGGGTAGACTTTGTGAAGACCAGCACGGGCTACGGCTTTGTGAAAGGTGCCGACGGAAACTACAACTATCAAGGGGCAACCCATGAAGATCTGAAATTGATGCGGGCGCATTCGGCGCCAAGTGTACAGATAAAAGCTGCCGGAGGTGTACGTACTCTTGACGATCTCTTGGCCGTTCAAGCATTGGGGGTCACAAGAATCGGTGCCACGGCGACCATTGCGATTATCGAGGCGGCCAACGAGCGATTTGGCGATGGTGCCGGTAAAAATGTGATAATCGAAGATTCATCAAACGGTTATTAGAATTTATGGTAAACAATGTTGTTTTGATACAGGAAGTCCTTCACGGCTTGAAGAATTTTTCAAGTACCGGGAAGTCCGCTTTCGTAGGTCTGGACGGTTATATCGATAAGATTCAACATCCGGTTCAATTTCAAAAAGTGGATGGAAATATCTATTTTCCGACACTATCGGAATTTGGGCGAAAAATTACCGCCGCCGCCAATCAAAGTGCCCAGATAGAATTATACACCCAGCTTACGAAACTCGGGGGAAATGCGCCTATTATGGCTAATGCACTGGCATCCCTTGAAGTTCCGAATACATGCTTGGGCACTCTGGGCCATCCTGACATACATCCCATTTTTCGTGACATTGACAGTCGCAGCGAGCTGATTTCCGTCGGTCAGGCAGCAGAGACCAACGCCCTTGAATTCAATGATGGAAAATTGATACTATCCGAATTGAGCACTTTCAGTACGTTGGATTGGGAAGCCGTCAAGCAGAAAATCGACCTGAAATATGTACGCGATAAGGTAAATAAGGCAAAACTTATAGCCTTGGTGGATTGGTGCAACTTACCACATGCCACTTCAATCTGGCAAGGTATGCTAGACGATGTTATCAGCACGCAAAAGCTCGAGGGCATACAGTTCTTTTTTGACCTCACCGACCCCTCTAAAAAGAGTAGTGATGAAGTGCTGGCAGTACTTAAACTCATGGGCGATTATAAGCCCCACGGTTCAGTAACCATGGGGCTGAATGAAAACGAAACCCACAAATTGTTCGGCTTGCTAAATAAAAAGGGGGATGAAAGGGACCTAATGGCCAAGGGTCATTATATTTTTGAGACAACGAAAATTGATCGTTTGGTTGTCCACCCTATCGACCAGTGCATAGTATTTGAGACTGGGAGATCCTACTCCATAAAAGGAAGATTGGTGTCAAAACCCAAGGTAACCACGGGCGGGGGTGATAATTTCAATGCCGGGTACTCCCTGGGTCTGTTGTATGGTTTTCCAACGGAACACTGCATGGTATTGGCCATGGCAACGTCCGGGTCGTATGTCACGAATGGTATGAGTCCTGAAATCAAGGATGTTATCGGTTACCTGAACGATTGGCTCCAGGGGATATGAAAAATAAAGTAGCTAAAAGATGAAAAAAATAAGAGTAGGGGTAGCAGGAATCGGGTTTATAGGGCCCGTTCATATTGAAGCCCTGCGGAGAATTCCAGGCATTGAAGTGGTATCGATATTTCACAATGGTCCTGAAGTAAAGTATAAGGCCGAGAACTTGGGGGTAGCCAGTTACTTTGATGATTATGACGCCTTTTTAATAAACGGGGATTTGGACTGTGTCCATATATGTACTCCAAATTTTCTCCATTATGAAATGGCTAAAAAGGCATTAAAGTTGGGAATTCATGTCGTATGTGAAAAACCTTTGGCCACTAAAATTACCGAGGCGAAAGAACTGGTGGCATTGGCAAAAAGAACAAATAGGGTCAACGTGACCCATTTCAATATTCGATACTACCCCTTGGTGCGCCAAATGAAAATTATGCGGGAAAAAGGAGAATTAGGCAGTATCTACTCGGTAATCGGTTCGTACCTGCAAGATTGGTTGTTTTATGACACCGATTACAATTGGCGTTTAGAAACGGACAAATCCGGCGAGTCACGGGCAATTGCCGATATTGGCTCCCATCTCATGGATGCGTTGGAATACATTACCGGACTGCAGATTACAGAAGTCATGGCCGACTTTAATACCCTCCATGCCATCCGGAAAAAACCATTGAAACCTGTTGACACCTATTCTGGAAAGTTATTAGAACCGGAAGATTACGCCGACGTACCCATAAACACCGAGGACCACGCGAATGTTTTGCTTCGTTTTGATAATGGAAACACAGGTACTATTACCGTAAGCCAAGTTTCGGCGGGAAGAAAAAATCGACTGGCACTTGAGATTTCGGGCTCCAAACAAACGTTTTTCTGGGAATCGGAAAAACCCAACGAACTATGGTTGGGAAAAAGGGACGGGCCCAATGCACAAATGCTACGTGATCCCGGCTTGTTCCACAAAGAGGCAAGCGAGCTGATTTCATTTCCGGGAGGGCATAATGAAGGTTTTCCTGATACGAGCAAACAAATGTTTTTCGAAGTATATTCCGAAATCAGAAATGGAACTCCCTCTAAATCTCCTAAATATCCAAGTTTTGAAGATGGATTACGGGAATTGTTGCTTTGCGAAGCCATTATTAGGAGCAACAGGGAACAAGGCTGGGTAAACGTTTAGTTCAGGGAGCTAGTGGCTGCGTTTTGCGACTGGCCATAGACAAGCACCTTAAGGAAATCATGTAAAGAATAGAAGACGCACCCAAAATAATCAGTAAAAAATAATAGAACTTTTTTTGACAGAAGGTACAGGAAAGTTCTCTTACTAGTTTTCAATACATTTAAATAGATTCTGATAATACTTCGAGATGAATTATTCTTTAACAATTCATCCATGATTTATAAAGCATCGTTTTGAAAATTTTAGAATAAATAAATTATTAGTTCTGGCCCGTACTTTTGCGAAATTTCTGCAGTATATTTTAAAATTTATGTTCATGAAATATCTAATCTTCTTTACCTTATTTGGCTTTAGTAGTGCTACATTTTCTCAGCAAATTATTATTTTTGAAGAAGATGAGGTTTGTTATATAGAGCATGATTCTAGTTTTTGCAACCCTACAGATAGAGACAAGTCGAAATTTAAACGTGTCTTTCAAAAAGCGGATTTCCAAGATGCTTCAAAGTTTAAAAAAGTTGCGCTTATCACCCCACCTCTTGATTGGGGCAAAAAGCTGAGTGATAAATCAAAAGGGGAACTCAAATTCTATAAATCGTCTGATAGAGGCTTTATCACCAACCTGTCACTTTCAAATTTGGAACCAAACCATACCTATAGACTGACCCTCAATGGCAATCCCGAATTAGATGGAAATGAATTATTGCCTGAACCGGTCCCACAACTGCCAGAAGAAAAATATTACGATATTTTGACCATACGAACTGATGCTAAGGGAGCGTTTCAAGCTAAATTAGGTGTATATCTAATGAGAGGAGATTATCACGTCAGGTTTTATGTTAAAGACAAAAGTGACTTTAAAATAGTTTTATACCATGATTATTTTAGGTTTAATGTTAAGTAATTAAACTCAATTGGGTTTACTTAAAATAAGTTTACCTCACCCTAGGTCTAGTTTATATTTTTATATGGAATAATTATTTGGATTTAAAGCACTATTCCTGAATTGGAATTGATATGAAAATAAAATTCTAAGGAGGAAATAACAACTAAGAATTTCAGCGAAATGAATTATATGAGGAAGTTAAGGAAAATTATTTTTGATGATAGTAGACTTAAAAAAAATGTTCGATGCAAACAGATAACAAATCTAATTTTTATATTTTTTTTCTGTATTAATTCATTCTCCCAAACTAAGATAATTTTTGATACGGATTTTGGCGGAGACGCCGATGATTTAGGGGCATTAGCTATGCTACATCATTTTATTGACAAAAACGAATGTGATCTTTTGGCCGTAATGTCATGGTCAACAGAAAAATACACTGTTTCTGCAATAGACGCTGTGAACCGTTTTTATAAGCATCCAAATATTCCAATTGCTACTAGAAAAGGAAAGACATCGTATATTGAATGGAACTATAACAAACCAATTGTAGATAATTTTCCTCATCAATTAAACTATGATAATGTTCCTGAGTCGACATACCTATATCGTAAGTTGTTATCTGAAAGTGCCAATAATAGTATAAAAATCGTTACTGTAGGTCCATTAATGAATATTAAAAACCTAATAGAATCTAAAGCTGATTCGATATCTGATTTAAATGGGAAAGACCTTATAAGTAAGAAAGTAAAGGAATTTGTAATTATGGGCGGTCAATTCCCTCAGGGCGATAAAGAATGGAATTTTGATGGTAACATGGGAGGTGTAACTAAATTTGTTATTGAAAATATTGAAGTACCTATTGTTTTTTCAGGGTATGAAGTTGGAGTACATTTAAAAACGGGTGAAATTTTCAATAGTATTGAAAGCCACTCACCGCTATATGTTGGATTTACACATTTTAGTAAATATGCGCCTTGGATGAAGATGAATTTTGATGGAAAGATTCTTGACAATTCAACCTATGATCAAACAGCTGTACTTTATGCTGTGCGTAAAGGTGTTGGCAATTACTGGTATGAAATTGACGGCGGAAGATGTGAACCTGATAATGTTGGTGGCAATAAGTGGGTTAAAGATAAAGCTTCAAATCATTCCTACTTAAAATTGAAGATGGGCAAGGAAAAATTAGCTGCACTGATAGAATCATTAATGATTGGTGATTTTTAGACGAAAAATTTTTGCTGACGAAATTTGTGATTTTTTTGATGAATTTAGATTTTTTGAGATTAACACATTAAGTTGCCAAGTACCGGTTTTTTTACATAAAATTCATAATAGAGCTTCCGATTCTACACTTTAACTTATTAAATAAATTAATCTTAAATTTTTTTTGATATGAAAAATATTAATTTCAATCTACTATTAGCTGTTCTTACTATTTTTTCTACTGCGTCATGTATGGATTCAAAAAAGGGCAAAGTTCAAGAGTCAATTAAATCAGATGTTGAGAATCCTAATAAAATTAAAATAATACTTGATACTGATGCTAACAACGAGCTCGATGATCAATTCGCAATTGCTTATATGCTGTTTAGTGGTGACGTTTTCGATGTAAAAGGAATTACTGTAAATGCGACTAGTAATGCCCCGGATATCGAAAGTCATTATCTTGAAGCGGAACGTATTATGCAATTATGTAATCTAAAGGGTACAGTGCCCCTTTTGAATGGGGCTGAAAGTGATTTTAGAGAAATTTCCTATGAATTCAATACTTTTGATTTTGATGGCCAAAATGGAGTAGACTTTATCCTGGAAAAAACCAAGAAAGAACCTATTGTAATTGTAGCGGTTGGGAAGTTAACAAATATTGCTCTTGCCTTAAAGAAAGACCCTTCTTTTGCAAAGCGTACGAAAATAGTTTGGTTGGGAAGCAACTATCCAGAATCTGGAGAGTATAACCAGGATAATGATACTATTGCTATGAATTATGTCTTGAACAGTACGGTTCCGTTCGAAATGGTAACGGTACGTTACGGTAAAACTTCCGGTTCGGATGCGGTAAAGGTAAGCAAGACGGAGGTTAAGGAAAAAATGGCAAATCTCGGTCCAAAAGCTACAAAACCGATTATAGGTAGGCATGGCGGTACCTTCAATAGATTTGGGGATTACGCTACAAACTTATTTGAGCATATTTTCGACCACATTGGTACTTCCGAGGTTACTCCATCTCGACCTTTGTTCGATATGGTTGCCCTTTCCGTATTAAAAAATCATAATTGGGGAGAAAGCACGAGCATTCCTTGCCCTATTTTCATAAACGGACAATGGATGGAACGACCCGAAAACAAGCGTAAAATAATTCTTTGGGAAAATTTTGAAAGGGATAGTATTATTTCCGATTTCTATAATACTATGAATAGTCCCATTCCCATCTCTAATTAGTAAACCACAGACTTAAATTAAATTAGTGAATGTTTAAAGGATGAATCAGCATAGCTACTCTCAAATCTTACGTTAACTAAGTTCTTTGGATTTTTTTTAAAATGACTAGAAAATAAACAGCCTTTTTTTGACAGAAAGTGCAGGAAAGTTCCCTAGGCCGTATTTAATATATTTGATTATTAACCAAACCGATAGTCATGATACTGATAGAGAATTATTCTTACGCAATTCTTGCGTTTATGGTTTGCATGACTTGTTGGGGTTCTTGGGCCAATACCCAGAAAATGGCAAAAGGCCTTCGATTTGAACTTTACTATTGGGATTTCATTCTAGGTATATTAATAACCGCTTTTCTTGCAGCGGTAACATTAGGTTCATTAGGCAGTGATGGCAGAGCTTTTTGGGATGATTTGGGGCAGGCAACAATTTTAAGTATTACAATGGCAATTGCAGGAGGGGTCGTTTGGAACCTTGGTAATTTACTTCTTGTCGCCGGTATTTCCCTGACAGGTTTAGCAGTAGCTTTTCCGATTGGCGGTGGAATCGCTTGGGTATTGGGCATTGTATATAATCTGTTCTTGGAAATTAATGATAAAGGGTACATTGAAGGAAACCCTTATTTTCTTGTTGTTGGGGTATTATTAGTTGTTTTGGCAATATATTTCTCTGGTAAAGCTTATAAAAAACTTGAAGGACCTACTTCCAAGGAATCCAATAAAGGAATTTTAGTATCGGTCATTGCTGGTATTTTAATCGCTTTCTTTTATGGGTTCGTTGTCCAGTCCATGGACAACGATTTTGTATCCGGAGGTATGGGGACGCTAACCCCATTTACAGCTGTCTTCTTTTTTTCAATCGGAGCGTTGTTGTGTACGATAATTGTTAACCCACTATTTATGAGGTATCCCTTGGAAGGAAACCCTCTTACAATGAAAGACTTTTTTAATGTAAGTGCTAAAAACCATATCGCAGGTTATGTAGGTGGTTTTATTTGGATGGGAGGAATGGTATTAAGCTTTATGGCCGTCGGAGCCGGTAGTCCTGCTATTTCTTATGCCCTTAGCAATGCCGCACCATTGGTAGCGGCTATATGGGGTGTTTTTATTTGGAAGGAATTTAAGAGTTCAGGAAAAGATACTAATTGGCTCCTAACGGGCATGTTTGTTTTCTACTTAATTGGGCTCGTATTTATTGTTTGGTCAAAAATATAATCATGGATAACAAACTGAAACTTGCCGTGATTGGAACTGGCTTTTGGGCAGATTTTCAAATCAATGCTTGGAAAGAATTTAAAGAGGTTGAAATTATAGCCGTTTGTGATAATGATGAAGACAGAGCCCAAAAGGCTGCTAAAAAACATGGTATTTCTAACTTTTATACTGACATCGATAAACTCATAGCAGTTGAATCAATAGATTTTGTTGACATTATTAGTAGTGTAGGGTCCCATTATGAGCTGGTTATGAAGTCCGCCGCGGCTGGTTTGAATACAATATGTCAGAAACCAATGTCAGGGAATTTAGAAGAATGCAAAGAAATGGTCGAAACTTGTCGAAATAAAGGAGTCAAATTTTTTATCCATGAAAATTTTAGATGGCAAGGGCCTATAAGAGCCTGTAAAGAATTGTTGCAACAAGGGGCAATTGGAAAACCATTTAGAGCCAAAGTTTCATTTTGTTCAGGCTTCCCAGTATTTGACAACCAGCCTAGCCTTAAAGAGTTAGAACGATTTATCATTATGGATTTAGGGGTCCACTTACTTGATGTTACACGCTTTTTATTTGGTGAAATGAAAAGGGTTTATTGTCAAACTCAAAAAATAAATAAAGGGATTAAAGGTGAAGATGTAGCCAATATTATGCTTACAGCTGATAATGGCCTTGTTTGTTTCGTTGAAATCTCATACGCCTCCAATCTGGAAAAAGAAACCTTTCCTGAGACATTACTTTTAATAGAAGGCGATACAGGGTCCATAAGGGTAGATTTGAATCACTTCATTACATTAACGCAAAAAGATAAAGGGACTACAAAAAAAAAGGTAGACTTTCCAATATACAATTGGAGCGACCCCGCCTACGCACTTGTGCATTCCTCTATTGTGGATTGCAATAAAAGTATACTTCTAGACCTAATGAATAAAAAACCAGCAGAAAACACAGGACAAGACAATCTAAAGACCATGGAATTGGTATTTCTTTCATACAATTCAGCAGAAACAAATAAAGTATTAGAAACTTCAATATGAATAGACTTAAAGCCATATACTGGATAGAGACAGATTTCCCCTTGGATAAAGCTGTTAAAATCATGGCGGGTGAACAATCTACTGGGACATTCGTGAAAACACCTGGGGAAAATTCAAAGCAAGTCGAGCAGTATTCATCTAAAATTGAAAGTATTGAGTTGCTTGGTGAAGTTGGTACGCCCTCTCTTTTCAATAGTAAAAAAATGAATGGGCCAATACAGCAAGCTCACGTAACGCTTAGTTGGTCAATAGATAATATAGGTTATAATATACCCATCTTGTTAGCAACAGTAGCAGGTAATCTATTCGAGTTGGCACCATTTTCTGGATTGAAATTACTGGATTTGGAGTTTCCCGATAGTTATTCAAAACATTACACAGGACCTAAACATAGTATAGATGGAACCTTCCAAAAGATTGGTTTAAATAAGGGAATACCTATTATCGGCACTATAATTAAGCCAAGTGTAGGTTTAGACTCTGAAGCTACCGCAAAACAAGTTAAATTGCTTATTGAAGGGGGACTCGATTTCATTAAAGATGATGAGTTGATGGGATCTACAAAAAATAATTCTTTTGAGAATAGGGTAGATGCGTGTATGGATGTAATTAACCAATATGCTCAAGCAAATGGCAAGAAACCCATGTATGCATTTAATATTAGTGGGACTACAGTAGAGATGTTAAAGCGACATGATTATGTTCTGAAAAAAGGGGGGAGTTGTATCATGATAAATTTGCTTTGGGCAGGATTGAGTAGTATTGAGCAAATTTCAAGACATAGTCAATTACCTATTCATGGACATCGCAACGGATGGGGTATTTTTTCAAGAAATTCAGCAATGGGAATTTCGTATACCGCCATGTCGAAAATATGGAGGTTGGCTGGAGTCGATCACTTACATACCAATGGCATAAGAAATAAGTTTTGCGAAACAGATGAATCTGTAATAAACTCAATCAAAGCCTGTCAAACACCCCTTTGGAGCACTGAAGATAGAGCGATGCCTGTAATTTCTTCAGGGCAATGGGCCGGTCAAGCCTTCGATACATATGAAGCAATTGGTAATTCAGATTTGATGTATTTATGTGGAGG
>Ga0075108_10001504_pt1 | contig 11287 bp, 11 predicted proteins | sample AntAceMetag02UK1_FD_69797 | JGI IMG/M metagenome (GOLD analysis project Ga0075108, IMG submission 69797) | Saline lake microbial communities from Ace Lake, Antarctica - Antarctic Ace Lake Metagenome 02UK1 | ecosystem: Environmental > Aquatic > Non-marine Saline and Alkaline > Saline | place...
AAAAAAAGACTCTCGGCCAATCAAAAAGGGGTCTTCAGCGTGACGTTTTCGTAATCCGGAGACGGGGTTTAATTAATGAGCGAGATTTTTTCGTCGCCGGAAGCGGAATGCCTCTTGTCGACCGTTCCGTGGGCGCAGTGTGGGCGCCAAGTCCAGATCTCACGTTGGGCCACACACAAACCCGAAGGCAAGCTAGGGCCCTAAGATCCCTCCCAGGCATACCGGCAGACGCTCCTCCACCTTCTTCTGAGCGCGCACAAGTCCACATTACAAAGGAGTCGAACCACCTCGCTCCTTCTCCTCGGTGGGTGCCCACAAAAGCCCTGTAAAACGCCATAAAACCCCAAACCCTGGACCTTAAAAACCCAAAGCCCTACGCCCTACACCCCAAACACTAAACCCTAAACACTAAACCCTAAACCACTGACCCCAAACCCCAAACCCCAAACCCCTAACCCCTCACCCTAAACCCTAGTCCCTAAACTCTAAACCCTTAATCCTAAGCCTTAAAACCCGAACCCAAAACCCCGAACCTTAAACCTGAAACCCTAAATAAAACCTCTAACCCTAAAACCCTAAACACCAAACCTTTATAAGCCTTAAACCTTTACTCCTCGTGAACCTTATGTAACTCTCAAACCCGTAGACCCCACACTTGAAACCCTTAGCCCGAAATTCTCATCCCTAAACTCTGAATCTTACACCCTATGCCCTAAACCCTAAACCCTAAACTCTAAACCATAAACCCTAAACCCTTAAACCTAAACTCCAAACCCTAAACCCTAAGTTCAAGCTCGTCAGTCTATATCATACCACCAACATGTACCGTCTTGCTGCCCGAGGCGTGGCGTCTCGCGGCGCTGGCTCGTGGTGCGCGTGCATGGATGCCGTCATTGTCACGCAGGACGCAAGCGCTAGGGGCATACATACATCGCGAACGGCGCTTGACCTCAGAACCGATGGGTGAGTAGTGGCACTCTTGGGCGCACAAATGTGTTGATACACGTGCCGTTCGCATGACATGTCAGTGAACGTAGTCGTGCGATTCAAGTGAGCTAAATACGGCGACAACGCCCGCATAGAAGGAGTAAAGGAGAGGGTGATTTCTTTCACCCCACCACTCACTCGAGGGAACTTCTAAAACACATGCAGCCAGCCTCGAGACTTACGTACCACCGCTCTCTGTGTGTGTGACGTATCCAGGGGTGGAGAGGCGGAGGATTTCATCGAGCGAAGCTTGGACCAGGCATCCAAGGAGGGCGGGAAGAGGGCAGATCCAACCGCGCTGCTGACGACGAGACGCGAGGCGCTCTCTCTGTATCGCGACGTGTGGCGAGCATCGTTTCTCTTCGTGTGGAAAAACGATAAAGGAGAGGACTGGTGCGTGCGGCGCTCTCCCCCCCTTCCGTCTGATGTATGTACCTACATCATCGGCCCATCATCAGGAACTCACATGAAATTGTGCGCGGGCCTCGTAGGAGGGATGTGATCAGAGAGAGCACTCGAAAAGAGTTCGACGCGGCTCGGGTCGAGACAGATCCAGAGATAGTCGCCAGGTGAACGCCCCATGACCGCGATGTATAAGGACATCTTGCTATCATCAGGGGCTTTGTATATTTGTCCATGACCCTATGTCCTTACCTTGAGCTTGTTGGTGCGATGCAGGTTGCTGGTGACCGGAAGAGATTACTTGGATCAGGCGATGCAAAAGGTACCGCCCACGTTGCTTTGCCAGCGTGCAGCCACCCACTTCGTCATGATTGCTTGGGCTAACATTCCCCCTTTCACACCACCACAGTTCGCGTCAAAGAGGCAGAGTATCATAGATGAAGAAGACTCGAAGGGTGGCAACAATAAGAGTCGACGATGAGGGACTTTCATTTTGACGCTGCTGCTGTTTCCGAGTCTTGGTGCTGGAACTTCAGGTGCTCTGGTTGCTGCTGTTGTTGTTGTGTCTGAGTCGTTACTGCTATCGTTCGCAGTGCTCGTATTGTCCTTGTTGAGGGTGTTGATACCACCTCGGTCCCGGTGGCGCAACCGCCGCAGGTGGTGATGCGTATTTTGGTTCGGTGCTTGCAACACCCTGGCACCCGCCACCACCTTGCCAAGCCACAAATTGTATAATTACCCAGCAAAACGCCGGGTGTGCATCGAATAAGCATTCATGTATGTGTCGATTATCAGTATCTAGAAAGCTAAGGCTCGTGCGCATCCCTTTCTCCCTCGTTTGCGCGCTATTCCAGCGACCTAGCTAGCGGCCTTTACCATTTAACTTGACGATCGGTATCTTCTCATCCTTCATTTTAACCTCGACTCCCTCAGGAATGATCACGTCCTTCAGAAAGATTTTGTCATCGACTTCCATCTGCGCTGGGGATGTTTGTAAACACGCCGTTAGTAGAATTTAGGATTTAGAAAGAAGGTTTCAGGCTTTAGAGTTTAGGGTGGTTACTGTACCTTGGAGATGTCGATCATGAACTCGAGGGGGATATCCTTCCCCTTGCACACCACCGTCAGCGTTTTCTGCAGCTTCCACGCGAACCCACCGCGCTTGATGCCGGGGCATGAGTCTTCACCCTCGGTCCGTACGGGAACCTGGGGTGCAGTGCGGGAACGGGAGAGGGAGGTTTGAAGTGATGGCGCACGTGGTGTACGCCACTCTCACCTGGCACGGGGTACACAGCTCGAAAAGCAACGAAGCAAACACCACGTGTGCAGCACGTTGCGGTCTCTCAATTCTGGAGGTGCCCACGCACCTTGATTTTGACTATCGTCTCTGGGCCGCAAGGCATAAAACACACGTTCTCCACGATCCTCGTGCCGGCGTCTTGCGTCAGCTCCTTCGCAATCACAGTTTCTGTGCGGTTCCCCCCTTCAAATCTGAGGGTAAGGATCTTGGAGCCCACTCCCCTGATGCCGTACTTTCGAACCTGGCGCTCGATGTCCGCCAACGGCAGCGATAGCAGCTCCCCCTGATTATCGCCCGGCCCGAAGAGAATCGCAGGAATGCGCCTGTCCTTTCTCAAATGCTTGACGATATTCCTACTGCCGTCTCTGAATCGCACGTCGATATTGTCTCCCTTATCCTCTGCAAGCAGGGCAGCTCAGTCAATGTGAGGAAGAAACGACATGTGATTGATCGAGAGCGAAGGGTGCAAGCAACGAGTTGCCACGACACGGCACGGGACGCACTTGATGTGTCCTTGGGGAAGGTTCCCGACCTTCGCACGAAGCCCACCCCCGCGAAGCCCGAGGGTGAGGCAGCCGAGGCGGTGCTCGGCGCACCGCCTCCCGCCCACCGCGCCATCGCCTGCGCCAAGGGCGCGAGTAGCCGTCCGCCCCCCGAGCGCTGCATCGTGTGCACGGCGGTCGGGAGAGCCTCGTTCACTCTCGCTCTCGTCACCTACACGAGCGCGGGTGGCGAGAGAGTTTGCCGTGGGGAGTCCGTGGGGTGAGATGAGAACAGACCAGAAGATATCTGCCGGGTGTGATTTTACCAGGTACTATTACAATAGTCAAAATTCTCGCTTTCATCCAACCCTTCCGCTTCCTCAACGGGCGTTCAGAAACCGCATCGGGCGCCGACGTGCACAAGAGATGGGTCGGGCCACAACCGAGGAAGCCGCCGCGAAGGTATACAAGGTCGCTGAGGCGGAGCTGCGGTGCCTGCCGGCCAACAGGCGCGTGTACAGAAAGCGGAGCGGGCTTTTCTTCCTGGACTCGAAACAAAACGTGCTGGCAGACACCGTAGGGAAGCTGCGCGCGATCGAGAAGAAGTGAACCGGGAGTGTCCTCGTAGAGTCTGCGGTGAGGCGCGCGCGGAGCCGGTGCTGCGTGGAGCGCGGTGTGCTCGTGTGAAGGATGCAGCCTCAACCCGCGCCGCCTCAGCAGCAGCAGCCGAGCGGCAAAAGTGGCAAAAGGATGAGGCAGGGCGGCGACGGCGGGGGGGGGGGTAAGGGTGGGGCCACCCTAGGGGAAGGGGGTGTTGCCGAAGTCAACGGGAATATGCAGGCAAAGAGGCGCGCTCTAGGCGAGGAGAGGAAGCAGCTTCCAATCCACGCGGCGAAGGACCGGCTGCTGCAAGAGCTGCGCGAGCACGAGACGGTGATCGTGGTGGGCGAGACGGGCAGCGGCAAGACGACGCAGATCCCGCAGTTTGTGCACGCTGCGGGGCTGGGCAGCGGCCTGATGGTGGCGTGCACACAGCCCCGGCGCGTGGCGGCCATATCCGTGGCGCGGCGCGTGGCGGAGGAGACTGGCACCGCACTGGGGGACCTGGTGGGGTACGCCATCCGCTTCGAGGAGGTGTCTTCCCCCGCCACGCGCATCAAGTTCCTCACTGATGGCATGCTGCTACGCGAGGCCATGACGGACCCGATGCTGTCGCGTTATGGCGTGGTGATGATCGACGAGGCGCACGAGCGGACGCTGCAGACGGACTTCCTTCTCGGCACCGTCAAAGGGGTACAGGATAGGCGCCGGGAGATGCAGATGCAGGCGCATGGGGAGCTAGGCGCCGTTGGGGGGAGCGGCGCGAAACCGAAACGGAGGGGCGCCGTGCAGGCTCGACTGGGGGGCGCGAGTTCAAGCCTGGGACCGCTGCGGCTTGTGGTGATGTCCGCCACGCTGGAGGCCTCGAGCTTTAGCGCGTTCTTCAGCGGGGCTCCTGTGGTATATTCCCGCGGCCGCAAGTACCCAATCGAAATGTTCTACACGGAGGAGCCCGAGGACGATTATCTGGATGCGGCACTGTGCGCTGTGTGTCAGATCAACGAAGACGAGCCTGCGGGTGACATCCTGGTGTTTCTGACGGGGCAAGAGGAGATCGAGTCCCTGGGGCGGCTGCTACGCGCGCGGTCCGGGCACCAGCCCGAGGGTATACCCGCGCTGAACGTGGTGCTATTGTTTGCCGCGATGCCCAGCGAGGAGCAGATGCGTGTGTTCGAGGTGACGCCCCTTGGGACACGCAAGGTGGTGCTGGCAACAAACATCGCTGAGACATCGCTGACCATCAACGGCATTCGGTATGTGGTGGATTCGGGACTGACCAAGCGGCGCATCTATCACCCGAGGAGCGGGGTAGACGAGCTACTGGTGGCACCCGTCGCCGTGAGCCAAGCGACGCAGAGGGCGGGGCGAGCGGGGCGCGAAGGCCCGGGCAAGTGCTTCCGGCTGTACTGCGAGGATGCTGTGCAGAGCCTGGAGCCGCACGTCACGCCCGAGCTGCTGCGAACCAACCTGGGAGGGGTTGTGCTGCAGCTCAAGGCCATGGGGGTGGTGGACATCACGGGATTTCCGTTTATCGATGCCCCTCCCAGGGAGTCACTCGTGCGCGCGCTAGAGCTACTGTTTGCCCTTGGCGCGCTGGACAAGGACGGCGCGCTCAACGCGGTGGGGAGGAAGATGTCCAGGTTCCCCCTCGAGCCCATGGCGGCCAAGGCGATCATTTCCGCCGCCGACGAGGGGTGCACCGAGGACACCATCTCGGTGCTATCAATGCTCACCACGGACAGCGTGTTCCAGCAGCAGTCCAAGGCATCTATGGCGGGAACCCCCGCAGGGTCCCGGGACAAGAAGCACCTGGGGCGGGAGCAGTACGCTCGCAAGGAGGGAGACCATGTCACGCTGCTGGCGGTTTTCTGCGCTTTCCAAGCGTGCGCAGCGAAGCGGCGAAGAGAGTGGTGTGCCACCAACAGCATCAATCTGCGGGCTATGGCCAAAGCGGCGGACATTTTCAAGCAGCTGTCCAGGCTGGCGGTCGGGGAGGGGATCGAGATGAAGTCGAGAGGGGCGGAGACTTCACCGCTGCTGCGCTCGATGGTGGCGGGGTACTTTCTAAACACGGCAAGGAAGCAAGTCGACGGTAGCTTCAAAACCGTCTCCACGGGACAAAAGCTGGTCATTCATCCAAGCTCTGTGTTGTTCCAGCAACCGCCCGAGATGATATTCTTCAATGAGCTCGTTAAGACGAATCGCCTGTACGCGCGAGACGTCTCGGCCATTTTGCCGGAGTGGCTCGCGGAGATGTCGCCCAATGTCTATTCTGTGAAAAACACAACCCCTTCTCTGCGCGCAACCTAGCATAAACAATCTGTTCTACCTCCTCTCCTCTACACCTCTAATCTTTGTCAGACATTACCGCGTAGCGCCTATGCAATCTCTTACCCCTCCAACTTGCTATTATACTACACGGTCATTGGTCAAAATCTGGTATCGGCTGGCTGTCTCCTAGGATATTTTTCATACGCAAAATCTCAGATTTGGCGTCTTTATTCCTGGGCTCCAAGCGAAGCGCGCTCTCGTAGTCCATCACTGCCTCAAGGTAGTTTCCTGACACCGAACGTGCCGCGCCACGCCTGAGGAATGCCTTAACGTTTCTCGCATCTAGTTTCACCGCCGCGGTGCAGTCGTCCTCCGCCTCGGCGAACGCCCCCAGCTTCAGGTGCGTCATCGCGCGATTCGACAACACCGTGGCGCACCACGCATTTGCACCCACCCCCGTGCCGCCAACCCGGTCCAACGCAAACGTGTACAGCTTGGCAGCCTCCACGAAATGCCCAGCCTTGAACGCCGCGTTTCCCTTCTTTTTGCACTCCTCCCCAGGCTCGGGGCCGTACTCGCTTCCGCTCGTCCTGGGGTTGGCACCTGCGCCCACACCCGTGCCGGCGCCCGCTCTGTCATCTCCCTCGCCAGCGTCCCGCGGCCTCGACATCTCCGCGGCTACGATGGCGGGAAAGGCCTCAGCCACAGCGCCCCCCCAGGCTCGCGCGGCGTCCAGACACATCTGGTCCTGCCCGCACCCTGCGATGAAAGACAGCCCGTACGGCCCGTCTCCGCCCGGGTAGACCATCGGGATGGTGACCTGCGGAGTCCCGCACATACTGCTGATGCATGTCAGCTGGAGCGTCTTTCTCCGCCACGCCTCAGTGGCAGCAGAGTCCATGTGCAGCTCGGGCGCAGGCCCCGGCGTGGTGGGGAGAATCAGCACCGTGTCCCTGTCCAGCAGCAGCAGAGCTATCGCACCCCGCACCTCGTCTCGCGCCTCGTGCATCATCCCCAGACTTTCAGGCGCGATCTTCGACGCCATGTCCATGCGTTCCTTGGTCCCTGCGCCCACCTCTGATTTATGTGTGGCGTACCAACCTCCCACGTTGGACCACACCTCCGCCCCCATGAGCAGCCTAAAACAATTTCGAAGCACGTCTAGGCCTGTGGTGGTGTCGGCGTCCTGCACGGCGCGCAGGGCGGGACACGCCATGAGCAGGTGCCGGCCCAGGTCCAAGCGCGTGATGGTGCCTGGGGGAAACGTCTCCGCAAGCGACAGGCATGCCGCCGCCACTGTGCACTGCGCGTGTGTGTCGCACAGGTCCAGCACGTCCTCTAGCACCATCATCCTCGTGGGCAGCACACCTGGGGTCTCGCAGGTCTTGGAGAGCTCAAACGCTCCGAGAATCTCAGGGATCTCGGGGTCGTCGGCGCGCGGCGGCGGTGGTGGCAGGAGCGTTCGTCCCACGTGGGCGAGCACGTCGGGGCTCCGGGCGAACCACCCTACAGTGTCGAAGCTGCCGGCGAAGGGCACCACTCCCGCTACGGACACAGCGCCGTGCGTGGGACGGAAGCCGTAGCATCCCGTGTACGACGCGGGAACCCGCACGCTTCCGCCCGAGTCGGTGCCCAGAGCGAAGTCCACCCCGTGCAGCGCCGCGGCGACCGCCACTGCGGAGCCGCTCGAGGACCCGCCCGGAATGCGGCCCGGCGCGGCTGAGTTTTTTGGCGTGCCGTAGTGTGCATTTTCCCCGTTGATGCCGTACGCTAGCTCATCCATGTGCGTCATCCCCACCCCCACGGCCCCTGCGGACTGCAGCGCGACGATGGCGGGCGCGGTGCGGGCGGCGGGGGCGTGCGTGGCGGCCCACGCGGGAGACCCAAAGCCCGCGACGCGACCCTCGACGTCGAAGATGTCCTTGACCGCGAACCTGAGACCGTCCAGCGAACGCGGGGACGCCACGATGGTCGCGGACGTGGACGAGGAGGCGAAGGAGGAGGCAGAGGTGGGTGCGATGGCGGGAAGTGCCACGAGCTCGACGAAGACGTCTCTCGTCTGTCCGCCTCCCGCCCTCCTGCTGCGTCTGCCCCGCCACAAGATTGCGCCCAGGGACAGCGCACCCGCGACGATCAGCGCGCGAAGCGCCATACCCTGGCCCGAATACCGCGACCGCTATCTCCTACGCCGCACCTTGCGGGTCTAGCTCGGGCCCCCACTCTGGCCCTGCGACTAGGCGCTCTCCCTCTGGGTCTCCGCCCCGCCTTCCTCTAGTCGCACGAGGCGTCAAGATGGTGGTGACGGTGACCTTTCCAAAGTGAGCAAGCTCTCGACTGCGACTCTCGTCCCACAAAAACAGAATTCGAACGAGCGCTTGCTCAGCTCATTTAACTCATGGACTTGCCGCTGCGCTGCCCTGCGCTGCTGCGCTGCGGTCACTTTTGGAAGGAGTTCCAAACTTCCAATAAGAAAAACACACTCGCAATTTTTTGTTTTTTAGGGTTCAGTTGAAAAACCTACTCTTGTGACTCCCTCTTTCTCGCCGGCGCAAGCACCCGTCGCTATGGTGAACGCTCCCCGCACCGTCAAGGATGTGCCCGCGCAGGAGTTCGTGGTGGCGCTAGCCCAATACTTCCGTTCCACGGTGCGTTTCCCACCGCCGCGGGCGTCACAGGAGTTTCGTGGTGGTCAGCGGCTGGACGGAGGCGGGAAAGTTGGGGCGAAGAAGCGGGGATGCGGTGTTGGCCGTAGTTTGGGGGTGCACGTCCCCCGCGAAAGGTTGCTGGCCAACGCCGCTGGTCCGCGGATCGCGTCGCACACCGGATAATTGTGTCAGCTTTGGGGATGAGGGTGCGGCCTGCTCGCCGCTGCTTGCGAGGGCGCTGTAGACCGTCCCCGGGGTTATTCTCGAACTCATTTTTTCGCCGCGCGCACTTTCTTAAAGGTTTGGGAAAGCGCTGCGCTTTTGATACCGGGCTCGCCTCAAAAGCCGAGACAAGGAAGCCGTGGCGCACGCGCGTGTCTCTGTTTTGGGAGCATAACGTGTTCTGAACCCTGCTGGTGCGCTTTCGCCGGAGCCTGCTCGAGGCACTGGGCGTTTCGTGGCCGCGTGGGAGTGGCTATACGGACTGTGTGGGCTATGGAACGACGGATGAGAACTCTATGGTGTGGGACAAAAACCAAAGGGGTTGGTTTGCATCGGTCGTTTTTTCCTGGCTGGTGTCCTTGCTCCTGCTTCGCCACTGACCCGCTCGTCCCGCCTCCCTCTCCTTAATGTGTACCTCTTGTGCACCACAGGGCAAAATGGAGGTGCCTACCTGGGTGGACATTGTGAAGACGGGGTCATACAAGGAGCTCGCTCCGTACGACCCGGACTGGTTCTACATCCGCGCAGCGTCCATGGCACGCAAGCTATACTGCTCTGGTAACATGGGGGTGGGTGCCTTCCGCAAGAACTACGGCGGCGCGAAGAACGATGGAGTGTGCCGGTTCCACCACGCCATCGGAAGCGGGTCTGTGGCCCGGGCCATCCTGAAGCAGCTCGAGTCTGTGGGCGTCGTGGAGAAGGGCCCCAAGGGGCGTCGCATCACCCCCTCTGGCCAGGTGAGTTGCGCGCTCGTCGCGGCGACACGTGTAATCCCCCACACCTGCCTCTCCCTAATTCGCGATATCCCCTGAGCGGCCTCTGCTCTCGGCGACGCTCACACCTTGTGGCTGTTGCGCTGTGCGAGGATGTGTACTGACTGTTCCCTTCCATCTCCCTCCCCTTCCAAAAACTGCAGCGTGACCTTGACCGCATCGCTGGTCGCGTCGCCGTCCCGGTTTGAGACTGAAGCGGTTGAACTGTAACCTCACGTGAGCCGGCACCAGTTAGCGAGTGTAATTAAATGGCTTCAACGTACAACACGACGCGCTTGTCGTGCACGCGCTGCGATAACCCGTCGTCTCTCATACAACATCAGGGCCAGGCCGCTATGGCCGAAAGACCAGCCTGAAATTCAGGCTCCGTTGCTGCTCCTACCTCACACACGGCTGACGTAGTGGAGGTTTACGACTGTGCGCTAGTGCGCCGGCATATTCACTGGGCACGTGGGGTGAACGTTGGCGATGATGTGCTGCTCGTGCCCATCATGGGCACTGTAGGACAAGTCTGTCCTAGTTTCCTGGAGCACATTCCTTCCTTTGCACTTCCCCCTCTCCATGCACATCCTTAATCCGTGCACCCCTTAGAATCCGCCTCACCCCCTCCACGCACGGCCTGTATCAATGCGCTCCCTGGGACCTGTTCGCGCTGCGGGCCCACGCATCGTGGAGTGGCCCTAGGCAAAATGTTGTCATTTCGTTCAAGAAAGCACAATAATAGCGTTCCCGTGGTAACTTTTTGGGAGATTGAGGTTTCTGACCGCGACTCACACCTTCCACCCTGAAATATGAGTCTCTCATTCTTAACCCTAGCCCCGTTTGCCCTAAACCCTAAACACGAAACGCTTGACCTATATCCCCAACAGAAACCCCTGCAAAACACTAAATCAATCTTGACCACGTTAAGCCAAACTGCTCGTAGTCAATTTCAACCTTCAGTTGTATGCTTACCTCCCATTCCCTTGATTCTTCCTCCTGTACTCTGGCTTACCCTCGAGCCTCTACTCTTGAAACCGCAAACTCTTGGAACTCTGTGCCTTGATACCATTATCCAAAACCCGTAATAAAATTGAGACCTGCACTCGTGGACCCCGTGGCACTCGGGCTCGTCAGCGGCAACCAACAATGAAGCCTGCACCCTGTAAAGTCACACTCCCTAAACCACAAAATCGCTACCGTTGCTCACATGCCCCTGACACCATATCCTGTTGCTGAAAGCCAGAACCGACGAAGGACCCCTATGCGCTCGGCCTCAGCAGTGTTCACTGCGCCGCATGACGCGACTTGAGTTGAGGATTGACAGTTTCCACTCGCTATGCCTATTGAATCTATGTCCACCCCATCTGCAGCTGACAGCCAAAAGCCCACTTTCCCTCACGACACCCGCTCCTTTCCAAGGCTCCCTTACTCGGTCTTGTTGTGCTTCTTGCAGTAGCGCTGGTTCCGGAGGAACTTAGGGTCCATCTGTGCAAAGCAAGGGGTCGAAAGGGAAGCATAAGGGCACTAGTCAGCAAGGGGACGAGACAGCTTTTATTTTTCTGGCGAACGCAGAAAAGAGAGGTGGGCCAGGTGAGATCTTGGAAGAGGGGGGGGGGGGGCCGG
>Ga0075108_10001510_pt1 | contig 11258 bp, 6 predicted proteins | sample AntAceMetag02UK1_FD_69797 | JGI IMG/M metagenome (GOLD analysis project Ga0075108, IMG submission 69797) | Saline lake microbial communities from Ace Lake, Antarctica - Antarctic Ace Lake Metagenome 02UK1 | ecosystem: Environmental > Aquatic > Non-marine Saline and Alkaline > Saline | place...
CTAGCCCTGGCGATAATTATTATTGGGATGAAGACGCGGCAGAGTGGATCGAAGTAACCCCTGAAGTTAACACGGAATAACGTGTGACGGCGCAGACGCTAGACCCTAATGCTGATCGTTTCGGCGCAGGTGACTTCACGCTCACTGGTGCGAGCGCGGTGCAGTTCACGGTTGACCAATCGGTAGGCGTGTTCAAGCCGTTAGGCCGGGGGTAGTGGATACAGATCAATACATTAATCCAGTAAACTTTCCATTTACGTTAGACGATCCTAATTTTGAAGGAATAATACCCGCCGGAACTCCAATATGTCAGGTCATTCCATTTAAAAGAGACTCATTTAAACTTAAAATAGGAAGTGATATTGAAAAACTTAATAAATTTAATGTTTTGTTTAACAATAAATTTGTTAATAACTATAAGTCAAAGTATTGGAATAGCAAAGAATATAGATAGACAAAATAGGAGAATGATGAAAAAAAATAATTATTCAAGTCAAAAAACAACTCCTAAAGATGGAGAAGAAGTATCACCAGGAATTTTTGTTTATGACAATGTTATTAATAATTCTCAGGAATTAATCGACCTCTCCCTTTCTGATCCTGAAAAATGGAGAGATTCAAGGGTCGGTAACGCAAGTGGAGTTGTAAATAATGAAATAAGAAACACCCGTGTTTTAGATGTTCCAGCAACTTTTTCCAATGACATTAAGTGGTTTGAGGTTTCTCAAATTGTTTGGTCGTATGCAAATCTGTATGGCATCTACCATGATGCGGCATTTGCCAATATGGAATATTTGCAGTTGCTTCATTACTCTACAGAAGAAGGGTTCTACAAAAGCCATGCAGATTCAGGACCAGGAATGCAAAGAATCTTCTCTGCTGTTTTATATTTAAATGATGTAGAGCATGGTGGAGAAACATATTTTAATAATTTTAATATTTTTGTTAAACCTAAGGCTGGAAGGCTAATTCTTTTCCCCGCTAACTATGTATACAGACATGAAGCAAAAACACCCAAAAGTAATGATAAGTTCGCTTTAGTGACTTGGTTTAACCCAATACTTTAATAAAAAGCAATCAAGTACAACTGATATAATGAAAAATACAAATAGATAAATGATATAATTAAAATATGTCTAGCGGATCAACTAGTTTGTATGCTTTTCCATACCCCCTCTCTACCGACCCTGTAAGAATAGCGTCAGATATAGAGGGGTTGGCAAAATCTATTGACTCAGACCTTAAAGAAATAGTAGAAGATGCTGTTGCTGTTTCATGGTCAGGGGGTACATTTTCTAATGGCCTAGAAGAACCAACCTATAATGACTCTACCGGAAAAATGAGTATGAGTCTTTCTCAGGACATTAAAACCACTGCTTCCCCCCAATTTGTGGGGCTAACTCTTACAGGAGACATAGATGTTCAAGGCGGGGATATCACTACTAACAAAACATCTTTTAACTTAATTAACTCTATAGCAGCAACAATTAATTTTGGTTCTGCCGCCACAACCATCAACATAGGCAATTCTGCGGGAACAATAAATTCAGAATCGCACATTAACCTAGTCTCTGGTAAAGAATTTAAAATAAACAATGTATCTATATTAAGTGCAACAGCACTAGGCTCTTCCGTGGCTTCTTCAGCGCTAACATCACTAGGTACCATATCTACAGGAACGTGGCAGGGAACTATAGTAGGTACAACATATGGTGGAACTGGATTATCATCATTTGCCGCGAACAAAGCGCTTTATTCTACTAGTACATCTGCGCTAACAACAGGCAACCTCCCCCTAGAAGCGGGTGGAACAAATTCCTCACTTTCTGCTGTTGCGGGAGGCATTGCATACTCCACTGCTACAGGGATAGAGTTGTCTGCTGTAGGAACTGCTGGACAAGTACTGACATCAAGCGGGTCGTCTGCCCCCACTTGGTCTGCTCTACCAGGGTCAACTGATATAACGTTGTCGGGGGATGCGACGGGTACGGGAACTTCAGCAATAACCGTTACCCTTTCAAGCAGCGGGGTAACTGCTGGAACATACGGCTCTTCAACAGCAATATCCGTCATTCAAGTTGACTCAAAAGGTAGGGTAACCTCTGCATCTTCAGAAGCGATTGACATTGATCCATTGCCTCAAATACTAATGATGGCTGGAATGTAAAATATCTAAAACCCATTGAGTTAACATATCTTTTTGCCCTCAAATGCTGATACAATAGTTGACTATCCAACATTAATTTTAAGAGGGGCTGATGCCAGATATGTCATTCATTGACGACAATGGATCAATTATTGATCCTTACCGAAATTTTATTGCAGTTTCACGATACAGCAGGTGGCTAGAAGAAAAGAATAGAAGAGAAACATGGTCAGAAACGGTAGATCGATACATAGGGTTTATGAGGAACCATCTTCACAAAAACTTTAACTATGATGTCGATAATCCAAAGTTTGATAAAGTCAAAGATTATATATTAAATCATCAGGTTATGCCTTCTATGAGATCACTTATGACCGCAGGGCCAGCCTTAGAAAGAGATCATGTATCTTCTTACAACTGCTCGTTTTTGGCGGTAGACAGCCTAAGAGCATTTGATGAAGCCATGTATGTTCTTATGAACGGTACAGGAGTTGGCTTTAGCGTAGAAGCAAAATATATCTCTCAACTTCCCGTTATTGCTGAAGAGTTTTATTCAACAGACACAACTATCGTTGTTGCAGATTCTAAACTTGGATGGGCCAAAGCATACAAAGAACTTATTGGCCTATTGGTTACAGGACAAGTTCCTCAATGGGACATGTCTCAGGTTCGACCAGCAGGAGCACGACTAAAAACTTTTGGCGGTAGAGCCTCAGGGCCAGAGCCATTAAATGACCTGTTTAAGTTTACCGTAGAACAATTTAAAAATGCCTCAGGACGCAGGCTAAAGCCCGTTGAAGCACACGACATTATGTGCAAGGTTGGGGAGGTAGTCGTTGTGGGAGGTGTAAGAAGATCAGCCCTTATCTCACTATCAAATCTGGATGATTTCGAGATGGCTAAAGCAAAATCAGGTCAATGGTGGGAGTCAGAGCCGCAAAGAGCGCTTGCCAATAATAGCGCGGTATACAATATGAAGCCTAACACTGCTCAATTCCTTAGAGAGTGGAGAAATCTATACGAATCAAAATCTGGCGAACGCGGAATTTACAATATGGACTCTGTAAGGAAGCATATTGATAAATTTGGAAGAAGAGATTCTTCTAAAGTTTTGGGAACAAATCCATGCGGCGAAATCTTGCTACGTTCAAATCAATTTTGCAACCTTACTGAAGTAGTAATTGAAGAAAAAGACGACTTTGATTCTCTTCAAGAAAAGATAAAGATTGCTGCCATTCTGGGAACTTGGCAATCCACTCTTAGTAATTTTAAATATATCAGAAAGTTGTGGAAGGATAATACAGAAGAAGAGAGGCTTTTGGGTGTTTCCCTTACCGGAATTTTTGGGAACAAGTTGACAGGGACTATTCACAAAAACTTGCCTAGTATGCTAGATACTCTCAGAGAGTCCGCTGTAAAAGAGAATGCTATAGAAGCAGATCTTTTAGGAATAGAGCATTCTGCTGCTGTTACCACTGTCAAGCCTAGTGGCACAGTTTCTCAGTTGGCGGGCGTTTCCTCTGGAATCCACCCTTGGTATTCAGAGTTCTACATTAGAACAGTTAGGGCAGACAATAAAGACCCTCTGACTCATTTCCTTAAAGATTTTGGGGTTCCTCATGAGCCAGACGTAATGAAGCCAGATACCACAACTGTTTTTTCTTTTCCTGTTAAAGCACCTAAAAATGCTATAGTGACAAAAGATCTGTCTGCCATTGATCACCTTGAAATCTGGAAGGTATACAGAGAGCATTGGACAGAGCACAATCCTTCTGTCACGGTAAACATAAAAGAAGACGAATGGCTAGATGTGGGTGCATGGGTTTACAAAAACTTTGATTCTATTGGAGGAGTGTCTTTTCTTCCAGCATCTGAACATTCGTATAAGCAAGCGCCATATCAAGAAATAAATGAAAAAGAATACAAGGACCTTTTAGGAAAAATGCCAAAAACAATTCCCTGGGAGTCTTTGCCCTTGTATGAAACTGAGGATGGAACTAGTGGGTCTCAAGAACTTGCGTGCAGCAGCGACCTGGGTTGTGAAGTTGTTGATATCACTTAGACTCTTCTTGCTATAATATAATATATGTCTGTATCTTCCAATCAGTACGCGACGAAGGTGTTCTCTGAGCATCCCGTCGCGTGCTGGCCTTTAGACGACGATGTTTCCTATATTTCTTTGTTGAGCAATGATCAAAGAAACTTGACCAATGATTCCTATTGGTCAGAAACACTTTGCACTGTTTCTTCAGATCCAGATATGCCTAGCCAACCGTCTCCATTTTATGGAAACGTTCAAAGTTATGAGATTTTGGGCGACGCCACATCTATTGTTAGCGACGATACCTCTATAGTTTTAGAGGGTTCAGATGTGTTTTCTTTTACTGATTTAAATGAAGATATGCAAACTTTTTCCATTAGTTTCTTTTTATACCAAAACTCTGTTTATGTTAATTATTATGAGTTTGGGTTTAGATATTGGGACGACACTGTTTCAGAATTTAAAGAAGTATTGTTTGAAGACACTTCTGTAAATCGATCATGGAAAAAGTTTACCGCTACCTTCAACGTTCAAGAATTTGACGCCGATCTTGCAGATATTATTTTAAAGATAAACGTTGATTCTGGAGGAAGCGGAGCGGATTATTCTTTTATAATAAACGCTTTAACCATTGGCCAGTGGTCAGAAACGACTTCTTCAAAAAGTTTGGGTATTGTGCCAGAGTCACTGCCAATTTCAGCAAGCCTTTCTTCTGTATCGGGGGTACAGGCAGAACAGTACGGACCACTATCCGACAATGGATATTATATTGTAGAAAATCAAAGACTTCTTGCTAAAAATGAGGGAATCCCCATGGTTTTTGGTTCAAACAATGTAACAAGAATTTTGCCCTCTGAGGAAGGTAACCCATCCCTAATATTCCCTAATAAAGGAATGTTCACAAGACAGGGCTTGGGTCAAAATTATTCCTTAGAGTTTTGGCTAAGAATAAGGCCAAATGTTAAAGAGGGCTTCAGAATACTAGGACCACTTGACAGTACAGATGGCCTTTATGTATCAGAAGGTTTTCTTGTGATGTCTATCGATGGACTGTTTGGGACGCATAACATTGATGAGTGGTATAGGCCAATGCTTGTCCACATTATGATTGAAGATGTTTCTTGTAAAATAATGATTAATGGAGAAGATGTTATAGACATTGATCTGCAAGATTCCTATCAAGTTTTTTCTAACAGTCAGTGGCTGGGATTATTTTCTTCAGAAAACATAGATTTATTTGAAGTAGATTGCTTATCTATTTTCCCCTACAAGGTGCCCGCTCAAATTGCCAAAAAAAGATTTGTTTGGGGGCAAGGGGTAGGAAGTCAATCATTCATAGACTCATCATTTAAGGGGTATACATCTGCTATAGAATTTTCTAACTCTGAGTATTCGGTTAACTCTGTTTACCCAGATAAAGAAAGGTGGGACGCAGGCAGTTATTACAACATGAACGCAACGACAAATTCACTTACTGTCCCCGCTTATACTAAGCCAGAACTATTCCTTGACGGAAGAACGCAAAGGCTGTGGTGTTCTTCTAACAAAAAAGTAAATGAAATAGAGTATCCAGGATCAGATCATCCAAAGTTTTTTACCTTTAGGCCAGGGTTGAATAATGATGGAGATGAGTGGTTAAGGGATGGGCCAGATTGGAATGAAAAAGGTTTTTTAAGATTCTCTAGAGACAATCTTCAGTTTACTGTTGCGGCCATTTATGGTGTGTTCGAAATAGAGGATGATATAGAAAAATCAAGACCTCTGATACATATAATTAATGCACTTACGGGTAAAAGACTAGAAATAAATGTAAATTCTTATGAGGTGGAGTACGTTTTTGACGGAGTTGTTTTAAAAACAGAAGACATATCGACGCTAGATCATTTCGTAGTGGGATTTCACATACCCACCATTATTAGTAACTATGGATACGCTGTGGCGTCCTTTTTCTCATCTTTTGACTCGTTACAAGTGTATGTGGGTGGGGCACCAGATGCTGTTTCTCAAGAATATGAAACTTTTGAAGGTAAGATTTACAAAGTATCCTTTTCGGATTCATCCAACTATTTTGGAATATCAGAATATTTCGGTGAATTAGGATTTTGCTTGTACGATGAGGATGACTTATTCTATTCTAACTATGCAACCTATTCTCTTACGCCTTTTGAAAAGTATGGGTGTTTCTTTTTAGATATTTCAATTTCTGCAAGGTGGGAAGAGCAGTTTCCCTTAAGCGTTTTTTCTCAATACTCAAGCGACAGTGAAGATAGCCTATACTATGGTTTTGATTTTTTGCAGTTTAACGTTGGTTACCCTTCTCTTATTGAAAGAAAAACAATCACTTTTCTGGGGGATGCCTGGAGCAATTATCTAGAAATAGAAAATGCATACCGCTATCCAATTCAAAAAAGTTATGAAATAATAGATAACGAAAATATAACGGGATACTCAAGTTACAATGACCTATATGCCAATTTAATTTCTCAAACACAAATAGACACATCAAATTCATCTGTTGATATTTTTGTAACATTCCAGTTGCTGGCTGAGGGGGCCAATGAGCCACTTGAAAGTTTTACGCATACAAAAGAATTGTCTAATACTTTTGTCGTCGATGCTGCTATGGAGAGCACGCCAGAAGATCCTTACAGACCATATAGAACAAAGTTTAGAGTTATTGACGGCACAATAATATATCCACCAAAAAATATTGATATTAATTCTGTTGCAATGGTTGTTCATTTTGTTATTAATCAAGACGCCATAACAAACAACCCTCTAAGGGTTAGGAACATGGAAATTACGTCAAAGTCCTTAAACTTTAAAAAGCCAAATCGCATAGGGACTAGGTTTGGAAACCCCATCTACCCCTACACAAAAAGCGGTATATATGTTGATCATAAAAAGAAAAATCCTCTTCTCATCTATAAGGGAAACACTCCGTACTTGTATCTGACAGAGAACAGTGGAATAAGGGTCCTTGAGTTTAATGATGGTGTTACAGAATATGGGGCCATTGTTCCTATAAACGAAAGCAAAAAAAGAAACTTTTTCATCGGAGCCGTACAACTTTTTGTTAAGTACGATGCAGAGGACTATTTCGGTGTTCCCATGCCAATATTTGAAATACAGTACAAGCAAGATGTTATTGAATTTATTGCAGAGACAGACTCCTCTGGAAAAAGAAATATTGTTAGAGCAAGAAATAAACAAACAAAACAAGAATATAAAAATGCAAGGTTTTATCAGAACGGAATTTCTGTCAACAACCCATACTTAATAAGAAACGAGTGGAGTTCTTTAAGCGTTCTTTTTGAAGATCCACTAGATTTTTCTGAATTTACAGGATCACTTAATCTTTTTGGTGGGTGTACCTTTAATAACATAACGCATTATCTTTCGGAAGGCTTAAACGAAGTTGCATCAATTGTTCCTAAAACTTGGCAAAATATTTGGAAACCAGATAATACCAATATTGTTGATTGGGAATACTGGTATAACGAAAATGGAGCCTCTCCTATAAGAAAATGGAAAGACGTTTATGTTCTTGCAGAAGAGAAAGTGTACACTTTAAGCCCTAAGGATATATTCGAGGTGTATTCAGGAACCAATATAAATGTAATAGATGATGGCAACGGTATGACAATAAGTAACACAGACGCACCAATTTCTATATATTCTGATGTTTTGTGGCAATCTTTTTCAGGAAAACCCGCATAATCTGGTACAATATTGGTTATGGGAAAAGGTTTTTTAAATAAAAGTGGTAAAACCAAGATTACAGAGGTAGGCAAGGGTACTGGCCAACAAGCCATGTTTGGATACGAATGGGGCCTTTATTTTTGGAGGTTGCCCAACGGACATCTATTTAAAGACGAAGACGGAAGAATGTTGAACATACCTTCTGTAAAAAACGACCTTGATCAAATTATTAAGTTGCGTCAATCCGCTGCTCACTATGGGCAACCAGAAGGAGAACCATGGTTCTACCCTGGAGTGAATAGGGCGACTGATGAAGAATATGAAGAGCAATTGGATAGGTTGGAGCAGGGCCTTATTCCTAGCATGAACGACTTTGGCGCTGTTAAAGCAGCCCAAGATACTTTAAGGGTACATGGTGAAGAGTAATGTCTGAAGAACCCTATATTGATGTAAAGATTGCAGATCAAATTATTGATCAAGAAATGAAAGACTTAGACCCCTTCAATAAAACATGGGAGGATCTTTCTTCTCTCGGAGGCCTTAATAAAAACTTTAAGCGAAAGGCTTCTAGAACAGAAAAAGCAAACTCTACAATAAATAATGTTCCGCGAGATAGCAGCGGTGCCATTAGCCCGTCGTACCTAACTGAATCTAGGGCAATAGGCCAAAGCGAAAACGCAGGTAGCAAGTCTAAGAAAATAAATCCTGGTCAAGTATATAGAAATGGATATGGAATATTTGACTTGATTACCCCGCCATACAATCTTTATGAACTATCTTCATACTATGACACTTCTTTTGCCAATCATGCCGCAGTAGACACTAAGGTGTCAAATGCAGTAGGTATGGGGTTTAGGTTTGAAATGACTCCTCAGACCAGAATGAGGCTTGAAGGAATGGATAATGAGTCTGCAAAGACAAAAGCAAAAAAAAGAATTGAGCAAGTAAAGATACAGTTGTCAGACTGGATCGATAGTCTTAACGAAGATGAAAGTCTCACCAAGACACTAGAAAAGGTCTTGATTGACATGGAAGCCACGGGCAATGGATACATAGAGGTTGGAAGAACTGTTACGGGGGAAATTGGTTACCTGGGACATATCCCCTCTGTGACTATGAGAGTGAGAAGACTTCATGATGGATATATCCAAATTATTGCAGGAACCATCGCATACTTTAGAAATTTTGGGGCAACTAATTCAAACCCAGTAACAAGTGATCCAAGGCCGAATGAGGTTATTCACCTCAAGCAATATTCTCCATTGAACACATTTTATGGCGTCCCAGATGTTATTGCTGCCATGACCTCTCTTAGGGGGGATTTAATGGCGTCTCAGTACAATATTGATTATTTTGAAAATAAGGCTGTTCCCAGATATATTATTACTGTAAAGGGAGCAAAACTTTCTGGTGAAGCAGAAGATCGTTTGTTTAGGTTTTTTCAAACAAACCTTAAAGGGCAGAATCACAGAACACTTTACGTCCCCTTGCCTGGAGATCAGGACGGGAATAAAATTGAGTTCCAGATGCATCCTATTGAAAATAATGTTCAAGAGGCTTCCTTTAATGAATACCGTTTGAGGAATAGAGACGACATTTTGATGTCTCATCAAGTCCCATTATCTAAACTAGGTGGTGTTGATTCCTCTACAGCATCAGCAATGACACAAGACAGAACTTTTCGTGATCAGGTTATTCATCCATTGCAGGAGTATATTGAGAAGGCAATAAATAAAATCGTTAAGGAAAGAACAGATGCCGTTCATCTTAAACTCAATCAGGCCAGTTTGACTGATGAAGTTGCTCAATCTCAAATATACGAAAGATATGCAAAGATTCAAGCAATGGTTCCCAATGAAATTAGAGAAAGCATCGGTCTTCCACAAATTCAAGGTGGAGACGATCCATTTGAAATGACATCTAGAATGGCAGCAGACACGAGGGCTAATACGGCAAGAAACAGGCAGAGAGACACAGAGAGATCCAATAATCAGTCAGATGGACCAGGAGCGATTTCAGGAAGAAATCCAAAAGGCGAGGGAAGTTCCTCTGAGTGATGAATATAACAAAAAAGTTATAAAAAAGTAATGTATAATGTTATTAATATGACTCATAACGAGGCTATTCCATGTGCAGATTATTTATTTTCTACATCAGCCCCCTTTGGTCTACCTAAAAAGTGGAGCGTGGTCTAATGATAAAGTTTACCGATACTAAATCTGCCATTAACGGCAATACTGTTACTATGTCAGTTCCAATATCAAAGATAGATGTTGAGAAAAGAATGGTTCATGGATTTGCAACACTAGACAATCTAGACAAGCAAAATGATGTTGTTGATATGGATGCATCCATTAAGGCATTCTCAAACTTTAGAAACAACCTAAGAGAAATGCACCAACCAATTTCTGTAGGGAAAATTGTCTCTTTTAAGCCAGAAAAATACTTTGACGAAGGTTCACAAAAATTTTATAATGGAGTCTATGTATCTGCTTATGTAAGCAAGGGCGCTCAAAACACCTGGGAAAAGGTCGTAGACGGAACGCTTACGGGGTTTTCAATCGGCGGGGAAATTAATGAAACAGAAGACTTCTATGACGAAGATATGAACAAATCCTACAGAATTATTAAAGAGTACTCTCTTAGCGAACTGTCACTGGTAGATAATCCTGCTAATCAATTTGCAAATGTAATTTCTATTGAAAAGTCACATGATGGAAACCACCTCAATGGCTATTTGTCTAAAGCAACAATAGAAAATGTTTTCTGGTGCCGAAAGGATGACGTGGTATCCATGTCCTATGATGGGAATAGATCATGCCCTCAATGTGATAAAGCGATGTCAAATATTGGTTTTGTTGAAGCCAATGATACAGAGAAGTCCTTGGTCGTAGGAACAATAATTTCTGATATAAAGAAAAACGAAATACAGGAAAAAATCAATGATGGATATTTTGTAAAATTTGAAGGACAATATGGTCAAGTTATTGACATTGTAATGCAAGGTGGAGCCAGACTATCCTCTGATCAAAATATTATGATGGCTAAAAATAGTGATCCTGTGGCCATCGTTAAACTTTATTCAGAAAATAACGGTACAATAACACCAACAAGAAGTCGCGTTATTAAAAATGTTTCTTCGTTAGAAAATATTAATGCGATTAATAAATCAAAAATAGAGGAGGTTGGCAACATGGACTCAAATATCGTCGTTATAGACGAAATTGAAAAAGGCGTAGACTCTGATCAAGAGGCTGTTTCTCCAGAACCAACAAGTCTTCCCGTTGTAGAAGAAACTACAAAGGCGGATAATGAGGTAAAAGAAGAAGAAGTCGAAAAGGTTAAACAATCAGATGATTCAGAAGATGA
>Ga0075108_10001512_pt1 | contig 11239 bp, 9 predicted proteins | sample AntAceMetag02UK1_FD_69797 | JGI IMG/M metagenome (GOLD analysis project Ga0075108, IMG submission 69797) | Saline lake microbial communities from Ace Lake, Antarctica - Antarctic Ace Lake Metagenome 02UK1 | ecosystem: Environmental > Aquatic > Non-marine Saline and Alkaline > Saline | place...
TTACTATAGGTCTTTCTATTAGTTTTGGATATGCCAACATAGCATTCACAATATCTTCGTCTGACAACAACTTCCCTTTAAATTGTTCCTTCCAAATGGCTTCGTTTTTCCTTACCAACTGCTCGGGTGATATCTCCAAACTAGCAATGACTGCAATTAACGCTTCTTTCGTTGGAACATCTTCCAAATATTTTATGACTTCAAATTCCTTGCCAGAATTTTCAAGAACTTCCAATCCTTCTCTAGATTTTCTACATCTTGGATTATGATATATCTTAATCATTGGTTAACTATTTGTTTAAAATAACAAAAAATAGACATTGAGCTCAAAAAAGATTCATTATTCTTCATCTTTCTGCCCCATCATCATTAAATAAGCTTTTAAAAATCGGTCAATATCTCCGTCCATTACAGCATCCACACTTCCTGTTTCCTCAGCTGTTCTTACATCTTTAACTAATTTATAAGGATGCATCACGTAGTTTCGGATTTGAGAACCCCATTCTATTTTCATTTTAGAAGATTCTATTTCCTGTCGCGCTTCCATCTTCTTTCGCAGTTCTATTTCGTACAGTTGGGACTTCAACATCTTCATGGCCGTTGCCCTATTGTCATGCTGACTTCGGGAATCGGAACAAGAAATCTGTATACCACTAGGGTGGTGCGTCAATTGTACCTTTGTTTCTACTTTGTTTACATTTTGTCCGCCAGCACCACTGGATCGGGCGGTGGTAATGGTAATATCAGCAGGATTAATATCTACCTCTATACTATCATCAACCAGAGGATATACATAAACAGATACGAAGGAGGTATGTCTTTTTGCATTGCTGTCAAAAGGGGATATTCGAACTAGTCTATGTACACCGTTTTCTCCTTTTAGCCAACCAAATGCAAACTCACCATCAATCTCTAAGGTTACCGTTTTAATACCGGCAACATCTCCTTCTTGGTAATTTAATTCTTTTACCTTGTATCCGTTCTTTTCTGCCCACATCATATACATGCGCATGAGCATAGCGGCCCAGTCACAGCTTTCTGTGCCTCCCGCGCCGGCCGTAATTTGAAGCACGGCAGGAAGTTCATCACCTTCTTCGGAAAGCATGTTTTTGAACTCCATTTTCTCAAGAACGCCTAAGGCTTTGTCGTGTTGGGCTTCCACCTCGGTTTCTGACACTTCTCCCTCTTGTAGAAATTCTATGAGAACTTCAAGGTCGTTGACCAAAACACTGGCAGCATTGTAATCATCTACCCATTGTTTTTTGGATTGAATGAACTTCATATGCGCTTGTGCCTCTTGGGGATTATCCCAAAAGTCTGGAGCTAAGGTTTTTTCCTGTTCGTTCTCTATTTCAATAAGTTTGGCATCAATGTCAAAGATACCTCCTTAACGCGCCAAGGCGATCTATAAGACCTTTGTAATGGTCCGTTGTAATAATCATTCTATTTTATTTTGAGGTAAAAATAATGTTCTTTTAAGCAATAGTAATCGCTATTTACTTCTTTTCTGACTAATCGTATTTTAAAAAAATGATATTTCCTTTATTTTATATATTTTTAGGAGCTAAACCACTTTAAAAATGAAAAACTACATCTTGCTTGTACTAGGTTTATTTGCCTATCAGCTATCTCCTGGCCAATTTTCCGAAAATAAAACCGATTTTAAGAAATATGAGGGTCTCTTTGACTTCTATTATGATGCGAAGAATGATAAGATTTTCTTGGAGGTCGATAAGCTAGATCACGAATTTCTTTATGTGTATTCATTAAGCAGTGGTATCGGAAGTAACGATATAGGACTGGATAGAGGCCAACTAGGTAACGAGCAAGTTGTTCATTTTAAAAAAGCTGGAAACAAACTGCTTTTGGTACAGCCAAATTTGAAGTTTAGGGCATTGACGGATAATGCCTTGGAGAAAAAATCAATAGAACAGGCTTTTGCGAAGTCTATCTTAGGTGGCTTTAGTATTGAAGAAGAAAAAAATGGAACATACGTAATAGATATTACAGATTTTTTAATGCAGGATGCCCATGGTGTTTCCAAAAGACTAAAACGTGCGAAACAAGGCTCCTACAGTATGGATCGTTCAAAAAGTGCTTTTGCGTTGGAACGTACCAAAGCCTTCCCTAAAAATGTGGAATTTGATATGACCATGACTTTTAATGGTGAAGCATCGGGTAGTTATATACGCAGTGTAACTCCAAATTCCGATTTAATAACCGTAGCACAACACGCTTCCTTTATAGAACTTCCTGACAATGGGTATAAAAAAAGGATATTTGACCCGAGAAGCGGTTCGTATCCTTTTTCTTATTACGATTATGCAACGCCGGTAGAAGACCCTATTTTAAAACGATTTATTACCCGTCACCGACTAGAAAAGAAAAATCCCGGTGCTGAAATAAGTGAAGCTGTCGAACCTATTGTATACTATTTGGATAATGGTACTCCAGAACCTGTACGAACTGCACTTTTGGAAGGTGGCCGCTGGTGGAACGAAGCTTTTGAAGCTATAGGCTACAAGGATGCTTTTCAATTAAAAATGCTTCCAGACGATGCAGACCCATTAGATGTTCGTTATAATGTAATCCAATGGGTACACCGTTCTACTAGAGGTTGGAGCTATGGGAGCAGTATCACGGATCCAAGAACAGGGGAAATAATAAAGGGCCATGTGAGTTTGGGAAGTCTACGTATTCGACAAGATTTTTTAATTGCACAAGCGTTGATGAACAAACCTTTTGCAGAGCGTGACGATAATAACCAACCCATGTTAGACTTGGCCATTGCTAGGATACGACAGCTTTCAGCGCACGAAATTGGGCACACCATTGGTTTTGCGCATAACTATGCGGCGAGCACGAACGATAGGGCATCGGTTATGGATTATCCGCATCCGCAGTTCTCCGTTAAAAGGGGAGAGATCGACTTTTCGAACGCATATGCTACGGGAATGGGAGATTGGGATAAAGTTACCGTTGCATATTCCTATGCCGATTTTAAAGAGGGAGCCGACGAACGGGAGGAATTGAATAAAATATTAAAGTCAGCACAAGATAAGGGCTTACGTTACATAACGGATCAAGACGCTCGCCCACAAGGAAGCGCACATGTACTTGCCCATTTGTGGGATAATGGAACGGATGTAAGCAAAGAACTTGATGAAATGTTGAACGTACGTAAGACTGCTATTGATAATTTTTCAATAGATAATATTAGGACGAACGAACCCAATTCGGTATTGGAGGATGTTTTTGTTCCGCTGTACTTCTTCCACAGATACCAAACCGAAGGTGTCGCCAAGATTATTGGTGGTCTGGAATATAACTATGCTGTTAAGGGAGATGGACAAAACGTAGTAAGAACAGTTGATAGGAGAATGCAGGAAGATGCGCTTAAAGCTATTTTAAAAACTTTAGATGCCGAAGTAATTGCCATTCCAGAAGAGAAATTGAGCCTTTTCCCGCCTAGGGCATTTGGTTACGGTAGAACAAGAGAATCTATAAATGGAAAAACCGGTGTTTCTTTTGATGCTTTATCCGCTGCGGAAACGGCAGCTGATATGACTTTAGGATTTTTATTGCACCCAGAACGTGCTTCTAGGTTAATACAGCAAAAGTATTTGGATAATGGAAACTTAGGTCTGGAAGAGCTTTTGAACGAGGTGGTTGCAAATACCATCAACAAAAATCATAATGATGAATATATAGCCGGTACACAAGAGAATATAAATTTTAGGGTATTGTTTCATCTCATGAACCTCGCCGCCCATAAAGAAGTGCATCCCCAGGTGAACGCTATTGCAAACCAGCAGTTAAGAAAACTGGCATCGAGTTTTGGCACATCAAATGATAGCATGAAAGCTGAAATGGTCAGGCGTATCAATAATTTCTATGCGCATCCAGATAAATTTGAAGTTATTCCGACACCAGTATTGCCCGATGGTTCACCTATTGGGATGGATTGTTTTCACTAGAGCATAGTGGGTAGTTGGTAGTTTTTTGTGGGATAAAAAAGTTGGTAGTAGCGTTGGGCAGTTTGCAGTTAATAGTAAAAAGTAATTAGTGAAAAGAGCGTTAAGGTTAAACCGATTTTTGAATTTTGTATTTGATTCTTGAACTTGACACTTGAACTTTAAAGTTGAAATGAAGATAAACCTAATAAGCGATACCGTTACAAAACCAACACCCGGTATGTTGGATGCCATGCTACATGCAGAAGTGGGCGATGATGTTTTCAAGGAAGATCCTTCCGTAAATGCTTTGGAGCAAAAAGTAGCTGAGATGTTCGGAATGGAATCGGCCTTATTTTTTCCTAGCGGTACCATGACCAACCAAACGGCCATAAAGCTGCATACCCAACCAGGAGAGCAGTTGATATGTGATAAATACGCTCATGTGTATAATTACGAAGGTGGTGGTGTAAGTTTTAATAGTGGTGTTTCCTGTAGATTGGTAGATGGCAGCCGGGGAATGATGACAGCCAAGCAAGTTGTTGCTGCAATCAATCCACCGGACTTTTATCACAGCCCCTTATCTACTTTGGTCTGCATAGAGAATACGACCAACAAAGGAGGTGGCGCTTGTTGGGATTTTGAAGAATTAAAAAGAATTAAAACTGTTTGTGATGAACATCAGCTAGGTTATCATTTAGATGGTGCTAGATTGTGGAACGCCCTGGTTGCCAAGCACGAAGACGCTCTGCAGTATGGAAAGCTTTTTGATACCATTAGTGTATGTCTTAGCAAGGGATTAGGTTGTCCTGTAGGTTCTGTGTTGGTAGGGAGTAAAGAAATAATCACAAAGGCCATACGGGTGCGTAAAGTATTTGGCGGTGGTATGCGCCAAGCAGGTTTTTTAGCCGCAGCAGCTACCTATGCCTTGGAGCATCATATAGAAAGGCTCGCAGACGATCATACCAAAGCAAAGGAAATAGGTGAGTTACTTTCTAGTTTAAGCTATATTAGGAAAGTAGAACCCATAGAGACCAATATCATCATTTTTGAGATTGATGAAAGTTATTATAGCAGCGAAGCGTTTACGGCCAAATTATTGGAAAAGGATATTCATATCATCAGTATGGGGCAAGGAAAGTTACGTATGGTCACCCATTTGGATTATACCGATGCTATGCACGACCGTCTATTGGATATATTGCCAAAACTATAATGTCCTTGTAGTCTTTACTTTAGACTTCCTTTTGAAGTCGGTTATTCAGATTTTTAATACCATTTTCCATGCCAGCTTCGGAACTATACAGGCCACTCTTACCTATTAGTTTCCCATGGTCGTTTTTAAGCTCAAATAAAAACTGACCATTAACATTTGTTTTGCGCTCAAAATGTTTCGGCAAAGAAGGAGTGCCGGATAAACCTCCTATCGTTTCTTTTATAGCTTTTTCTTCGGCAAAAGGTATACTTTTTAAAAGCACTTTTCCCGTTTCCGATTTCACAAAAAATTTATAATTATCTGATTTAGTTTTCTTGATTTCAATCATTTAACACATTTTTATTTCAAGTTACGTATTTTTTCTTTTAGCGAAAATCTCTGGTGACTGAATAAGAAAATAAAAATAATGTGACTTTTTAGAAAGTTTGGGTTCTTAATAGGTACACTATTAATTATTATAAACATCAACCATTATGAAAAAAGTATTATTTGTTTTTGCCTTTATGTCCGCTGCAGTTGCAGTGGCGCAAGATTTACCTGAAAATCCAGAACCTGGTAAATGTTATGTTCGATGTACAACTCCAGACGTTTACGTTAACGAAACCGTTACGCTTACCTTAAAGCCAGCTTACAAGGTTTTAAAAACAATTCCTGCGACCTTTAAAACAGTAACCGAGCGTGTTGAAGTTAAAGCTGCTGGAAAGAAATTGACCGTAGTTCCAGAGAAGTGGGGTACCGAAACTGTAACCTATGTTGCCAAAGAAGGAGGGAACACTTTAAAGATTACACCAGCTAATTTTAAGCCTAGCTCAGAAACTATTGAGATTAAGCCAGCGTATGCACAGTGGGAACTGGGTGCTGCCGCCCCAGATTGTGCATCAGGAAATCCTGATGACTGTAGATATTGGTGTTATAAGGGATATCCTGCAGAATTTACAACAATTACTAAAACAGTTTTAGACAAGGATGCCTATACAGTTGAAGAAACTGTTCCCGCAGTTACAAAAACGGTTTCAAAAGAGGTACTTAAAACGAAAGGTGGACTTACCACTTGGAATGAAGTTGAATGTTCTTTAGTAGAGTACCAAGCTTTACCTATTAATTGGAACTTGGGTAGTGCGTCTTTGACATCAGAGGCCAAAAGAATTATCGATACCAGATTAATGCCAGTACTTCAAAAAAATCCTGGGGTAAAACTAGAAATTGCGTCTCATACAGATGTTAGAGGTAATGGTAGTAACAATCAAGATTTATCGGAAAGAAGAGCTAAAGCGGTAGCTGATTATTTGATTACCAAAGGCGTAAATTCTAGCTTACTAGTAGCTAATGGTTATGGTGAAAATAAAGTGAAGAACCGTTGTAGAGAAGGTGTTACGTGTACTGAAAGAGAGCATGCCGTAAACAGAAGAACAGAGTTTAGGTTGATTAACAACTAATTCCCCTAAGTTCCCTCAAATAAAAAAAGCTTTCCGTAAATGGAAAGCTTTTTGTTTTAATTGTATTTATTGATGAGTTTTAAATGATACCTCACATCGCCGTTCATGGCATAACCCGAATATTCGTCTAGTGATTTTCCATTACCGTTCAATACCTTTAATAATGGGAATACCCCTTTTTTATTATGTTCTGCCACAACCTCTTTATTATGTTTCATTTGCTTGGAAGACAGTAGGTCTTGATTCCTCGGCATATCTACATATACAAGAATGTAGTTTTCGGATGCTTCTTGGAACGCGTCAGTGTCAAATAAATCTTTCTTCAACACTTTACACGGAGCGCACCAATCGCTACCCGTAAAATACAGCAAGATATTTTTGTTTTGCTTTTTTGCAATTTTCTTGGCAGATGAAAAATCGTAATGCCAATCGTTTGCAGAAGTCATATCACTACTTGCCTGAGCAGACAGTAGTAAGGGAAATATTAAAACTAAAAATAGCTTTTTCATCTATATAAAATTTATTAGACACCTAATTTTTGATTAATGAGTTCTGTTATAATTGTCTATGTTTTGGTCAATTACCCATTATGTGCTTTAGCTAAATGGTAGTCCCACTTACTTAAATAACGAATCCATACCCGGAATATTGGGCATCCCTTCTTTTGCAACTGCAGCAAGTTCGGTTTCATTAACCGATGTTGCATTTTGGATCGCTTTATTCAATGTTACGATCAGATAATCTTCTAATTGTTTCTTGTCTTCAAGCAGGTGATCTGAAATATTTATTTTTTTAATCTCGCGGTTAGCTGTAATCGATATTTCTATTCCGCCGTCTTTTGATATTTCATCAATATAAACGGTATCCAATCTTTTTTTGGTAGCGGCTACTTTTTCTTGGGTTTCTTTAAGTTTCCCCATCATTCCCATCATATCTCCGAACATACGTTGTTGGTTTTAAGTATTTATTACGTAAAAGTACTAAATCCGATATAGTACACCGCGTTATTAAATCAAGATTAGTGCCAAGCTTACAATGGAATTAGTATTATTTTTACCGCTATTGTAAAATTCAAAGTAGAACTAAATGGTCAAGAATATTCCGCCGATTGCAAAAAAAATAGCTAAGGAATTAGTAACCCACGGAGATATTAGGGTTGATAATTATTATTGGTTAAACGATAGGGAAGACGATGAGGTACTTGCATATCTGAATGAGGAAAATGCATATTACAGCGCTTTAACCGAACATACGAAACCATTTCAAGCAGCACTTTTTACCGAGATGAAAGGGCGAATTAAAGAGGATGATTCTTCTGTTCCATACAAATCCAACGGATATTGGTATAAGACGCGTTACGATATAGGAATGGAGTACCCTATTTATTCTAGATGTAAGGAAACTTTAGAGGCCCCTGAGGAAACTATTTTTGACGGAAATGAAATGGCGAAGGGTCACGAATATTTTAAATTAGGAGGTATTGCTGTAAGTCCTGATAATAAATTGGCGGCCTATGGAGTTGACACTGTTTCTAGAAGGCAATATACCTTACGTATCAAAAACCTGAAAACGGGTTACGTTTACGACGAAGAAATAGAGAATACAACGGGTGGTGGTGTTTGGGCAAATGATAATAAAACGTTGTTTTACACCAAAAAAGACCCAGTTACGCTAAGGTCAGATAAAATTTTCAAACATGTATTGGGCACTGCTGCTTCGGAGGATGTTTTAGTGTATGAAGAAAAGGACGATACCTTTAGCACTTTTATATATCGAACCAAATCTAAAAAGTATTTGGTCATAGGCTGTTTTAGCACGTTGACTTCTGAATTTCAGATTTTATCTACGGATAATCCCAATGGACAGTTTCAAATATTTTCCGCTAGGGAACGTGGTCTGGAATACACCATTTTTCATTACGAGGATGCTTTTTTCATTTTAACGAATAAGGACGGTGCAACCAATTTTAAACTGATGAAAGTAGGGGAGGGCGACACTGCCTCCGATAATTGGCAGGAGTTTATTCCCCATAGAGATTCTGTTTTATTAGAGGATTTCGATATTTTTAAGGAGTATTATGTACTATCTGAGCGCGAAAATGGATTAAATAACATAAAAATCGTAAAGTGGGATGGTACATCGTCTTATTTTTTGCCCTTTAAAAGTGAGACATATACCTCTTTTGTTGATGCTAATCCTGATTTTGACACTGAAGTACTTCGCTACGGCTATAATTCGCTCACGACCCCTAGTTCTGTCATAGATTATAATATGCGTACCAAGGATAGAGAGGTATTGAAGGAACAAGAAGTACTAGGAGGCCTATTTGAAAAAGAAAATTACGCAGAAGAGCGTTTGTGGGCAACTGCTAGGGACGGGGCTAAGATTCCTATTTCTTTAGTGTATCATAAGGATACTGTTTTAAATGCGGATACGCCTTTACTGCAATATGCATATGGCTCTTACGGTGCTACGATAGACCCCTATTTTTCAACAGTTCGATTAAGTTTGTTAGATCGCGGTTTTGTTTATGCGATAGCTCATATTCGTGGTGGGGAATACCTAGGAAGGCCATGGTATGAAGATGGTAAGCTTTTGAACAAGAAAAATACCTTTACTGACTTTATTGATTGTTCCAAGTTTTTGATTTCCGAGAAAATGACCAGCAGTCAACATTTATATGCAAGTGGGGGTTCGGCAGGAGGTTTATTGATGGGAGCTATAGTAAACATGGAACCTTTATTATACAACGGAATCATTGCGGCCGTTCCTTTTGTAGATGTAGTGACCACGATGTTAGATGATTCTATTCCCTTAACCACTGGCGAATATGATGAGTGGGGAAATCCGAACGAACTTGCCTATTATGAATATATGAAGTCTTACTCTCCCTATGATAATGTTGCGGTACAGGCCTATCCTAATATGTTGGTGACAACAGGACTGCACGATTCTCAAGTGCAATATTTTGAGCCTGCGAAATGGATTGCAAAGCTCCGAGATATGAAGACCAATGAGAATTTGTTATTACTTGATATAAATATGGAAGCCGGTCATGGTGGTGCTTCAGGAAGGTTTGAAGCACTAAAGGAGGTTGCTAAAGAGTTTGCTTTTTTTTTAGATTTAGAAGGTAAAATTTCATAGTGGAAAAATTATAGTAAATTTGTACTGTATGTTTTAGCAAGATAAATGAATTGTTAGAGCTATAAACCATTAGGATTCCCCTTATGAAAAAAGAGATAAAGGCTTACAACAATATCTTGGAACTAGTAGGAAACACACCGCTGGTTAAATTAAATAAAGTAACCAAAGGATTCACAGGCAATTTTTATGCAAAAGTAGAAGCATTTAATCCAGGACATTCTGCAAAGGATCGTATTGCCTTGCATATTATAGAAGAGGCAGAGCGTAAAGGTATTTTAACAGAAGATAGTACGATTATAGAAACGACTTCTGGTAATACCGGGTTTAGTATTGCCATGGCGAGTATTATCAAAGGCTACGACTGTATTTTGGCCGTTAGTTCAAAATCATCAAAGGATAAAATAGATATGCTACGTTCTATGGGAGCAAAAGTATACGTTTGTCCGGCTCATGTTAGTGCAGATGATCCACGTTCCTATTATGAGGTTGCGAAACGCTTACACAAAGAAACCAAAGGGTCTATTTACATTAACCAATATTTTAATGAACTGAATATAGAGGCGCACTACAAGTCTACCGGGCCAGAAATTTGGGACCAAACAGGGGGTCAGATTACACATTTAGTAGCTTGCAGTGGAACTGGTGGGACTATTTCCGGTACCGCACGTTTCTTAAAGGAGCAAAATCCAAACATAAAGGTTATTGGTGTCGATGCTTTTGGTTCTGTCTTAAAAAAATACCACGAAACAGGAAAATTGGATAAAAATGAAATATATCCCTACAGAATAGAAGGTTTAGGGAAAAACTTGATTCCTGGTGCAACTGATTTTAAAATTATAGATAAATATATTAAAGTAACGGATGCCGAAAGTGCCCACACGGCAAGGGAAGTTTCCAGAACAGAAGGTATGTTCGTAGGGTATACGAGTGGTGCTGCGATGCAGGCTTTAAAACAGTTGAACGAAAAAGGCGAGTTTGCGAAAGACAGTATTGTTGTTGTTATTTTCCCCGATCATGGCTCAAGATATATGAGTAAGATCTACAGCGATCAATGGATGGAAGACCAAGGTTTCATGAATACTACTTCGGTAGAAGAAACACAGGAAATACAATTTGTGAAATAATCCGTAGAAAATATAAGTACACAGAGTGGGCAATTAGCCCACTTTTTTTGTATCCTACGATTATGTTATGAATCCTTCTTAAAAATATTTACTTTTGTATCTAGAACCAAATTTAGGCGATGAGAGACTTATTTGATAGAATTATTGAGAATAAAGGCCCTTTAGGAAAATGGGCGTCACAGGCAGAGGGATATTTTGTGTTCCCAAAGTTGGAAGGTCCAATTTCTAATAGAATGATGTTTCAGGGAAAAGAAGTGATTACCTGGAGTATTAACGATTATTTAGGCCTTGCGAATTTACCTGAAGTTAAAAAAGTAGATGGTGATACTGCGGCCGAGTACGGTTCTGCATACCCAATGGGTGCTA
>Ga0075108_10001514_pt1 | contig 11234 bp, 14 predicted proteins | sample AntAceMetag02UK1_FD_69797 | JGI IMG/M metagenome (GOLD analysis project Ga0075108, IMG submission 69797) | Saline lake microbial communities from Ace Lake, Antarctica - Antarctic Ace Lake Metagenome 02UK1 | ecosystem: Environmental > Aquatic > Non-marine Saline and Alkaline > Saline | place...
GGATGAGTCGGTATTTTACGAATTGCTTAAGACTTTGTGCGAAAAGCACGAAATATCTGAGCAGGTTATTATCAGGATTCTATCAATACGAAGTGCAGTTTCATCGAATTACCAGGAAGAAATATGAAAATAGGTTACGCGCGTGTTTCTACGCACGAACAAAATCCAGATTTGCAAATTGACGCATTATCAGTTGCGGGTTGTGAACACTTTTATACCGATACCATGTCGGGGGCAACCAAACAACGCCCAAAACTTGACGAACTAAAAAACTTCATCCGTAAAGGTGACACGCTCGTAGTTTGGCGGCTTGACCGATTAGGTCGGAGCATTAAAGACCTGATTGAGTTAAGCGAATGGATGCACACAAAAGGTATCGTTTTTGTAGTATTTCTTACAACACCAAGCTATACGCTGTTCGACGTTAGGAGAATTGCTTTATAACGGCTGTTATTAATAAAACCGATTAACGAAAAAAAATGATTGAATTAGGCGACATTGAATTTGTTAAGTTAGATTACCCGAAACAAAGATTAACTTTACCCAAAATATGAAAAGTAAATTTTTATTAAACTATTCAAAAATTGAGCATCATTTCGAATGTCCTTTTAAACGCGAAGATTGTGAATTGAATGCTTTGGGGTGGAAAATGAATTACAATTATTTTAAACTTATCGAAAAAAATTTCCAAGACCTCCCGCTGCTTTTAGTTGGCGAACGCGTACTTGTGAGTTTCATTGCTTTTACCATCGAAAGTAGAACTCTCGACCTTGATAATGACGGATTAATGATTTACCGACTAAGATATACAGCCCAATAACAAAACAAACTATGACAGATATCACAAAAGACCAATACTTAGCTGCCTTAGATATTGTTGAAAGGTATCATCAGAATCTTTATAAAGAACGAAACCTTATAGCTAGTAAGGAAGAGCGATTTGTAAAAAAGGGGGATTTGGTTGAGTATAGACCATATAACGAGCATGCCCCAACAGCGAAAACTTTTATAGTTGGGGAAAGGTATATTGTCAGAAGTTGGAGAGAAAACAACCTGAGGCTTAGTGTAAAGAATGAAAATGGGCATTCGGTAAGTATGTCAAAATCAGATTTTATTTGAATAACAAACGATTAACTTCGCTCGATTCCTAATGCTTCGGCCGACCTTCGCGTAACATAGCTATGAGTGCAACGGCAGTTTATCACTTCGCTCGCACCGCCGCTAGGGTCGTGCGGGTATTTCATTGTCACATCGCCAACCTTGAACACTTCACCTTTCTTTACATACTTCCCATTTAACGGTCTGTGGTTCTCTCTGTAATTGCCAATTGCGGAATGATGCCAAACGGTTAATAATTCTAATTGACTGTCCTTAGCGGCTTGTTCTATGCCAATACTCGCCGCTCTGCCGACTTCTGTTCGTGCAATGGTTAACGCTCTGGACTTTGTGAAGATAACCTTCTCCGCATTGAATAATTTCGCAATGTCGCGGGGAGCCATCCGTTCGGCTGCTGCCTTAACGAGTAACGCCCGAATCATTGTTTTCGTATTTTCAGTTACTCGCGTAATTAATGAAGCAATTTCCAGAGTCGAAGTAGCATTAACCACAATTTGCCGCCAAATCAAACTAAAAAAATCGACATTGGGCGTATCTTTATCTTTGTATTGCTCTAACCTATTTTTTTGATCTTGATAAAAAAACAGTCCAACTTTTAAATAAATCTCCTCAAACAGCTTTTGAAAGTCCTCCCGCTGTATTTCGTTTAGTCTGTTTTCGGCTGCTGCGGGGGCTTCGTTAACGGCAATTGTCTTGTAACGAATTAAGGTATTATAAAGGTAAGCACGAACCATTCTGTAAGTTTGGGCTTCGCTCTTTTCTTTCATCTTCTCATAGTGCAATCGTAACTCCTCAACTGTTTCCATAATCAAAATTTAAGGGGGTTACTGGCTCTATTGCATCTTCAAACGAATCGCCCTCACTTACATCGCCATAGTCAAACCATTGCCGTTTTTCTCTGCGGGTCAGAAAGTCGATGTCTTTCATTTTCGCCATTTCTTCGACCTTATCAAGGGCTAATTCGTCGTAAATGGTTTTATCGAAACAGAACTTTAGCCCGGTTTGTGGCCTAATGATCTCCTCCGATAATATTTCTTCTTGCTTGTTAAGAAAAGGAAACACCCCAAGGTGTAACGCTCTACGTCCGTTCTCCTTACCGTTATTGTATGTGCTGGATGACGATTCGTTAAAAACAACTTCGGGCGGTAACATGAATACCGCCGCTAATATTTCGCGAATATCCTTCTTGACTTCTAGCGTGATACTTTCCCCAATCGGATTTGCTAAGTTAATATGTCCTAATTCCTGAGCAACGAGTGCGGCTCGATGTTCGTCTTTCTTCCATAGGGCTGACCTGATTCCGTCACGCATCTTTTGCAAAAGCGTGTTATCGTTACTGGCTTCGATTTGGGCATCTGCGTTTTTCGGGAAGAGCAAATGTGCGGAATCTCCCGTCTTAAAAGCTGAATGCTCTCGCTCTAATGCTGCGATGTAGGTTTGAAGGTCGGCATAGCATACTTGAACTTTTGACGTTCCGTACAGGTGCGAACCCATCTTGTTGTAATTTGTGCTAAACGAACGCAAAGCGTGACAGTCTTTTGGGTCAAACTTTTGGGTGAATAACCCATCGTATTGATATGCCTTAACGGGGTCCTGTGGGCTCCCACCTTCGATGGTGATTTGGTGAGTTGGTAAGGAATATAACGCAGCGACTTGACCATCTACCTTTTGTGTATTAATCAGGTTAAAACCCGAAATATCGTAAAAAGCAGATAAGCTGTAAATAAATTCTCCGAACGATTGCATTTCGTTCGGCTTAGTAAGCAGTCGTTTTGTTCGATAATAAGGGGATGTAACGGTTATGTCGTCTAGGTAAATCTCTTCGACTCCCTTTTCTTTTGCTTTTTTGAGTAGCTTAGTTTCATAGGTATCTTTTGCAAAACCATTAAACTTCTGAAAGTCTTTTGCGGCTTCTTGGTCTTTTACCTTGTATAACATGGGTTTGGCCTGACTCGCTTTCTCTGCCTTGTAATTCATCAGGGCAAATAGAATGGAGTTGACTTGATACAAATCTGCGTACTTGTGTAGGGGTGCAGAATGTTGAAGGCTTACGTTCTTTACGTAATCGTAAATAATTTTGTTATAATTGGATTCCATTGCGTTCAAATTAAGAACGCAGCATTAACGGGTCTTGGCAGGACAAATGTACGAAAAAAAATAGTGTTTATGCAACTTCCCACGATAAGCTGGGTTTTATCTCGAACCAGTAACGCATCATGACCATATCGGAGTAATCGGGGGAACGCCCTAACTGCTCTTTTACGTCCTCTTTGCTCATTATTTCAAGTTTCCCGTCCTTGTCCATATTCTTTTGCTTGACGTATTGAAGTTCTTCTATTAGTTTTTCTTTGGCTACGCCGTCAATGCCGAAATAAATCAAGTTATTATTAATCAAATCGCTTATTCCATAATAGCATTGAGTTTTTAAGTTACGGTAATTTTGCTCTACTGTGCCAATTTTCAATGCCCTAGACCCGTTCACAAACCCTTTACATTTCATGAAGTCTACGACCCCGCCACCTACGCCATCTTCATCTACGATTATATTTGATAATGGGATTTGGTATTGTGTCCGCAATCTTTCTAACTCTTCTTTGACTTCATCTAACCCACTTTTGTCAATGGTCACAATCTTAAATAATCGAAGTCCAGACCAAACGCCAATAACCGTCTTATCTCCACCAAATCGGGCGATGTCGGCAACAATATACTTTGTGCCTGAATCGACAAAAGCGTTTGTGAAAGTGTTTAATATATTTTCGTATGGAATTAATATTGCTGGGTCATCGTCGTATTCCCAATTTCCAAAAAGCAAACGTTGTTTCTCGCTTTCGCTTAGTATCAATTTGAGGTTGTCAATATATCCCTGCGGCAATTTTTTATTATCCTCTGGAAGGGCTTGAACAAACTTCCTAAAAATGGGTAATTCGTCTTTTTTGTTTGGTAAGTAAAATTGATTGTAAAGATAGTTCTTCATCGGATTGCAAGTTTGAAGAACCTTTCCTTTCAAATTAAATACATCATTCTTCCATCGACCAACCGAAGCTAAGAGATTATTCTTTGCTGATAACTCAAATTCTCCCGCTTCTTCTATCCATCCACGAGTCATTTGCATAGAGCCAAAACGTGCATAAAGCGGGTCTGATGGCATATGTTTAGCATCGAGAAGAAAAACCTTAGAGCCGTTGTAAAGTTCAAAATAATTATCCTGACCTTGATAGTTGTAATACTTTGCCCCTATCCCCAAGTTTTTTAAAACTTCGTGAATTGATGGAATGGTGAATTTTCTTAAATCGTTTAGTTTTTTACGGGCAATAAAGTACATCGTTTCTGGGTAAATGAGAGCATCCCCGAATATAAGCGAACACCCAAGATACGACTTACCAGAACCTTTACTGCCTCCGTAGGCAATTTCCATTGTTTCGTCATCGAGCCAATATTTTGCGGCAAGTTTTTGCTTTTCGTTTTTGTGGCTATCAAATTCAACTATCATTTTATTACCATTCCGGTTATCGGCTTAATCTCTACCGACCCTGAATGTTCAGTCTTGTTTGCCGTTAATCGGCTATGTTCATCAGGGGTAGCTATTATCTTAAAGAGGGCTATTTGTAACGTAGCATTATCACCTTTTTGCCATCGTGACAAAAGATTTTGCTTGGTTATTATTTTATTATCTTCTAAGGCTTTTAATACCCTGTCCGACTTGTTCAAGTCAAGTTCATAAAACGTTGTTTTCCCGATGCCTTTGTAGAACGAAAATATCATTTCTAAAGTAAATAAATTATTCGCTTCTATACATCTTACAATCGCTTCTTCATGTATTTCTGGGTCTTTTTTCATATTATTCAAAAGAATTAATACCGTTAAAATATTCTCTATAAAATTGGACAAGGTCTAAGGCTACTGTAATCGTTCTTTGTTCGTGGCTTTTACTTCTTTGCTTCGGGTTTACTTCGTTCTCCGTTTAACTTATTCCCTCACGAAGATTCTGACTTTCCCCACATGTTTTACATTGTAATATAACGTAATATAGCGATTTTAAGTTTCAGATAAATTTGCTTGATTCTTTCAATCCGTTCTCCAACTCAAAAACGATTATCATTCCTTTGATTGGGAACTTCTTAGCGGAGTAGAGTGAATTCAAGAAACTTTCTCTGGATTTGTACCCGCACATCTCTGACACCTTCGTATCAGTCCATTCGTAGTGGACTTTCATACGGTCATAGCGTTCTTTCCAGGTCATAATATTAAAAATTAAAGTCAACATCAAAGTGTGCATCTGATTCAAAGACGACCTTGCCGAACTCCGAAAGATTATCTATCCAGACCATAGGGTCTTTGTCCGTATCGAACAGACTTTCTTCGATGTCGTCATTCCAAGAATCAGGAACCACAATTACGTCTATATTTTCAAGTAACTCGTCTTTAGACATTGTTACCCTGAACTCGTCGTAACCGAAGTCTTTGCCTGCATCGGCATCTTTACAGTCGTACAGACCGCTATACTCTTTCGAGTATAGAACGATAGCGAAATCGCCTGCTGCTATTAGCTTGCGGCTGAATGATGTTGAAAAGCAATATTCAGCTTCTTCGCTTCTGAATATATTGCCACCAGAAACCTTACGAAAAAGTGGAGTTGTTTTTTGCTCTTGCTTTAGGTCGTTTCCAAATCCGCTCATGGTAGTATTGATTAGCGTTCGGGCTGTGTTGCCCTTATTGCTTATACAAATATAGAAAAAGAAACATATATGTTACAACCATATGTGATGAACGGCAAATCTCGATGGGTGAGTGGTTAGTCAGGAGGGAGATTCTGTGAATTTGTCCATTTTATTTTTGCTTAGTTTGTTTTGACCAACGTTCGACCGGCCACCCAAGTTCTTTTGATTCATTTACGAAGTTGACAACCTCTGATTGAGTCATTAGCGTTATAATGAATTTGGGTCTTTCGGTTCTTCGCCACAATGTTGTCGTCAATCTTTTGAGGTAATAATTGCACGTGAGCCTTTTGATTACAATATAGGTTGAATCTTTCAGGTCCATGATTGCATTTTTTGATTTAATCCTACGGCAGGTTGACCGTAGGATTTGATGAATTACGCTATACTGGTATTGAAAAGCAAATCTAAAACCTTAATTGGGTAGAGTTTCACCCGTCCGAATCGGGGGTCGGGGATTGTGTCCATTTCGTAACCGTTCGCCTTGCAAATATTTGATGCTTTGCGACCGAGTTCAGCGGCTCGTTTCAATCCCACTTGAATTCCTTTCAGCGAACCATACCCGGCTATTGTGAAGTATTCTGGCCTTGTCGTTATTCTTGCTTCAACTTGTTTTAGCCGACTATCGAACTCGATTTGTTGCAACCGCATTAATATGATGGGGTCTTGGGGAAGTTGGGCTTGTGTCTTCATGCTTGCCCAGTCGTCGATTATCATCATCCGCAGTTTGATAGAGTAACCTGACGCAAGACAAAGCGATAAGCGTTCGTTTAGTAAGACTTCGGCGGTTTGACCATTATCCTCTCTCTTAACTACTTGATAATCAGACAATCCAAGATTGGATTCATCTAATTCGTCAACCATATTGCGGATATCCCGCAATACGTGAGAGTGTAGCTTACCAGTCTTTTCGGCTATACGCTTACTTGACATCGTTTTTTCAGAATTTTGAATTAAGTCTTTCATTTGTATTTATCAATTATGAAAGTGATAGGCACAAAAAAAGTACTGCCGTTAGGACCGACAGCCCCTTTAATGTTACAATCCAGATCCATTTTCAAAGGCCTTGTGCCCTTTCTCCGTAATTTTTCATATTTTATTGTGTATTTTATTGTAACCGTTGCGTATTTTTTACGTAACTTTGGCATTAACAAATTATTACAAATAAATACACAATTATGGCAGGACGTGGTGATGCAAACCAAAAGAGGGAGTTAATGAGAGCGTTGAGGGATAAACTACCCACTTCGTATGGCTGGGCTGTCGATGTTGCTAAGATTCACGGTGCGGGAATTTCTAGCAACAGCATTAATGCTATGTGCAGCGGGAATAGGTATCCTACAGATAGGGCGATTGAATCTCTTCGGGAATACGTAGAATTAGTAACAAGTACAAAATTAGTAATAACCGAGGTGACGGTTACATGACGGTAGTATGACGGTCAAGGCTTTAGACCGTCGTGGTTGTAACTTACTTATTATTAGTTAGTTATATATCTATTTTCTTGTAAAAGGACGGTAAGACGGTCTATTTAGGGTTACAGAGAAAATAAAACACAAAAGATAAAACAAAAAAAAATAACTGCGAATAAGGGAGGGGTTGACCGTCATTAGGCTTTTTCCTTCATAACTCGCTAATAACAAGGTTTTTAACAACATGACGGTCAGACGGTCAACCGTCATTTATTCGTCATTCAAACGTCTTTTTTATGAATATTACCATTTTCAAAAATATATTGGCTACTTCGGCGGGGTTTGACCGTCATGTGGCAACGGCAGTTGAGCGAATCCGGAGCGGTCACAGTCATATTGCAATTGAGCAGATAAGAAAAGAGCAGGATAAGGAGAAGCGAAACAATCTAAAAAAGATGCTCCCGTCTATTTGCTTTAGCGGAACGTTCAAAAATAGATCGGCTTCGGGGTTGAAAGTTCACAGCGGATTAATCTGTCTGGACTTCGATAAGATACCTAATAACGAAGAGTTGAAAGCTGTACGCGATTCGCTTGAAGCAGACCAACACACGATGTTATTATTTTCTTCACCCTCCGGTAATGGCTTCAAGTGCATCGTTCGCATCCCGGCTGATACTAACACACACAAACGTTTTTTTGACGGATTGAAAGACTATTACAATTCGCCTTATTTTGACATCAGTACCTCAGACGTTTCACGGGTTTGTTTTGAAAGCAGCGACCCAGACATTTACGTGAATTACGAATCGAAGTTGTTTGATAACCTTCCAGAACCTGAATTGCAAGATTTAGGTACTATCGAAGTAATTATTCCCGAAACTTCTCATTACGCGATTATCGAAAATCTGCGTAAGTGGTGGGAGCGTAAATTTGGTTTTGTTCCGGGAAAACGAAACGACAACCTTATTAAGTTGGCATTTGCGTTCAATGAATTTGGTATTCCAAAGGCCGATGCCGATGAGTTTTTTGCACAGTTCGTGAGTGGAACGTTTACTCGAAGTGAAGTGGATACAATTGTCAAATCTGCTTATTCTCGCGAAGCTGACCACAATACGAAACAATTCGAGAACAAGACCATTCGGGAACGCATTCAAAAAGATATTGTGAATGGCAAAAACTCCCGCCAAATCAGTCGCAAATATAAAAACATCGAAGGTATTGACGATGCTATTGAAGAAATCAAAGATACTCTCAGTGTTGATGAATTTTGGAGTATCGACAAGAACGGAAGATACCATCTTGTGCATCACAAATTCAAAGCTTACTTGCAATCGAATCAGATATTCAAGTATTACCCCAATGAAACATCTTTTGTATTTGTAAAAATTGTCGAAAATAAAGTTTCAATTCTCAAAGAAGAGCAGATTAAAGACTTTGTTTTGAACGACCTGCACACCCGCGATAATATCGGTTTTCAGCCTTACGAATTAATGGCGGGGGCAACGAAATACTTCAAAGGTGACTACCTAAGTTTCTTGGATAATGTTGATTTGAACCTAAAATCTGACACGCAGGAATTTTGTTATCTGTACTATCAAAATTGTGTCCTCGAAATATCTAAGAAAACCGTCAAACGAATCGAGTACATTGACTTAGACGGCTACGTTTGGGAGAAGCAAATAATTGACCGCCCTTTTGAATTAGCAGACTACAAAAATGGTATGTATCGAAAGTTCATATTCTTAGTAGCGAATAAAGAAAAAGAGCGTTACGAGTCGATTAAATCAGTATTGGGTTATCTGATGCATTCTTTTAAGACCAGTGCTGACAACAAAGCTATTGTTTTCAACGACGAGGTAATTAGTGAAAATCCAAACGGCGGCAGCGGCAAGGGCTTAATTGTTCAGGGGCTAACAAAGGTAAAAAAGGTGGGGGTTTTGGACGGGAAGCAATTTGACTTTGATAAGTCATTTACCTATCAGACCGTTGATATTGATACGCAAGTTTTAGTCTACGACGATGTAAAAAAGAACTTCGATTTTGAACGTTTGTTTTCGGTCATTACTGAGGGGATTACAATTGAGCGAAAGAACAAAGATGCAACCCGCTTGGGCATTGCTAAATCACCCAAAGTACTAATCACTACCAACTATACTATCGGGGGCGTAGGCGGCTCGTTTGAGCGTCGAAAATTCGAGGTTGAACTAAGTAGCTATTTTGGTTCACACCACTCGCCGATTGACGAATTTGGTTGTATGCTTTTCGACGATTGGTCTAGCGATGAATGGTTGTATTTTGACAATTTCATGATCCAATGTTTGCAGTACTTTTTGAGCTACGGACTTAGCCAAACTAACTACAAAAATCTACATACTCGAAAATTTATCAAGGAAACATCTTTTGAGTTTTTTGAGTGGACAAATGACGAACCACTTACTCAAAATGCACGCACGTACAATAAGGTATGTTTTGAAGGATTTTCGGAGGAATACCCTGACGTAAAAAAGTGGTTAACGAATAAGAAGTTTTCGCTTTGGATAGAGGGATATGCGAGGTTCCACAAACTCGAACTCCAGAGGGGCAAAGACTCCGTAGGTAGATTTTTCACGATTAAAAATATAGAAACCGAAGTACCATTTTAAATTATGACACTACAATTCAGAGAATATCAAAAAGACATCGCCGAACGAGCAGCTTACAAAATCATTGAGAAAGGGATGGTCTATCTAGCGATGCAAGTAAGAACGGGCAAAACCCTTACCGCTCTTCTTACTTGCGAGTTGCTTGAGAAGAAGTCGGTATTATTCATTACAAAAAAGAAAGCTATTAGTTCGGTGCAGTACGATTACGCACTAATGACCCCCGCATTCAGTATCGAGGTAATTAACTATGAATCTTTGCACAAAGTAGAAGGCAATTTTGATATAGTAATTTGTGACGAACACCACAGAAACGGTGCGTTCCCGAAACCGAACGTTTCAGCGGTCGAGATTAAGAAGCGGTGGGCCCACTTGCCGCAAATATATCTATCCGGTACGCCAACGCCCGAAAGTTTCAGTCAATTCTATCACCAGTTTTGGGTGTCGAATTTCAGTCCATTCGCTGATTACAAGACGTTTTATAAGTGGGCAAAAGATTTCGTCAACATCACAAAAAAGAATTTCGGCTACGGAGATGTAAGTGATTACTCCCAAGCTGATGAACAAAAAATCAATCGCTTTCTGGAAGGGTACATAATTGATTTTACGCAGGAAGAGGCGGGGTTCAAGTCGAAGGTTACAGAAAAAGTGATTGAAGTTCAAATGAAACCGTTCACGTATGCCATCGCAAAAGACTTGGCAACGCACGGTATTTATCGGGGGAAAACTGACACAATCTTGGCAGATACCGCCGTGAAGCAACAAAGCAAAATTCAACAAGTTTTTTCAGGAACGTGTATCGGTGAAAGTGGTAATGCTATCATTTTTGACCTTACAAAAGCTGAATACATAGCTAACAATTTTCCTAAAAAACGTCTGGGGATTTTTTATAAATTCAAAGCTGAACTTGATGCCCTCAAGCAGGTATTAGGCTACAAGTTGACTACTGAATTAGATGCCTTCAACATGGAGGGGTTTCAGTATATCGCCTTGCAAATCCAAGCAGGGCGGGAAGGAATAAGCTTACGTCAGGCTGATTATTTGGTGTACTATAACATAGACCACTCAGCGGTTAGCTATTGGCAAAGTCGTGACAGACTGACAACCAAAGAACGCACCGAAAATACTGTTTTTTGGCTGTTTGCGAAAGGTGGTATTGAGTCGAAAATATACAATCAAGTAATGAAAAAAAAGAACTACACACTAACACATTTCAAAAATGATTTCGGAACAAAAAATACAAAGCAAAATAATCAAACGATACGAGAAGCTAGGTTGGTACGTGCTGAAAATCTCCAAAGCTAACAAAAACGGTGTGCCTGACTTGATTTGCCTAAAACCGAACGATG
>Ga0075108_10001519_pt1 | contig 11219 bp, 5 predicted proteins | sample AntAceMetag02UK1_FD_69797 | JGI IMG/M metagenome (GOLD analysis project Ga0075108, IMG submission 69797) | Saline lake microbial communities from Ace Lake, Antarctica - Antarctic Ace Lake Metagenome 02UK1 | ecosystem: Environmental > Aquatic > Non-marine Saline and Alkaline > Saline | place...
CTAGAGGAACCTGCAGAACTTCTTTCAATTTACCCTACGCTTTTAGAATTATGTGGACTTCCGGCTTACGACAGAAACGAAGGTAAGAGTCTAGTACCCGCCATGTTGGGAGAAAACAACGAGCCTTCCGTGGCTATTACCACTTTTGGTATGAATAACCATACGGTTAAATCTAAACGCTATCGGTACATTCAGTATGAAGATGGTGGTGAAGAGTTTTATGACCATAAAGACGACCCAAACGAATTTACGAATCAGGCTAAAAATCCTGATTATAAAGGTGAAATAGCAGAATTAAAAAAGCAGCTACCCCAAATTAATGCTATTTGGGACCCGAACTCGTCCTATACCTTTCAGCCCTATTTTGTGGAGCACAAAGCAAGAACAAGCGGTGCGGAGTTAGGTCCTGTAAAAGTTATCGGAGCGCCACGCTAAAAACGGAGTGGCTGAATCTTATTTTAGGATAGAAATTGGCATTCGGGAATCAGTTTGGCAGAAGATAGAGGCCAAGCATAAGAGTTGATAGGTCATCAAATGTCTATTAAGAAAGATTTAACCTTCGAATTGTACTTTGATTTAACGCCAGTTTGACTTGAAAGTGGTATTTTTTATAAGTTTTAACGATGAGGTAATCAGTTGGCATTATGAAAATTACGAACACATTTTATCGTTTTTCGCTGGTATTGACGTTGCAGTTTTTAACCTGCTACGTTCAGGCTCAAGAAACTGATGCATTTGAGAATATAACCGGCAAACTGGCCACCTACGTAGAAAAAACACCACCTGATAAAGTTTACGTACAAACCGATAAGGACCGCTATGCTAACGGGGAAACGATTTGGTTCAAGACCTACGTATTGGACGGCATTACCCATTTGGAGAGTTTTAAAAGTAAGGTCGTGTACGTGGAACTGCTCGACTCCGAAGACAACATAATCGAACAACGAAAATTATATACCGGTCATTATGGGGCGGCGGGAGATATCCCGTTGCCGGAAGATTTGGAAGAGGGTTCCTATCTGCTTCGGGCATATACCAAATATATGCTCAACGATAGCGTCCCCGTTCTCTTTCAAAAGGAAATCCCTGTTTGGAACCTAGGTTTGAACTCCAAGGGTGTATCGGAAAATCAATCGAAACAAAAGAAAAGTGACAACGAGGCTTCTGAAAATCAAATAGCGCAGAAGGAAGAAGATAATCACTTGGTTCAATTTTTTCCGGAAGGCGGCCATTTGGTAACCAGCCTTAAAAATGTTATGGGGCTTAAGATTACAGATGCAGATGGAGTTGGCATGGCCTTGCGTGGTAATATCGTTGATGGGAACGGGAAGCAAATAGCGCCGTTTAGGAGCTTCGAGTTTGGTTTGGCCGCCGTTAATTTTGATGTAGCGGCCAATACCGATTATTACGCCCAAATTGAAATCAACGGCATCACAGAAAAATACCCAGTCCCTACACCATTGACCAAAGGCTATGTGCTACAGCTTACCAACCATGGCGGGCATTTGGTTGTTCGGGTAACTACCAATATTTCAAATGGCCTTGATGGAACCTTGCTTTTGGGCCATCTTCGCGGTTCCCTGATTTTTAAACGTTTGGAGAGGAACGGTAGCGATGCCACCTATGTGACAAAGCTTTCAACGGCCCAATTGGATGACGGTGTCGCACATTTTACCTTGTTCGCTCCAAATGGGGAACCTGTTTGTGAGCGGCTGACCTTTATAGAAAATACCAAAAACAAGGTAAAGCTCAGCGTAAAGACTGACAAGGCCAGCTATGGTTTTCGCGAGCAGGTGGCTTTGAAACTTGCCGTTGAGGGTGACAAAGGAAAATCGCTTGATGGCCGTTTTTCAATGAGCGTTAGCTCCGGGAACAGTCTGGAAAACACAACCCCCACCATTAAAAGCTGGCTTTTGTTGAATTCCGATTTGGGAGGTACGGTGGAGAATCCGAACTACTTTTTTGAAGATGATTCAAAGGCGCGGGATTATGTGCTGGATTTGTTGATGCTTACCCACGGCTGGCGGCGCTTTGTCTGGAAGTCGCTCATGGCCGATACGGTGAGCAGGGAATTGACCTTTGAACCCGAAAAGGGAATTATGATTGGCGGAAGGACTACGGATTTTGATAATCTGTACCAGCCCCTTAGGACTGTGGTGACATTAAACACCTTGGCAGGAAACGTGCATCAAGAAAATATGGTGACAAATACCCAGGGCAAGTTCAGTTTTGGCCCTTTTATGTTGAAGGATACTGTAGAGACGGTTGTAAAAGCGGAGCTGTTCGGTATAACCAAGAAAGGCAACGAAAAAATAGGGATACAATTAGATGCTGCTTTTCCCGAAGTAAAAGCGAGCAAGCTATTGAAACGGACCTTGGATATTTCCGCCAAGGACGTTGCTGAACCCTATTTGAAGGAGGTACGCTGTAAACAGTTGAACGATTTCAAATACGACCCCAAGGTAACGCGATTGGACGAAGCCGTGGCAAAGGCCAAAGTAAAAACAAGAAAGCAAGTGATCAATGAAAAACTGAGCTCCAAAACTTTGTATGGAGATGCAAGAAATAGAATTATTCCCGATTCTATATGGAAAAATCCAATTGGTACTATTTTTGACCTTTTGTATGATGTACCGGGAGTACGAGTCTTTGAAGGGTTGGTGTTTCCTCCCTCTCAAGAAGCTTTTATCCAAGGTGCTTTGGCCCCTGCGCTATATTTGCTTGATGGGGTCGAGGTAAACTCAAATGTTCTTCAAAGGACATCACTTCCAGAAGTCTTATTTATCGATGTCCTAAAAGGTCCGGAAGCTTCCATGTATGGCACGCGTGGATCCGGAGGAGTAATAGCCATTTATACCAAAAGTGGTGAAAATTTTGATGAAACACCGGAAAGATCACCCGGTATCGCCAACTTTACCATACCCGGATTTTATAAGGCAAGGGAGTTCTTTGCACCGAATTATGCCGTTAGTAAACCCAAACACGAAAAACCGGATTACCGAATTACCTTGGACTGGAAGCCCGAAATTAATATAGACCAAAATAAGAATCCAAAATTGAGTTTCTATACAGGCGATACTTCCGGAAAGTTTGTGGTGAGGGTAGAAGGAATAACTGAGGACGGAAAACCGGTTAGCGCCCGGCATAGTTTGTATGTAAAAGAGGATTGATGAAGCCTCTTGGATTCAATGGTTGTTTATGTAATATTTGCTAAACCACCATTCTTATGCCTCTTGCATAGCAAACGAGTAGATTATTGATAGTGTTTCTAAATCGTGCAACTATCTATTTTTGGACTGCCAAATCAAATTACGGTAATCGTACACCTAATTTCAGTAGTATCATTTTGAAAAAATGCCTGAATTGGTACTGCCTCCATCCCCGGCACCATATTGAATACGCGGTCTTTTTTTGTCTTTTTTATAGAAATGGGAACGTTGGCTTCAACCACAACCATTCCGCCATCTTTTTGAATCTCAATTCGGTTTTCTGTGGCTTCGGTCACTTTTTCCCCACTTTTGGAGATGATAGGGAGCATAACCATGGGTTGATCGGTAATAGGCATATCCGAAGCTAGTTTTGCGGTAATAACTGTTTTATCTTTTGAGAAATCATATTGAAGTCCGTATGTGCCATGTTCCAGCGTATCACCTTCTCGGTCTGTCAACTGTGTCATTACTTGAAAACGAATGGTTTCACCATCATCGGTAAAGGCAACCTCCGCTTTAAGGTCAAACAGGTTGCTAAACCATTTGTTGTCTTTGGTAACCTCGATTCTTGGGGTCAGGGGAATATCTTCGCCATCCGGCTGGGGTTGTTGGTTATTAACTTCGGCCAAAACATATTCTGCCATGCTAGCGGTAAAGATTGGCCCAACCTTGTCATGCCAAAGAACGGCCAATGCACCGCCTGTGGCGGCTTGGGAATATTTTTTTTTAAAAACAACATCGTTGGAGGATATGGTCGCTTTAAATGCACCACGGGCTGCTAACCAAACATCGAGTTCGGGGAAGTGTTTTACACCATCGGCCAAACTTCTTGGCAAGGCCTTTTCTTTTGAAAGTCGGGGTAATTTGTCGGCATTATCCAATACGAATGCCAAGGATTTTGCGTGGGCAAAGGTGTGGTGTACACAAGGTTTTACACCATGTGATTCATAATGCAGGCCTCCTGCCAACAAACCATCAATCGTGCATCGCTTCAATAGTTCGGTATTCAAAATAGCCGCTGTAGCGAAGGCGGCGTTTCTGTCCGCCATGAGTGTAAAGGCAGGTTGGCAACCATCTGTGGTGCGGCTGCCCCAATAACTCCATTTGTTCTGTCGCGTGCCCCAGCTATTGTCCCAAGCCCCATCGGGCAGCATAAATTCTAGATGACCTTCTAGGGATGCTGTCAATAACTGTAGCAATTCCTCATCTTTTTCCAAAACGGCGTATTGTACAAGGCCGTTCAAGGTTTCTTCTACATTATACCCTAGATCTACAGGTAAAAGTCCTTTTGCACTAGGTTCATCCGCGGGTTTGTTTTCTCCGAACAGTAATTTATTAGGGCTTGTAAGCCAATTGGGAACTTCCTTGGCCAGTTCTTTGCTATGAGCAATATAGGCATCGTTATTGAACATTCTGCCTAAAAAATTCAGGGCATAGACCGCTGTAAAGGCATAGTTGATGTGGCTATATTCAATGGTAAAATTTTCATGGATGAAGTTTGCAGCCTGTTGCAACCGCGCCGTCCATTTTTCCTTAATTTCTTTAGGCAGCACATGACCGTGGTGGTGCAGGGCTTCCCCAAGGGCGATAGCTCCAAAAACGGTAATACCCTTCCAAGATTTCGGATTGGGGATGACCGTCCAGCTTCCATCGGGCATAGATACATTTTCCGACCATACCATCACGTCTATCGCCGCATCTATATATTTTTGTTCACCAGTACTATCTGCCATATAGAGAAAGGGGTAGACAGCATCCATGCATCGCCCATGAATTTTGTCGCATGCTGGGCAATACAAGGCACCGTGTACACCTAAATCTGCTGGATTGTTGATTTGTACCGCAATCATTCCGTCGCACCATTCCTTCAAAAGAGCTGCAATTTGTTTTTCGTACTCCGTGAGTGAGGTAATTTTATTTTTGTCGTCGGATGAGCAACCGTACAAAGGAAACCCTAATGCAATACTGGCTGCGCTGGATAATTGAACAAATTTTCTTCTTTTCATGGGATAGGACTGTAATGGATGTTCTACTTTGTATTAGAGAAGTTTTTCTTTCCTTATTCCATATAAAAAACCTCTTCCAAGGCTATGGATACTGGCGAATTGTCCGCATTTGTTTCCATAAGGTCCGCCATATAGGCCCACCACTTTTTAATGATAGGATGGTTCGCCAAATCTTGTGAACCGCTATCCCCGGATAGTTTTTGAAAGGCAAAAAGTGTATGGGTTTCCTCGTCCAAAAAAATGGAATATTCGCTTATACCTGCTTCTTTTAGCAGTTGCTTTAATTCCGGCCACAATTCGTTATGTCTTTTGGTATAGGCTTCCTTTTGGCCAGGATCCAATTTCATTTTGAAGGCTAATCGTTGCATTGCTACTTCTTTTTTACGGTGGCCGTAGCCATTTTATTTATTGGGATTTTAGGAAAGTCTAGGCTTTTTCTAGTGCCTTAATATTTTCTGCGCTTGCGTTTTTTCATTTTATTGGCCTCTGCGTCTCCCTTGAATTTTTCTTTTGCAGGGTTCCATTCCAATGGTCTACCCAACTCATATGCAATATTGGCAATATTGCAGATAGTGGCGGATCTATGGCCTGTTTCAACGCTACAAATAGGCTCGTTTCTGGTCTTGATAGCATCCAGCCAATTTTGATAGTGGTTGCCTTGGTCCTTGAAAAGTTTCGAAGGGTCACCGCCATTCGGCATAAGAATGTTTGTGGGAGTAGTTTCGATAAAGCCCCTGCTTACATCCATAGTACCTTCTGTTCCTATAAAGCGTACGGCCCATTTTCGGCCAAAATCCTCATGAACCATTTCAATACCGTTTTCATAGAACATCTGTAAGCCCCTTACCGCTTTGGGGTCTTTTGGTGGAATGAAAGATACCGGACCAGTCTTGTCCATTCCCAAGCACCATTGTGCAATATCGAACATGTGGGTGCCCCAATCGGATAGGATGCCTCCGCCGGTTTCCTTGAAATCGCGCCAAGCGGGATAGCTTTTGACCACTTCGGGTGCAATGGTATTATGATAGGTAATGAGAGGGGCTGGACCGCACCACAGATTCCAGTCCACACCGTTTGGTGTTGGTTCTGCGGGTAGGTCATAGGCACGATACGGGTCTCCCACATTCACCAAGACTTTAGTGATGTCGCCCAACTTTCCGGTACTTACAATTTCTTGGGCCTTTTTAAACCGATCCCAAGACCGTTGCATACTACCAACTTGTAGCACCTTGTTATATTTTTCCTTGGCATCTACCATTTTTCTACCATCATCTATGGTATTTGTCATGGGTTTCTCGCAGTAGACATCTTTACCAGCCTGCATAGCGTCTATAGACTGAATGGCGTGCCAATGGTCTGGCGTGGCTATTACAACAGCATCGATATCTTTTTGTTCTAAGAGTTCCTTATAATTCAAATATGTAGTAACTCCGTTATATTTTGATACCTGTCTCTTTTCCGCGTAAGCGTTCTCTATGACGCCTTTGAACCAATCCCGTTTGGCAGTCCAAACATCGCTTCCCGCCACTATTTGTGCATTTGTGTTGGAAACAAAACGTTCCCCCAGGATGCCGCCTTGTTTGCCCAAACCTATGTACCCTAGATTAATTTTATCGTTAGGAGCCACAAAACCTCTTCCCAAAACATGCCTCGGTATAATTGATATTAATCCCGCAGCTAGGGTTGTTTTTTTTATGAATGCCCTTCTAGAATTTTGCAACCCATTTTGCTCTTGGCCACCTTTGTAATTTTTCATTATACCATATTTTTTAAGGGATTGTCACCTATGTTTTTCAATGTAACGATGTCTTACTAAAGTTATAGGAAAACTTGTTTTAAATTTAAAATCCGAAAATTTTATTTCTGTAGTTTCCGATTTTGATAAACGCCTTACTCTAGTTTTAATATTTCGCTACCGGCCAATAAAAAAGCACCTGTACCAAAATTTTGCCAACTATCAGCAGAGGCCGGTTGTGGGTCTGCACCAATGTTCTGTACCCAGCCAACCATTCCAGTTTCTTGCTGGCATTTTTCTAAAGCAGCCCATGCATTGAGAACCACGGGAGTATAGGCTGACTTGTCCAATATCCCATTATTAATGCCCCAGGCAAGTGCGTAGGTATAAAAACCACTCCCGCTAACTTCGCCATGGTCAAAAGACTCCGGGGAAAGCAAACTAGTACGCCAAAGCCCATCTTGGGGTTGTATGCTCTTAATTTTCGCCGCCATTTCTTTATAAAGATTGAGGTAAAAGTCTCTATGTTTGTAATCTTTGGGCATATCGTCTAATATAAGTGCAAGCCCGCCAAGAACCCATCCATTGCCACGAGACCAGAATATCCTTTTACCATTTTCTTCCTTTAGGTCATCGGCATTTCCTTTCCATTGATAACGCGTGTCCCTTGCAAAAAGATGCTCTTCTTTGTTATAAAGAAGATTATAAGTCTCCATATAGTATTTATGCATGGTATCTAAATATTTCTGGTCGCCTGTATGTTTTGAATATAGTGTTAACATTGGCGGAGCCATGAACAAGGCATCGCACCACCACCAAAGAATGCGTTTTGAATCATCTTTATCCGTGCCGTCTCTCCACTTGTTCGGTTCGTATAAATGTTTTTGAATAAAGGTTTCGGTTGGCTTTAAATCCACATAATTTTTACGTGTATCATTCATTTCCAAATAGAGGTATCCGTAGGAAACGGTAACATCATCGGCATGATAAAATCGGTCATGGGTATTCCATTGATTTCGGTAGCCTAGATTTTTTAATGCCGCGAGAAAAATCTGGTTTTGAGTGGTGGCATGAGCTCTTGCAATTCCTACTTGGTAGGCCCCGTTGGTCCAATCTGTTGGAGAAACGGCAAAAATTGGATGTGCTTCTTGCCATTCCATGGCACGGACCATAGCTTTTTCGATTCCTGTTTTATCTACTTGCTGGGCGGTAAGTAGGTTATTACAGTTTAGACTGCAAAAAGTTAAAAGTAAAAATATCCACCTAATTTCAGTTTTAATTATCATTGTTTTCTATTATATGTTGGTTCTATTCTTTAATACTATCGCACATCTAATCAAGGTGTGTCCTATAAATTCTTAGGGTTTGGTCAAAAACATAAGGGTTATATTTTTTGGTTTGAAACAAAGAAATTTTAGTTTGTAACTAAAATACCATTCTAAAATAGTTAAGGTATCCTGCCCTGTCTTGTTATCTACTTTTTTTATAGGCTCGTCGATGATCAGAATCTATAAAACGGTTTATAAAACACGAGGAAAAGATTGGATTATAATGAGATTTACATAACGTAGACATCAATTATTAAATGAAAGGAAAAGTACACTCTTGTTAAAAATTTTATTTTCAAAAAGCACAAGACAGAACAGGATGCCTATCCATAGCAAATCCGATATTTTTGAATTAAAGGTAAAATTCATATGAAAAGTAAGATTCTATTAAGTTTACTTGTGCTCATTTTTGCTATAAGTTCGGTACATTCCGCAAAAGCCGATGAAGTTGTCAATTTGGTTTGCGAATACCATACCAATCCCATCGGCATCGATATAGAAAAGCCCAGATTAAGCTGGCAAATGACATCTGATGGGCAAAATGTGATGCAAACCGCTTATGAGATTCGTGTATCCGCATCAAAGAACGATTTGCAAAAAGGAATGAATCTAATCTGGTCTACCGGAAAGATAGAAAGCGATAAATCCTTAGATATTATTTATGGTGGTCCTGCACTCAAATCAATGCAAAGGGCATACTGGCAAGTCCGCATTTGGAACACTAAGAACAAAGCAACCGCTTGGAGCGCACCAGCATATTGGGAAATGGGTGTTTTAGATTCAAATCTATGGTCAGCATCCTATATTGGCATGAACGATATCACTACGGAAAAGAAATCGCACCCCTCCCAATACTTCAGAAAGGAATTCCAAACGAATAAACCCATAAAATCGGCCCGAGTATATGTGACTTCTTTAGGACTGTATGAACTGCACTTGAACGGTAAAAAAGTAGGAAATGACCTTTTTACTCCTGGGTATACCACCTACAATCACAGACTTCAATATCAAACCTATGATGTAACCCAACTGTTACAAGAAAATAATGCCATTGGAGCTATCGTAGGAGACGGATGGTATCGCGGAAATATCGGTTGGAAAGGCGATTACGCTTTTTATGGGAAACAGCTTGGGGTATTGGTTCAGCTAAAAGTTGATTATGCAGATGGCACAAGTGAAACGATAGTAAGTGATGAAAACTGGAAGGCGTCCTATGGTCCTATATTGGAATCGGATATGTACAACGGAGAAAAGTACGATGCCCGACTTGAAATGGAGGGCTGGGACGAATCCAATTTCGATGAAAGCAAATGGACGCAAGCTCAAATTTTGGAACACCGCAAGGATATATTAGTAGCTCCACAAGGAGTTCCCGTCAAAGCCATTGAAGAAATCAAACCAATTGAACTCATTACAACGCCAAAAGGAGAAATCGTTTTAGATTTAGGACAGAATATTGTGGGTTGGGCACGTATGAAAGTAAGCGGAAAAGCAGGAGAAAAAGTTACCTTGAAGTTTGCTGAAGTACTGGATAAGGAAGGGAATTTCTATACAGTAAACCTGCGCGCGGCAGAGGCTACCGATAGCTATATTCTAAAGGGGGAGGGAGAAGAAGTTTTCGAACCCCATTTTACCTCGCATGGATTCCGGTATATTCAGGTAATCGATTATCCGGGCACTCTGAACCTGGATGCCGTTACAGGAATAGTTATTCATTCCGACATGGAACCTACAGGCACTTTCACAACCTCAGACCCAATGATCAACCAGCTGCAAAGTAACATTCAATGGGGACAAAAAGATAATTTATTAGATATTCCAACAGATTGCCCACAACGTGATGAACGTGCCGGGTGGACAGGGGATGCGCAAGTGTTCAGTATGACCGCGGCCTATAATTTTAATGTTGCGGCATTCTACACCAAGTGGCTAAAAGATTTAGCACTAGACCAACATGAAAACGGTTTAGTGACCAATGTAGTTCCGGATATTCTTACCGGGGCGCAAGGTGTAGCCGCTATGGGAGGAGCTACAGGTTGGGCAGATGCCGCCGTAATTATGCCGTGGACGGTCTATCAATCATACGGAGATAAGCGCATTTTGGAAGAACAGTACAACAGTATGAAAGGCTGGGTAGATTATATGGAAAACGAATCTGGAGAAGATTATCTATGGAACAACAACAAACATTGGCATTGGGGCGATTGGCTCGCATTTGACGCGAATAATCCGGCGTATAACGGCTCCGTTACCGAAAAAGATTTGATAGCAACCGCCTACGCGTACTACTCAACCACTATATTGAGCAAGACCGCAAAAGTGCTCAGTAAAAATGAAGATGTTTCCAACTACGATTCATTGGCCAAGAATATTAAGGAGGCCTTTATAAAAGAATACGTTACACCTAACGGAAGGTTAGTTTCTCACACCCAAACGGCCTATGCGCTGGCACTTTCGTTTGACCTAATTCCAGAAAATCTTATTGAAAAATCTGCAGAATATTTTGCAGAGGATGTAAAGAAATTCGGTCATTTGACAACAGGTTTTTTAGGTACACCGCTACTTTGTACCACCTTATCTAAAATAGGTCGCGATGATTTGGCCTTTATGCTGTTAAACCGGAAAGAATTCCCTTCATGGCTGTATCCTATAACCATGGGAGCGACCACCATTTGGGAACGATGGGATACCCAAAAACCGGACGGAACCATTATTGAAGGTATGAACAGCTTCAATCATTATTCTTACGGTGCCGTAGGCGAATGGATGTACCAACATGTTGGAGGTTTGCAGATCGACCCAGAAAATCCGGGATATAAGCACATTTTGTTTCATCCACATCCTGGTGGTGGCCTCACTTCTGCAAAGGCGGAATTCCTTTCACGTTATGGGCAGATAAAGTCCAATTGGGAAATCAAGGACGATATGTTTCATTATGAAG
>Ga0075108_10001526_pt1 | contig 11197 bp, 10 predicted proteins | sample AntAceMetag02UK1_FD_69797 | JGI IMG/M metagenome (GOLD analysis project Ga0075108, IMG submission 69797) | Saline lake microbial communities from Ace Lake, Antarctica - Antarctic Ace Lake Metagenome 02UK1 | ecosystem: Environmental > Aquatic > Non-marine Saline and Alkaline > Saline | place...
GCGGCGTATTGTCTGGTGCGCTAGTGGTTGCGGCGTATCTTGCACAGTTTCTCTGGATTGTACTCTTGGTGGGTCTGGTCGCTGTTGCCGTTTTGTTTTACCGTGCGCGTCTCAGGAATGGCGCGGCTGCCGCAAAGTGATCACCAGTGCGGGCATTGTTCACGGTAACGGCCCTAATAGCACTGCCGGAAAGAATTCCAATTATACCGAGGGTTCGGTGTTATTCACCATTGGCGATACGGACTACTGCAGCCGAACATCTGCCAGCATGATTTGGAGCAACGGCGTGCTGGATTTCCATGTATTTGGCTGGGGGCCAGTCGCTGTCGAGTGATGCCTTCACAAACGGCCGGATGGTGAACAACTCGTTTGGGAATACGTCGATGGCAGTTCCACCCTCATGGATCGGATCTGTACCCTGCCGTAAGAGGACAACATCCCAAAGCCGCGCGTGCCGCGATACACACAGTTTAAGCCGCCCGCAATCAAAGCAGCATAGAAGTCCTCGTAGTTAAGTTTGATGCCATAGGCCTTCATTTCTTCCCCAAAGTATTTCGAAATTGAGTAGTTCCCGCACTTGCATTCGCTATGATGGCCTACTCTGACCTGTTTGAAAATCATACATGTGCATACATCCAGTAAGGACAATTCTTTGTTGTATCAGTAGTATTCGTTCGGTGTAAGAGGTCTGATCTCAAGGAACGGCATGACCAAAGAAAAATACCAAAGTCAGCCCAGAAATCATCAAAGCGTATATGTGGCGCATATACGTAAGCATGATGGTGCCTGTCAAAGTCTCGAAACACACCTGGTAGATGTGGGTGAGCTGGCAAAGCTTTTTGCGGGCAAGATCGATTTAGCCGATGCTGGCCTGCTTCTCGGATTATTACATGACTTTGGCAAGTACAGCCGACAGTTCCAAAATTACATCAATTCAGCCGAGGGCCGTATTCAACCCGATGAGGATGAGTACGTCGAGGCAGGTAAGTTAAGAGGCAAAATTGATCACTCTACTGCAGGCGCTCAGTATCTTTGGCATCGTCTCAAGTCGATTGGTGCAGTAGGGCAGGGAGAGCTGTGCAGTCAGCTGTTGGCTCTATGTATTGCATCTCATCATAGTGGCTTGATCGATTGTCTTTCGGAGGATGGTGAATACATTTTCAGGAAGCGTATGAATAAGGCGGATGAACACACGCACCTTGAGGAGGCGTTGACTAATTCGGCCACTAATCTTCGAAGCCGGATAGATGCACTATTGCTGGCCCCCATGGTCAAGCTACTATTTGGCAAGATGCAGAAGATCGCTACATTTCCGCGCAATAGCGCTGAGGAATTAGGCAAAGTGGATGCCTTTTATCTGGGGACTCTAACCCGCTTTCTATTTAGCTGCTTAGTCGATGCTGATCGTATCAATAGTGCCGAATTTGAAAATCCGGCGCGCGCGCGAGCTCGTCTAAAGCAGCGGGATTGGCATAACTGGTCAGTAGCGATTAATCGTCTGGAGACGACACTCGACCAGTTTCCAATACGTCATCCTATTGACGAAGTTCGCCGGTCAATCTCTGATGTCTGCCGTGCCAGATCTGGAGATGAACAGGGTATTTATACACTGACCGTGCCCACCGGAGGCGGTAAAACTCTGGCGAGCCTGCGCTACGCGCTGCACCATGCAGCTCATCACCAGCTCGATCGAATAATCTACATAATTCCCTATACCTCGATAATCGAACAGAATGCCGACCAAGTCAGGCGCATATTGCAGCGCGAGGACGACCCATTCTCTTGGGTGCTGGAGCATCACAGTAATCTCGAACCGGAGCAGCGCAACTGGCATAGCAAACTGGTGTCCGATAACTGGGATGCGCCAATTGTCTTCACCACCATGGTGCAATTTTTGGAATGCTTGTATGCAGGAGGCACAAAATCAGTCAGACGCATGCATCAATTAGCCAATGCGGTACTGATATTCGATGAAATTCAGACTATACCTATTAACTGCGTTCACATGTTTTGCAGTTCACTCAATTTTCTCGGCCAGTATGCTAGAACCAGTGCGCTTTTATGCACTGCTACCCAGCCGATACTGGAGGCCCTGAGATCGCCTGAAAATGGCCAGCTACAACTAGCGGAGAATGCTGAACTGGTAGAGAGCACGCAACGGCTGTTTGATGATCTCAAGCGCGTCGATGTTAATAACAAGATCAAGCCGGGTGGGTGGAGCCTGGGAGAGGTAGGTCGTCTGGCGAGGTCACATCTAGGGCAGTACGGAAGCTGTCTGGTAATCGTCAATACCAAAATCTGGGCCAATGATCTCTTCCGAGATAGTGCCGACTATGTAGACGGTGAAACGCTATTTCATCTCAGCACAAATCAGTGCCCAGCCCACAGAAAGGCATTGCTCAACGAAATTCGAGAGCGACTCGCTAGTGGTCTTTCAGTGCTCTGTTTCAGCACCCAGCTCATAGAAGCCGGTGTTGATGTGAGCTTTGCATCGGCGATTCGCTTTGTCGCGGGATTAGACTCTATCGCGCAGGCTGCTGGCCGTTGTAATCGTAATGGCGAGTTGACGACGCAGGGTGGGGCTCCACTAAAAGGGCAGGTTGATGTAATCAATCCTGATCAAGAGAGTATTGATTTATTGCCTGAGATTAAGGTAGGCAGAGAAAAGGCGCAGCGGGTATTGAGTGAGATTGCGCCAGGTGAGGAGCTTTCACCAGATAGCCAGCGGAAATACTTTCAGTACTACTTCTATGATCGCAGTGATTGTATGAGCTATCCGATAACGTCGAAGAAGAACTTGCGCAGCGATACCATGTTGAATCTCCTCAGCACCAATTCAAGGAATGTCGGTAACGGAGCGAATAGCGCTACTAGCAACATTCGGCGCGCTCAAAGCGGAAAGCTTCCCCTTCTACAGCAGTCTTTCATGCAGGCCGGAAAGGCGTTTCAAGCTATTGATTCGCCTACCAGAACCCTAGTTGTTCCTTTTGAGCAAGGCCGTGAGATTATTGTGGACCTCTGCTATCTGGCCAGAGAGTTTGATGCAGCCCGCTACTATTCGGCACTTAGGCGAGCCCAACCCTACAGCGTAAATTTGTTCCCAAACATTTGGGACAAGCTAGTGGCGGTCGAGGCTATTCATGAGACTCAGGAAGGGGAAGGCATTTATTATTTGGACTCTCGATACTACAGCGAGCATTTTGGGGTTTCGACGGAGCCGGTTGAAAAGCTCGATCTTTTGATTAGTTAAATTTTATGCGCAGGTAACTGTATGAAGAACAGTATCAGCTTTAAATTGTGGGGCCGCTACGCCCTATTTACCGATCCGGTGACCAAGATTGGCGGAGAGAAATGTTCTTATCATATACCGACCTATGAAGCGATCAAAGGAGTGCTGAAATCAATTTATTGGAAGCCGACACTGATATGGCACGTTGATCGTGTTCGGGTGATGAACCCCCTGCGAACGCAAACGAAGGGAACCAAGCCATTGGTTTGGAGTGGCGGTAATAGTTTGGCAATTTACACATTCCTGCATGAAGTGGAATATCAGGTAGAAGCACACTTTGAGTGGAACGAAAATCGACCGGAACTGGTCCGGGACCGTATCGATGGTAAGCACTTCGCTATTGCCAGTCGTATGCTGGAGAAGGGTGGCCGACAGGATATCTTCCTCGGAGTGAGGGATTGTCAGGGTTATGTTGAACCCTGTGAGTTTGGTGAGGGGGAAGGGGCGTATGACGCAATCGATGAACTGGGTTTTGGTTTTATGTTCCACGGTTTCGATTATCCCGATGAAGTAGGTGGCGAGCAGCTGCACAGTCGATTCTGGTACCCGCTTATGAAGCACGGGGTAATTGAATTTCCTCGCCCGGAGCAGTGCCCCCAGCGACGCTATGTGCGTGATATGAACGTAAAGAATTTTGGCCTAGATGATAACTTGTTGTCAGTTGATCAGGAAGAGGCAACGCTATGAGCTGGATGGCGAGGTTATACGATACGTATGAGCAGGGTGTGACTCTAGACTTGCCTGCCGCAGAAAAGCCCATGCCCATTAGCCATACTGTGCAAAACGCGCATATTAATGTGGTGATTGATGGTGAGGGAAACTTTAAGAGAGCATCTGTGCTGGAGAAAACCCAAATCATCCTGCCTGCAACTGAAAGCTCAGCAGGGCGCAGCAACGGAGAGGCGCCGCACCCTCTCGCCGATAAAGTCCAGTATGTAGCCGGCGATTATGGTGCCCATGGTGGGAAAAAACCCGCTTACTTCGACAGTTATCGAAAGCAATTGGAAGAATGGTGTGAGTCCGAATGCAGTCACCCTAGTGCTTGCGCGGTGCTGAGATATATCAGCAAAAAGAGTTTGGCAGCTGATTTGATTGAGCACAAACTGATGTGGGCCGATGAAGACAATAGCTTGCTTACAGTGTGGATGGATCCGCAGCGGGATGCGCCACACTTGCTCAAGGTGCTTCCCAAAGAGAAAGGGTTGCTCGACCAGGGTAATGCACTGGTATGCTGGACGGTTGAACAACCGGGATATGAAGCTAGTGACACTTGGCGAGATATTGCGGTCCAACAGTCCTGGATAGCTTTCAATTCGACAAAACCCGCTTTTGAAGACCTGTGCTTCGTTTCCGGTGAACGGGAGGCCATAGCCGCCAGTCACCCCGCAAAATTGCGCCATACAGGAGACAAGGCCAAGTTAGTGTCGTCAAACGACCTATCGGGTTTTACTTTCAAGGGTCGCTTTACTGACAGTGACAAAACCGTCAAAGCTGGCGGGCTTCAGGGTGTAGCAATTGGCAGTGTAACCAGCCAAAAAGCACATAATGCTTTGCGCTGGCTAATTAATCGCCAGGGATTTCGCAGTGGAGATCAAGTTATTGTCGCTTGGGCTGTCTCCGCCAAACCCATTCCTAGTCCATTCGCAGCCACGATTGATTTCGATCTTGATGACTTTGGTGAACTGGAAGTCCCGATGCCCGGGCATGACGAACTAGAGAAAGTAGGACCGGACCACAGTATCGATAGCGGTCAAAGCTTCGCTGCCAAATTGAACTGTTATATCCAGGGCCACCGCGCATCCCTTGATGCGAGCGACCAGATTTCGATCATGGCCATCGATTCCGCCACCCCTGGGCGTATGGCCGTAAGTTATTACCGCGAAAGCCTGCCCGCAGAATACCTCGAAAAAATTACCCGCTGGCACTGTGATCTGGCGTGGTACCAACGTGTGTCGAAAGAGATATCTCGTGCCAAGGGAAAACCGATAACCAAGGTGGTTTGGTTAATCTCGGCACCATCTGCTTTCACCATCATGAATGCGGTATACGGCGACATATTGAAGAGTAGTGCTTCGCTTAAGAAGAATTTCTACGAGCGGATTATTCCCTGCATTTTGGAGGGAAGAGCCATCCCCCGCGATATCGTCATGATGGCGGAGAATCGTGCTCGTAGTCCCGCCGGTAAAGAGCGCTGGGAATGGGAGAAAACGCTCGGTGTCGCGTGTTCTCTCTATCGCGCGTTTTATCTTCGTCACCCCAATATCCATCAACGCAAGGAGTATTCCATGTCGCTCGATACCACTAATACCTCCCGGGATTACCTTTATGGCAGGTTGCTGGCGCTGGCTGAGCGTATTGAGGAGGTGGCACTAAGGGCTGCCTCAGTCAATCGACCCACCGGTGCCAGTCGTCTGATGCAGCGATTTTCTGATCGCCCCTACAGCACCTGGCTGACCATCTATAAACAACTTGATCCGTACATGCGGCAGCTGCGAAATTCACGGGCTGGGTTTCTGGTCAATACCAATAAGGAGCTCGATGCTGTTATGGGACTATTTGCGGCGGAAGACTTCACCAACGATAGCAAGCTGAGCGGAGAGTTTTTACTGGGCTTTCATTGCCAACGCTTGGCGATGCGCAACACCACTGAATCAACCGATGAAAACACTGAGGAATTATTATCATGAGCTTGGACAATAAAATCGATTTTGCCGTTATATTTTCCGTAAAAAATGCCAATCCCAATGGCGACCCTCTGAATGGTAATCGCCCGCGAATGGACTATGAGGGGCATGGCGAAGTTAGCGATGTCTGCCTTAAACGTAAACTCCGCGACCGCTTGCAGAGCGACGGTGAAAGTATCTTTGTGCAGTCCGCCGAGAAGAAGACCGACGGAATGACCAGCCTGAAAAATCGCGCTATCGACGATAATTGCGGGCTGGGGAAAGACGTCTTTAATGCCAAGAAGACCAGCCCCGATGAAGCCGCTCGAAAAGCCTGCGAAAAATGGTTTGACGTGCGGGCATTCGGCCAGCTGTTTGCCTTCGCGGGAGACGCTAAGGATGGCGTATCTATTGCGATTCGCGGCCCGGTTACGATTCAGTCAGCTTTTTCGGTAGAGCCGGTCAGCATAACCAGTACCCAGATTACCAAGAGCGTCAGCGGTGAAGGTGATGGCAGCAAGAAAAGTTCGGACACCATGGGTATGAAACATCGTATCGATAAGGCTATCTACGTGACCTATGGTGCGATGACACCGCAACTGGCAGAGCGGACCGGCTTTGGCAATGATGATGCGGACAAGATTAAGGCCTTGCTGCCCCGCTTGTTTGAGGGTGATGCCTCGTCCGCCAGACCTGAAGGTTCTATGGAAGTTGAGAAGGTAATTTGGTGGAGGCACAACAGCAAGGCCGGTCAGTACTCTTCGGCCAAAGTGCACAGGACCTTGATCGTCAATGGCGATGGAAGCTATGAGCTGGAAAATTTGGCAGGGCTGAACGCTGAAGAAATTGCCGGGTTCTAACGATGGATCAGCGTTTGGTGCCGCTGTCTGCCCTACAGCACTATGCCTTTTGTCCTCGCCAGTGCGCTCTGATACATAATGAACGCGCTTGGGCGGACAACAGGTTGACGGCACAGGGCAATATCCTGCACGAGCGCGTGGATCGTGGCGATACCGCGCGCCGAAATGGTGTGCGGTACGAGCGAGGTGTTTTGATCAATGCGCCGGCGTTAGGGTTGACCGGTAAGATGGATTTACTTGAGGTTGAGGTGGGAGTAGGCCGATATACCCCGGTAGAGTACAAGCGAGGCAGACCCAAAATAGACAATTGTGATCGAGTGCAACTTTGTGCTCAAGCCATGTGTTTAGAAGAAATGCTGGGCATTGAAGTAGAGTATGGCGCGTTGTGGTATTGGCAGACGCGTCATCGTCAGCAAGTGCCACTAGATAATGCGCTTCGTGACGAAACTCTGGAAGTAATTGCCTCGGTAAAGCGATTGTTCGAAAGCGCTGGCTTGCCAAAGACTGTGGCAATCAAAAAGCACTGCCAAAGTTGTTCACTTCAGGATCTTTGCCAGCCGGACTTGATTCGACGTGATACTAGCAAAAGTTATTGTGACGATATATTTCAAATATGAAAAAACTTCAGAACAGCCTGTACATTACCCGGCAGAAAACCTATGTACACAAAGACCGTGAGACTTTGGTAATCAGTCAGGACAAAGAAAAACTGCTGCAGTTGCCAGTGCATGCGATCCAACACATCAGCTGTTTTGGGAATGTGTTGATTTCACCCTTTCTGATGGGTTTTTGCAGTGAGAAGGACGTGGGCTTATCGTTTTTTACTGAGTTCGGTAGATTTCTCGGACGCTTTCAGGGTCGTCAAAGCGGCAATATTTTGCTGAGAAGGGAGCAGTATAGGCGCACAGAACACAATCCTATTGAAGTGGTTCGTATAATCGTAGCAGCCAAAGTCGGCAATGCACGCTCAGTGCTACAGCGTCATGTGAGAAATCATGGGAGTTCTGATCCGGTTGCCACCGCCATTCAAAAATTAGGGCAACGGTTGGAGCTGATTCAATACAGCTCATCTTTGGACAAGATCAGAGGTCTGGAAGGGGATTCGGCGGCAGTTTATTTTGCGGTCTTCGATAGGATGTTGTTGCCAGCCGTTGAAAAGGAATTTTCGTTTGATGGCAGGAACAGACGACCACCCACTGATCCAGTGAATGCACTGCTTTCATTTTGCTACAGCATTTTGGGCAACGAAATTTCCTCTGCCCTGCAGGGCGTCGGTCTTGACCCACAGGCGGGATTTCTTCATTGCGACAGGCCCGGCAGAGATAGTCTGGCTCAGGACATATTGGAAGAGTTTAGGGCATGGTGGGTTGATCGATTCGTGTTGAGCCTGATAAATAGGAAACAACTGACGTTAATAGACTTTGAAAAACAAGCCAGTGGCGCGGTTCTTCTGAAAGAAAAGGGTAGAAAAACGTTGTTGGCCGCTTGGCAGACTAAAAAGCAAGACGAGATTGTGCATCCCTATTTGAAGGAGAAAGTTGCTATGGGTCTATTGCCTCATATCCAGAGTTTGTTACTGGCGCGCTATCTTCGAGGTGACCTGGAGTGTTACCCGCCATTTATACAGCGATAGACAGATAATTCTGCAGGGCATTTTTTATGATGGTGTTGATTACCTACGATGTTAGCTTGGACGATGCCGGTGGTGCTAGGCGACTTCGTCATATTGCGAAAACGTGTCTCGACTACGGGGTGAGAGTGCAGTATTCCGTTTTCGAATGTGAAGTGCGTCCGGATCAGTGGGTGATATTCAAGCAAAAGCTGTTGGACATTCATCAGCCGCAAACCGATAGTCTGCGGTTTTACAATTTGGGTAAGAACTGGCGCCGGAGAGTAGAACACTTCGGTGCCAAACCCGCCGTTGATGTATTTAGGGATACATTGATCATTTAGCCGCTAACCCTTGGTGCTCTTTAAAAACACGGTATTTTAGCGATACCTCTAAGTCTATGAGATTTAGGGGTATTTCTACTTTCTGGGAAATGAACTATTCTCTTTACACCCAAAATGTGCGCGTTTAGCGCTGATTTAGATTTCATGCCTTGCCCAGAGCGGCTTGGATGAACGGGTGTCGCTCCCCTCGCGGGAGCGTGGATTGAAACCCTGCTTTGCGAGATCGCCAAGATCATGCAAATCGTCGCTCCCCTCGCGGGAGCGTGGATTGAAACCGTCTGTCGCAAACGCACAGCTACCTGCGAGCTAGTCGCTCCCCTCGCGGGAGCGTGGATTGAAACACATCCTGAAAAACATCCTGCCCTCGCTGAGACGTCGCTCCCCTCGCGGGAGCGTGGATTGAAACACAGCGTAAGACATAGCCTTGCCGGGCGCTTTGTGTCGCTCCCCTCGCGGGAGCGTGGATTGAAACTCGCCAAACTTACCGGATCGCCTTCGGTGCCTGCGTCGCTCCCCTCGCGGGAGCGTGGATTGAAACGTATTGCATAGCGCGAGATTCCAGCTCGTCGTTGGTCGCTCCCCTCGCGGGAGCGTGGATTGAAACGGATTGCTGATGGCATCCATCAATCGGATCATGCGTCGCTCCCCTCGCGGGAGCGTGGATTGAAACACGCCCTCAAGGTCGTTCGATAGCGAGTGATAAGGTCGCTCCCCTCGCGGGAGCGTGGATTGAAACCTGTGTAATTGAGTTGCGGGTGAACAATGAAACCAGTCGCTCCCCTCGCGGGAGCGTGGATTGAAACAATTTAATAGAGTTCGCAGCGGCGCAACGAAGCCGTCGCTCCCCTCGCGGGAGCGTGGATTGAAACTAGCCAGTATTTGCGCCGTATTGATGCCTCAAGCGTCGCTCCCCTCGCGGGAGCGTGGATTGAAACTCGGCCTTGGCGAGAAAGCGACACAGCCAAGCCGTCGCTCCCCTCGCGGGAGCGTGGATTGAAACCAAGACTCCTCGCCCTCACCCCACCCGACGACCGTCGCTCCCCTCGCGGGAGCGTGGATTGAAACTTAGCAAGGACGTTGGCCGACTGCTGTCTGGATGGGTCGCTCCCCTCGCGGGAGCGTGGATTGAAACCTCCAGTACATCGTGGATGGCGTCCTCAATTAATTGTCGCTCCCCTCGCGGGAGCGTGGATTGAAACACGAAAAGCCCATCGTTTTCGCCAGTCTCAACAAGTCGCTCCCCTCGCGGGAGCGTGGATTGAAACGCTAGCTCGCCACCTGCGCCGGTCACAGTGATTAGTCGCTCCCCTCGCGGGAGCGTGGATTGAAACGATGAATGACCTACTGATAATGCACCGAGAATACGTCGCTCCCCTCGCGGGAGCGTGGATTGAAACCCGTTGTCGGTGGTGCATATTCCGCGCTCCGCGGTCGCTCCCCTCGCGGGAGCGTGGATTGAAACGGGAAACGTCTTATTCAGCCATACTCCAGTTTGGGTGAATGGGGACAGATTTATTTTCCGACCTAACATGATGTTCCTGTCTTCCCCCACCCGCCGTTAAAGTAAACCGCAACTCTGCTCATTTCCCAACAGATACCGGTGAAGCATCTATGCCAAGGATGGCCCGCGTTGTCGTACCCAATCTTCCCCACCATGTTGTTCAGCGTGGTCACAATCGTAATGCAGTTTTCGTGGCAGAAGCAGACTACACATATTATTTGGCGACTTTGAGTCATTGGAAGCGTCAACTGGATGTTCGTGTTTATGCCTGGTGCCTGATGACAAACCACGTGCACCTCATTCTATGTCCGGGAGATGATGCCGGCGCGTTAGGCAAGCTCATGAAGCGATTGGCTGGTCGGCAAACGCGCTATGTCAACAAACAGGAGCGGCGCACCGGCACTCTCTGGGAGGGCCGCTTCAAGTCTAGTCCCATTCAAAGTGATGGCTATCTTTTGCACTGCTGTCGCTATGTCGAGTTGAACCCTGTCAAAGCTGGGATGGTGGTGCGGGCAGAAGACTATCCATGGTCCAGCTTTCGCAGCAAGGTAGGGCTGGAGGCATCAAGCTTGCTCGATCATGATCCCTGCTATCAGGCGATGTCAGCGCCAAAGCAACAATATCGGCAGTTTGTTGAACAGGGTATCCCCGAGGAAGAGCAGCGCTTTATTCAAGATCGAGTGCAGTGCAATGGATTAACAGGTGGGAGTGCCTTCACAGACGAAATCGAATTGCGCACGGGTCTGCGCATTGAGCATCGTTTGCCCGGTCGTCCTGTAAAGCAGAAGAAATAAATCTGTCCCCATTAGCTTTGTCTGGTGCGCTAGTGGTTGCGGCGTATCTTGCACAGTTTCTCTGGATTGTACTCTTGGTGGGTCTGGTCGCTGTTGCCGTTTTGTTTTACCGTGCGCGTCTCAGGAATGCGCCATAA
>Ga0075108_10001527_pt1 | contig 11195 bp, 8 predicted proteins | sample AntAceMetag02UK1_FD_69797 | JGI IMG/M metagenome (GOLD analysis project Ga0075108, IMG submission 69797) | Saline lake microbial communities from Ace Lake, Antarctica - Antarctic Ace Lake Metagenome 02UK1 | ecosystem: Environmental > Aquatic > Non-marine Saline and Alkaline > Saline | place...
TCCAGGAGCACGGAACGGCGTTGAGGGCGATGTGGTATCCCTACAGGTTACGGCAACGGATCCCGAGGACGATGGGCTGACCTATTCGGCTACCGATCTTCCAATCGGGCTGTCCATAGATACGGCAACGGGACTAATAAGTGGTACCATTGCCACAGGCGCTGCTACCGGCAGTCCTTATGCGGTGGAGGTAACGGTAAGCGACGACGGTACTCCTTCTGAATTTACCATGGTCACCTTTACATGGACCATAACGGATGTTCCGGTCAACCAGGCCCCAGTAGCCATAGCTACGGCTAGTGTGGCTTCAGGTACGTCGCCTTTGACTGTGGCCTTTACGGGAAGTAATTCTACTGACGATATAGGAATAACGTCATATTTATGGGACTTTGGTACCGGCGAAACATCCACAATGCCGAACCCTACGTACACTTTTCAGTTTGCAGGTTCTTTTGAAGTCAGCTTGACAGTAAGTGACAGTGAAGGTTTGGAGAGCACCGATACGGTCGTCATAGAGGTGTCCGACAATGTGCCATTTGATGCTTCATTGGGCAGCATCGTTATTGCTCCAAACCCGGCATCTGATTTCACGGAAATCTTTATCAACCTAGAAGCGCCGGGTACTTTATTAGGAATTTATATCTACGATATGAGTGGAAAATTGGTCAGTACCACTGATTATATGGATACTGCTAACGAGAACGGTAGCTATGAGATATTTGTTGGGGATTTAAACAATGGAATTTACAATGTGTATGCCTATGTTGTTGGAAAGTCTAAACCGTTGGTGAAAAAATTAGTAGTACGTAATTAATTATAAAATTTAAGGTTATTAAAAGGAGATAATGAATTTATTATCTCCTTTTTTTATTTTGGTTTTTTATGCCAACTTATGGTAATTCAATTGTTTGATTTGAAATATTACCTGTTTTGTAACTATTGACCCGTTACAAAAGTCCGGCAATTTATGCCCTCTTTTCCCTCCGGATAGGTATCGGGACTAAGGGGTGAGAGCCCAGAAAACGTCTTGGTTCCCTTTAGGGCTGGGGTAAAACAAGAGAATTTCTGGCCAAGGGTGAATAGTTGTTTTAATGATTTTGCTGTTTTAAATGGATAAATCTATAATATCCTAAAACGGAACCAAAAAAAATTAATCTCGAATGAAAGTGTTAGAAGTTCTTTCGATAATAGGTAATAGAAGTTGTACTTCTGAAGAAGAAATTTTTATTTCTTTCAAGTGCTTTAACTGATTTAGGTTATGAACATCTGTAGCAATGAAATCAATCATATTCATTTTTAAAAGTTGATGTGCCTTTTCTTGAATATTTTTACCATAATAGCCACTTAAGGAGAGCATGTTAAGCTGAAACAGTAAATTCTTAGCTTTATACTCTTTGTACTTGTTCAAATTATTATGCATGTAAGCGTAACGCTCTGGATGGGCTAAAATCGGAAAATAACCTTTGTTTTTTGTTTTTTCAATTGCGGTTTCAAAATTAATAGACGATTGTAGATAAGACATTTCAACCAAGAGATAGGTATTTGCCAAAGGCATAATCCTATTTTCTTCCACAATATTCTCAAAATTGGAATCAATCATATACTCAGCGGCAGATCGTATCCGAACAGCAGTGAGGTGATTCATTTTAATGCTATTCTTTAAAAGGGCCAAGGCGGTTTGTATGGTTTGCAGATTGTTGGGGTAGTAGTTTTCCATGATATGGGGGGTACATATAAAGTCCCTAATGCCAAATTCTCCCATTCCTTTGAGTAAACCCAAGGATTCTTCCACGTTCTTAGCGCCATCGTCTATACCGGGGAGAATATGGTTATGTATGTCCGTAAAACCATCCAAATAATCTACAAGAAATTTTTTTTTAGCGAAAAAACTAAACATTTTTTGGGCCTATTTTAATTCCTTGCAAAGTTAGTGTAATAGAATCAATTATTATTTTTGCATTCCTGTCCGTTCCTTGTCATTGACCCCCTTCTATATAATTTGTTAATCATATTACAAGCTATTCCCCTCCCGGGAGGGGCTAGGGTGGGTCTTACGTGCTGTATTTTCCAATTAATTTCCTTCAATTCCCAAAGTGGATTTTTAACTTTTGGTCAAGGGGCGTCAAGCTTGGTTTCACCAGTTCTGTTCTGTTCATCATCGTACCCACCCCTTGGTCCCCTCCCAAGAGGGGAGGTCTTTTAGTTCGGTTTCACCAGTTTCAGTTCATTTACCTAATGATTCCATCACAACTACAAGCTATTCCCCTCTTGGGAGGGGAGGTCTTTGAGTTCGGTTTCACCAGTTTCGGTTCATTTACCTAATGATTCCATCACAACTACAAGCTATTCCCCTCTTGGGAGGGGCTAGGGGTGGGTTTTGCGTGCAGGGTTCCACATTGATTTCCCTAAAAGCCCAATTCGGATTTTGGTCAAGGGGCGTCAAGCTTGGTTTCACCAGTTTTGTTCTGTTCATCACCGTACCCACCCCTTGGTCCCCTCCCAAGAGGGGAGGCCTTTTAGTTCGGTTTCACCGGTTTCAGTTTATTTACTGTCCTAATGTTTTCGGCATAACTACAAGCTATTCCCCTCTTGGGAGGGGCTAGGGGTGGGTTTTGCGTGCTATATATGCCGGTTTCACCAGTTTTGTTCTGTTCATCACCGTACCCACCCCTTGGTCCCCTCCCAAGAGGGGAGGTCTTTTAGTTCGGGTTCGCCAGTTTCGGTTCATTAGCCGTATTTTACCGCTGTCCCTAGCGTCCTCTTTTTGTTTGCGCTCCTTGTCCATTGTGGGTCTGTCGGCCGGGTTCACCACAATGTTCTTTATCCCTGGTCCTGTTAATGTCCTATGGCCCCGGAACCCATAAAAGCAAGCCTCATAGGCCGAATAATAATTCCCACCACTATAGTGCATCTCCAGTTTTTTAAATGCAAGTCCAGACCAATATAAATGTTTTCCCCTAAATAATCCAATCGTTTGATCGTGCTTCCCATATCTTTAGTGTTTTTAAATTGTGAACAGGGAAGGCAAAGACTGTTGTTGGTTTTAGGAAACCACAAACAAAGGGGCTATTCACCCGTTACCAAAGTCTGGCAATTTCTGCCCACTATTCTCCTCCCGATAATTATTGGGAGGGTAGAACAAGTGGATTTCTGTCCAGGGGCAAATAGTTACGTCCCCTCTCCTGTTGTGGTTAGCTTGTCTCGGTATCGGAGAGGGCTAGGGAGAGGTCTTTCAACCAAAGTAGTAAAAGCTAGTCTTGTGATAAGAGGTTCTCTTCGGGAGTTATCCTAATAGGATTTCCTTTATTAGAGTAAAGTTTCTGTGATGCAGAATCTCCAAGCTTACCAAAATCTGTTCCCTCTCCCCTTGTGCTGATTGTCTCAGTATCGGAGAGGGCTAGGAAGAGGATTTTAAACCCTATCCGGATGCGGATGTACCCACGGCGCCCTATACTCCCGAGTTAATAATTTGGTAGCTTCAACATCATCCAAAACAGTTCTAGTCTTGGGGTCGTACACCAAAGGCCTGCCCAAATCCATCGCTAAATTCGCCAGAATACAGCTCGCGGAGGAAATATGTCCCTCTTCAATATCGGCAATGGGTCTGGTGTTGTTCTGTATCGCTTCAAGGAAATCGATCATATGTCTCCGGGTTGCGGGTGCGGCATGCAGTTCGTTGTCTTTTTCTATGAGGTCTTCGGGATATTTTTCCTTTTCGTAGCGGACGTCAAAATGTATAGGTGTTCCTTTTCCGTACGGTATAAAGTCCGCCTGCATGGGACTTCCTTTTACTACCCCTTTATCGCCATAAATTTTAAAAGCCCACGGATATTCTGTATCAGCAGGATTGCCCCAAGATCGGTGCTGCCATACACAGTTGAGTTCCGGATACTCAAAAACGGCCGACTGTGTATCGGAAATATTGGATTTACCCCCTTTCTGGACATAGATACCACCTTGGGAACTAATGCGCTCGGGCCAGCCCAAATCCAACATCCACCGCACGGTATCAAGCATGTGAACACACATATCGCCCATAATACCGTTGCCATATTCCCTAAAGGTACGCCACCATCTCCTATGCGGAATATCGTCGTAGGGTCTCAAAGGTGCGGGGCCGGTCCACATATCGTAATCCAGAAAATCCGGCACGGGTTGTTCGGGAGGATTGCCGTCCGCACGCATGTGATAATAACAACACATTTCTACATGTGCAATGTTGCCTAGGAGTCCGGCATCCACAATTTCTTTTTTCATATCTATTAAGTGGGGCGTGCTCTTACGTTGCGTACCCACTTGCACCACTCGGTCGTATTTTCTGGCGGCTGCGACCATGGCCTCGCCTTCCATTACATCTACACTTGTGGGTTTTTGGACATATACATGGGCGCCTGCTTTTAAAGCATCTATACATTGTAGGGCATGCCAATGGTCTGGAGACCCGATCAGCACAATATCCAAATTGCTCTTGTCCAGCATGTTTCTGTAGTCGGTATAAAGCTTTGGTTTTTTGCCCGATTTTTGCCGTTGCGCCACCAGTTCGGATGCCTCATTTAAATGATTCTGGTCCACATCACAGATGGCAATAACTTCCACATTAGCCACTTGTATGAGTTTAAAAAGGTCGCTTGTACCGTACCATCCGGCACCAATGAGTCCGACTCGTTTGGGTTTTTCGTTTTTAAAAAATTCAAAACCATAGCTGCCAAAAGAAGAAAGGAATAGCGATGCCGAGGTGCCTTGTATAAAATGTCTTCGTTTCATGAATCTGGTCGCGTTTAAATGAGAGAGATGTGAGCCGGTTAAAATCAGTTGCTAATTATGGTTCAAGATAAGGAATGGTTTTGGTTTGATAAAACTATAATTTTATGAGCTAATAAGTAACAGATAGTCTCTAAATGGCTATATTTAAAAAAAATAATTACACGTTCTACTTATGAAAACCAAGCTTTTTTTGTTAACCGTTGTTTCTTTTATTCAGTTCTCCTATGCCGATATTGCGCTACCCCAAATCTTTGGCAGCAATATGGTTTTGCAACGCGAAGCGGATGTATATTTATATGGATGGGCGGCTCCAGGTGAAACGTTTACCATAGTAACAGGTTGGGACGGGAAAACGATTGAAGTCAAAACAGGAATCAATGCGAAATGGAGGATAACAGTAACTACTCCGCAAGCCGGTGGTCCCTATGAAATAGCATTAACGGGAAAGAACAACAGCATTGTATTGAAAAACGTGATGATCGGCGCCGTTTGGCTGTGTTCCGGACAATCCAATATGGAGTGGAGCGCCAATAGCGGTATTGATAATAAGGAGGAAGAGATAAAAAAAGCAGATTATCCTAAGATTCGTTTTTTTACGGTGGATAAAAGAACATCGGCCGCTCCACAAGATGATTTATCAGGGAGTTGGGAGGTAAGTTCGCCCGAAACGATGGCAGATTTTAGTGCCGTTGCCTATTTCTTTGCCAGAAGAGTTCAGGAAGAGATGAATATTCCAGTAGGGCTTATAGATGCCTCTTGGGGAGCCTCATGCGCAGAAGTTTGGACTCCGGAGTATGTTTTTGACGAGAATCCCCAACTATTGGAATCCTATAAACTAATCCAGCCCAACCCATGGGTGCCTATTGAGCGGTCTAGCTTATATAATGCCATGATTGCCCCTTTGACCGACTTTAAAATCTCAGGGGTTTTATGGTATCAAGGTGAATCCAACACCGCTAATGGTGAAAATTACAAAGATTTGTTTACCAAAATGATAAGCTCTTGGCGTACCGAATGGAATACGGATTTCCCTTTTTACTATGCGCAAATTGCGCCCTATACATATGGTAGACCTTTTGAAGGGGCTGTGGTACGCGACCAACAGCGGCAATCGCTTTCCCTGAAGCATACGGGAATGGTCGTCACGAGCGATATTTGCACCACAGACGATATACACCCGCAGAACAAGCAGGATGTAGGGCTGCGATTGGCGAACCTAGCTTTGAAAGAGCATTATAACGTGTTGGATGCTGAAGTTCATGGTCCGCTCTACAAGAATATGGAAATCAAAAACAAGGAGCTACTAGTGCATTTTGACCATGCCGATGGGCTCTATTTTAAGAATAAGGACGAATCATTTTTTGAAGTGGCGGCAGCCGATGGTATTTATCATCCTGCAAAAGCAAAGATTAAGGATACTACTGTTGTTTTGAAGGCTAAAGAAGTAGATCGCCCTGTATCGGTTAGATTTGCATGGGACAATATTGCAATGCCAAATTTGTTCAATGCCGCCCAGTTACCGGCATCTACTTTTAAAAGTAACTGATGGGTTACTTGGATGAGGCCAAATTTATGTAATTTAAGGATGTGCTTTAAAGGTTTTCTAAAAACTGGGCGTTGCCCTAAACTTTACTTTCGTATTTGGGTTTAATATGAAGGGCTTGCCTGATACTTTTTATTGGAATTTGGAGTTTGGAGTTTGGAATTTGCTATTATGGAATTTTAATGCTTGCTCGCTCCGCCCCGAGGTCTTTACTTCCTTTATAGGCAGGCCTGCAGAACCAAGTGCCAGTGCTCCGAAAAATACTAGCCCTGTGTAAGCAACTCAAGTTGTAAAAGTCCTACGTCTTATGTCCTCTTGTCCTATGTCAAGTCCTATAGCTATCATTTAGAATCAAAGACGTATACTTTAAGGAGCCTTATGCAAAATTAGAGTAGCGATAGTACTATTTTGTCATTCTCTATGCTTTTTGTGTAGTTGAGCACTAATTTTTTGGTCGTTGGTATAAAAAATATGATTTATTTTAACCTAAAACCTTAACTTGTCTCAAAAATTACTATTCATGCAAATTAAAGAATCTTCAGAAGTTTTTGATGTTATCATTGTAGGCTCTGGCGCCGGTGGTGGTATGGCCACGAAACAGTTGGCAGATGCAGGTCTTAATGTGGCCGTTTTGGAAGCTGGTCCGTTTTTTGACCCAGCGGACCCAAAAACCATGACCCAGATGAAACAGCCTTACGATTCCCCAAGGAGGGGAGCGGGTACAGATCGTGTTTTTGGCGAGTGGGATATGGCTTATGGTGGTTGGGAGCTGGAAGGGGAACCCTACACACAGACGGAGGGAACCGATTTTTGGTGGTACCGATCCAGAATGTTAGGCGGTAGAACCAATCACTGGGGAAGAATTTCGCTCCGTTTTGGGCCTAAGGATTTTAAGGGCAAGACCCGTGATGGTTATGGTGATGATTGGCCCATAGGGTATGATGATGTAAAACCGTATTACGATAAGGTAGATAAATTAATCGGTGTTTTCGGAACCAATGAAGGATTGGAAGATGATCCGGACGGTTTTTTCTTGCCACCACCAAAACCAAGACTGCACGAACTTTTTTATATAGATGGTGCGAAGAAAAGTGGTATTCCGGTAATTCCAGGCCGGTTGTCAATGCTTACAAAACGTATCAATAACGAACGAGGTGTATGTTTTTATTGTGGACAATGTGCTAGGTCTTGTCAGGTTTATGCCGATTTCTCTTCTGGAAGTTGTTTGATATTTCCCGCCCAGAAAAATGGGGGAAAGGTAAAGCTATTTGTAAATGCCATGGTACGGGAAGTAACTACGGATGAAAACGGAAAAGCTACCGGAGTTTCGTATATTAACAAGGAAGATAGAAAAGAATATAAATTGAAAGGGAAGGTTGTTGTACTTGCGGCATCGGCTTGTAGTACCGCTCGGATTATGCTAAATTCCAAGAGCAAGTCCCACCCCAACGGATTAGGTAACAGTAGTGATCTGGTAGGTAAATATCTGCATGATTCTACGGGTGCAAGTGCTGCCGGGTTTATTCCGGGCCTTATGAACCGCGATACCAGTTATAATGAAGATGGCGTTGGCGGTATGCATGTGTATTCCCCGTGGTGGGGCGACAATAAAAATTTGGATTTTCCCCGAGGTTACCATATCGAGGTATGGGGCGGTCTGGGACAACCCAATTACGGATTTGGATTTAATACCAATGCCTTTAACGAGTTTTTTGGACTTTCGGTGGGAGGTTATGGCGATTCGCTTCGCGATGATGTTAAAAAATACTACGGTGCTACCATTGGTTTTGGCGGTAGGGGCGAAGGATTGGCAAGAAAAGAGAATTACTGTGAAATAGACCCTACCAAAGTAGATCAGTTTGGTATTCCAGTTTTGAAATTTAACTATAGATGGTCAGATCTGGAGGTAAAACAGGCCAAGCACATGCAGGATACTTTTGAGGAATTGATCCATAATATGGGCGGTCATCAAATATGGGGAGGAAAACCAGGAAAGGACAGCAATTACGGACTGGAAGCTCCCGGAAAGATTATACATGAGGTAGGCACCACTAGGATGGGCGATGACCCTAAAACTTCGGTAACGAATAAATTCAATCAATTACATGATGTGGACAACGTTTTTGTAGTAGATGCGGGGGTATTTGTTTCCCAAGCCGATAAAAACTGCACTTGGACCATCATGGCCCTTGCATGGAGAGCAAGCGATTATATTATTGAACAATTGAAACAGCAAAATATCTAGTTATGGCAATGGATAGAAGAAAAAGTATACAGACCATGATTTTAGGTGCCGGAGCTTCGGCCTTGGCTTTTCATGGTTGTAAAACTGAAGACAAGACACTTAATGAAGAGCTAATTACTGCTGAGGATAACAACTATTTTGGTAGGACACCAGAAGAGTTGGAGCGTATTGAAAAATTGAATGCGGAGCAACTCTTCAACGAACATGAGATGGAGACCATAGCGGTATTGAGCACGGTTATCCTACCTCCAAAAGAACCACATGGGGGACCAATTGAAGCAGATGTACCGGAATTCATAGAGTTTATTGGTAAGGACATGCCCGATATGCAAACTACCCTTTTGGGAGGATTAATGTGGATGGACCATAAGAGTACCACCGAATTTGGTGCCGAATTTAAGTTGGCCACCTTGGAACAGCAAAAACAGATCTGTGATCAAATTTGCTTTCATGATCCGGAAACGCCACTGGATAAGCAGCCATTGGAAATTCAGTTCTTCGCCCTGATGCGAGATTTGGTGGTAACCGGTTATTATACCTCTAAAGTAGGTATTGCCGATCTGGGATATGTAGGGAACCAGGCCAATGTATGGGACGGTGTTCCCCAGGAGGTGTTGGACAGGCACGGTGTGGCATACGATCCGGAGTGGATTGCCAAATGTATAGATCAAAGCACCAGAAATACGGTAGCCACTTGGGACGAAAAGGGTAATTTGTTGACTTAATAAAGAAATGTTTCAACCCCTGTTGGATATCCCAAATTTCAGATATAGAACTTAGACGTATAAAATGATACATGAACCCACCGGCAGCGGTGGGTTCTAAATATAAATCGAAATGATAAAAAAAATAGGAATTTCTTTTCTTTTAGTATGTTCCTGCCTACCTATGATGGCCCAAGAGATAGGGCTGCAATTATACAGCCTCAGGAATGAGTTTAAGGAAGACGTTAAGGGTACTTTGGATATTATAGCCACTTGGGGAATTACAAAACTGGAAGGAGGAGATACCTATGGTATGTCCATGCCCGACTTTCAGAAAGAACTACAAGTACGTGATTTGGATGTAGTTAGTGTAGGGGCGGGATATGATGATCTAAAGAACGGTAATTATGACAAGATTATAGCAAATGCTAAAGCCTTTGGAGCCAAATACGTCATGTGTGCTTGGATAACGCATGAAAGCAACATGTTTGACCTTGCCAAAACAAAGGAGGCAACGGAGGTGTTCAATAAAGCCGGGAAAGTATTGAAAGAGGCAGGAATGACCCTTGTTTACCATGCACACGGTTATGAGTTTGAGCCCTATGAATCGGGTACTTTATTTGATTATATGGCCAAAAATGCAAAACATTTTGCTTTTGAAATGGATGTGTACTGGGTACACCAAGGAGGAGAAGACCCTTTGGCCCTGTTGAATAGATATCCAAAAAAGTTCGTCCTGTTGCACTTAAAGGATATGCAGAAAGGTACACCAATAAACCAAAGTGGGCATGCCGATGTGGAAACCAATGTTGTTTTGGGTACTGGAGAGGTAGATATCGCAGGCGTGGTGAAACGTGCCAAGGAACTTGGAATTGTGGAATATATGTTTATTGAGGACGAGTGTTCACGCGTTGTGGAACAGGTGCCACAAAGCCTGAAATATCTTGATGGTTTGGAATAAAAATTAGTACCACTATAAGAAACATGTTTTGCTGTCTTTGACAAGGCTGGGATTAATTAGATAATTGACCGTTCATAAATCGAACGAATTCGCATGTTCTCTCGCTTCTAATTTTGAGCAATCAATTACCGATATTATTGGAAGGCATATACCGTAATGTTAAGGTAAGAAAATGTAGTTTGTCTTTATACAGTCTGTACGTTGGGTCTCATTTTTTAGTACTTCTTGGTGTCCGAAAGACCTGTAAAAAGTAGTAAAACGTTTGATTACGTGAGATTGTTTGTTTAAATTTTGGGAGGAATGAGGAAAACAAAATTATTTTTCGAGTACCTTGGTTTGGGGTTGCTGGTCTGCTGCTACTTTGCTTGTATAGGTAATGTGGAGAATAAGGCCAAGGTTCAAAAATCGCCCAATATCATTTGGTTGGTAGGCGAAGACCAATCTCCAGAATGGTTTCCCATGTATGGGGACAGCACCATGTCCTTGCCCAATTTGGAAAGTTTATCAAAAGATGCCGTAGTGTTTGATAATGCCGTTTTGCCTGTTCCAGTATGTGCTCCGGCGCGCAGTGCTTTGATTACGGGGATGTATCCGTCCACCTTGGGCACCCATAATATGCGTACCTATACTTCTGGAAGAAAAATGAATCAGCCATCCTTGGATAGTTTACGCAGTTATTCTCCTGTGGTTCCCGATAGAGTCAAAATGTTTACAGAATATCTCCGGAAAGAGGGGTACTACACGGCTAACGGCCCTAAAGAGGATTATAATTTTGTCAAAACCGATGCTGCTTGGGATGAAAGTAGTGATACGCGACATTGGCGTAAACGAAAGGAAGGGCAGCCCTTCTTTGCGGTCTTTAATTCCCCTTGAAAATCCACCTGCTTTGCAGGTGGTCATGTTCTGACGGCTATGCCTATTTTTGCGTTATGAGTAAATATAGGAAATTAAGCCATGTCGTTTATAAATGTGATTATC
>Ga0075108_10001543_pt1 | contig 11109 bp, 6 predicted proteins | sample AntAceMetag02UK1_FD_69797 | JGI IMG/M metagenome (GOLD analysis project Ga0075108, IMG submission 69797) | Saline lake microbial communities from Ace Lake, Antarctica - Antarctic Ace Lake Metagenome 02UK1 | ecosystem: Environmental > Aquatic > Non-marine Saline and Alkaline > Saline | place...
AAAAAATAAATGAACTTAAAGATAAGGAACATCAAATTAATGAATTAAATGTTAATTTAAATGTAATTACAAATGAACGCACACATAATAATATAGATATAAATTTTTTAAAAACTTTAAGTAAAAAAATAAAAATAGTAAATAGCTTATTAAATTAAATAATAAATATTTAAAAATATTTAAATATTTAAAATCTATGGATAAATATAAATATATGAGTAATTTTATAAAAATAGGAAAAAATATAAATAACCAATTAGGAGCTGCAGCTGCAGCTGCAGCTTCAGATGATTCGGTATATGGAGATTCAGTTTCAAGGTCAAGTTCAGATACTTTGATAAGTGGAGATGAAGATGGTAACAGTGTTGATACGTTTGATGTGACTGATAATAATAAGTTTTCAGAATTTATTACCACATTAAAAGAATTGTCGGAAGCTAAGAATGCAAAATATTTTGATGAGATGATAATAGAAATTAACGGGTTATCCACAAACCTACCCATACCTAAAAAAGATTTTTTGATAAATAATATAAAAAAACTACAAACAGAAGATGAAAAAATAAATAAATATATAAATGATATTATTGCTAGTAATAGTAATAGCAAACAGATTTTAGTTGATTTTAAATTAGAACTATATAAATTGCAAATTAATACTATTATGTCACTATTAAAAAAGTTTAATATAAAATCTGATAAATTAGATGAAACATTAATGAATTTATTAAAAAGTACTACAAATAAATTTAAAGTTCTTAATACTCTTTTAACAGACAGTGATGATATTGGAATAGATGTGAATGAAGTAGCTAATGAACAATATATATCGAATTTAGTTAATGATTTACCCGTATCGCAAGAAGACAAAACTGATGTAATAAATTTACTTGGTCAATTTGGTGGTAATTCTAAACCAGAACCTGATTATTCTATTATTTTATCTAAATTTAATTCATTATTTAGTTTTTTTAAAACTGAGTTACTTGTTAAAATTGTTTTTTTAGCTGGATATTATAATAATTTATCTACTTCTGTTGATGTTAAGTATAAAGAAACTATTAAGCAACTTATAGAAAATATATTTAAATTATATTTTATAGAGATAGATAACATTGACTCATATGAAAAAGTCTATAATGTTACAGATACAGATTTAAATAAATTTAAAGCAAGTTATAAAAGTATATATACAGATTCAGGTTCCGGTTCAGATTTGAAAATTTATATTTTTATTCCGGCACTATTAGCACAATTAGTTATTAAAAATAATAATACTATATTAACTAATAATAGGGATGTACTTAATACTATTTATAAACAGATAGTTACACAATTTATGTTGTTAGTTAAAAAAACAGATGACACTAGTCTTTACATACAATTATTACAAAATAAAGACAATATTAATACATTATATAAAACTATAATTGATAAAAATAAAGTTATTTTAACATACATAAAAAATAGACAAGATACTGACAAAAAGGTAAATCCAAGATATACATTTAATCCTTTACAAAACAATACAATGCTAAACCTAACATATAAAGAAAATAATGAACCATTAGACTCATCATTAGACTCATCATTAGAATCATTCAAATTTTCAGAAGAATCTAATTTTTATTTTGGTCCATTTGACAAGTATTTTGATGATAGTAGTAATAGTTATGTTGCAAAAGAGCTTTCCACAAATATTTTAGATAATTTATTAAAAGGTAATCCATATTGTATAATTGGATATGGGCAATCAGGTAGTGGTAAAACAAGTACTTTAATTCAATTAAAAATAAATGAATCTAGAACGGATGGTATTTTATTAGAATTATTAGGCAACAAAAAAATAAGAAACAATTATAATATAAAAGTAAGTGGTATTGATATAAGATCTAATTTTAAGCAAAAAGGTAATGTTGCAAATACTGGTATCAATAGATATATTCAAGAACAGTTACAACAACATGAATACATATATGATACTTCTGAACAAACGTGGAAAAATAAAAATACAAATAGTGCGTCTGAATATGTTAATTTACCAGAATATATTATAAACCATATTGAAAAAAATAGACCCATTTTTTCAACACCTAATAATCCACAAAGTAGTAGAAGTCATGTGATAATAAAAATTAATGGAGTTGTCAAACAAGATAAAATAAGTGATGAATTCCAAAATTTTAATTTATTTGTATGTGATTTAGCTGGATTTGAAAATACATTTGAATGTAATAATGGTGATGAAATTAAAAAGTTTTTTGAAAAATATGAAACCCAAAAAATGAAATTGTTTGATATTACAAAATGTAATAGTATGGGTTTAAATGAAAGTAGTATGATAAAAACAGAATTTACAAAAATAAAAGATGATATTAGTAGTTTTAATAATTCATATAATACTAACAAATTTACAACAGATATAACAGATGATAAAAGCGAGTGTAAGTTTAATTATATATCATATAATGGTACAAATATATTAGATTATGTACCATCCAATGATTTTGAAAATGAGTTTAACGAGTCTAGGTTTGGTTCTAATAAATGGAGAGATAGAATAACAAAAATGATAAATTTTAAAGATATTACTGAGGTTGATGCAGACATAATGTTACAATTTGTAATTTTGCTTAAAAAATCTAGTAATATTGTTAAAGACAAAATAAAAAATTACGATGGATTTACTGACAACATGACTGACATTAATGATGATTATATAGATAGTATATATAATAATTCTAAAAGTGAATTAGAAAATATATTAGACAAACATAAGACTATTGAATATAAGAATAATACAGATTGGAATAATTTATATAATAGCATATTACGGTGGAATACTATTAATAGTAAACAAAATATTGATAATAAAATTAAGGAAATTAGTAAAAAATATTATGAAACAGTATTAAAAGAAAAATTAGAATTATCATATAGATCAGACACACTATTTACTGAGCAATTTCAGTCAAAAATGTATATTGTTTCGAATGGTAGTACATATACTTCCCAAAAAAATATTATATTAAAATTATCTATATCTACTATTAAACAAATTATAATAGAGAAATTAACAGAAATAATTAAGTATATTAAAACAAATAGAACACAAATTAATGCATTATTAAATATTGATAATGATAAACAGTTAGGATTTACATTTTTAAAAATAAAAGAAAAACTAACATTTGATACATACTTTTTAGATATTCCAGATGACAAATTAACTAATAATAACACGTTACGAATATTCTTAACAAACAAAGAAACTGATCCTGAAAAATTATTACTGGAAGATATAAGATTAAGAATAATGAAACTTAATTGTATGTTGCGTGTTGAAGAAGGTAAAATGATTAATACAAGTCTTATTGAAATGAAAAATGATATTAAAAATTTAATAATTAAAAATGGATCTATACCAGACACCAGTTTATATTGGGATACATTATATCATCCATTTTGTTATAATCTAAATATAATGAGTAATTATGTATTTGAAGAACCAAAAAAACCAACAGACCCAAAAGGTATTATTATTACTAAGTTACAAGAATTAGTTAATATGAATGATGCGGTTGGGGGTGCGAGTGCTACTAAACCAGTTACTACTGAACCACTTAAATTTATAATATTTACAGTAATAAATACAAATAATGACAAAAATAATCCACCTAATCCGCCATATTATAATATTAATAATATAAAATTTTACTATTTAAATGAAAAACAAAAGGAATTAAAAGAAGAAATGATTAAAATAAAAGACAAAGCTATTAAAGATCCTTTCTATAAGAATAATGAAGAGCTAAAAAAATTAAATTTATCTAATACTATTAACGAATCTACATACACTGCTTTTATAGAGATATTTGAAAATAATAATTCAGCAACACTTATTGGTACACTAGAAGCAACTGAGGAATTACAAAAAATAAATATGAAATATTTATGTTATGAAAGTGAAAGTAAAATAGATATATTAAAAAAGTTTAATACTAATATTTTGAAAGATGACAATAGTTTTCAGATTATAGGAAACGATTATAAAAAAAAATATCTAATTTATAATTAAATTTTAAGAAGTATAAACTTGTAAAGTTCTTGCAGAAGGATCAACATACTTATTAATATTATTACCCTCTTTATCCCATTTGGGCAACCAGTATTTTGGTATAATATCATGACGATTAATACCAAAATTATCTGTAAATAATTGTCTGAAATAATAAGATTCTTTTGTTTCGGGAGTCATATGAGTCCAAATTGTTTTAGATTCTTCCATCATTTCATTAGTAATATATTTTTCACAATTTTCTTGAATAATTTCATACCAAGATTTTTCTTTACTACTAATACCATCTGAAAAAGCTTCTTTTTTTCTCCAAAGAATTTCATCAGGTAATAATCCGGTTCCATCAAAAGCTTTTCTAAGCCAATATTTTTCAATTCCTTTATATTTAGGATGTCTCCACATAGCGGGTATTGTCCAATATGCTTCAATAACTTCTGGATCTAATAATGGAACACGTCCTTCTAATCCCCAATAACTAATACAACGATCACTACGCCTACAATCAAAATAATGAATATCTTTTACATATTGTTTTGCGGCATTATCTAATTCAATACTATTAGGTGCATACCAATTGAATAAATATGAACTACATACTTCATCTGGTCCTTCACCAACTAAAACTACCTTACAATCTGTTTTAGTACCAATATGTTTACATACCATATATTGACCAGTTGAAGCACGTACTGTTGTTGTATCCCATGTTTCAGTAGCATAAATAATATCATTAATTGATTCAACTCCCTCATTATCACTAAATAATACTTCAGTGTGATTAGAACCAATATGATCTGCAACCATTTTTGCATATTTTAAGTCAGTACCACCAATCATACCACAACAAAAAGTTTTAATAGGGACACCTAATATTTTTTTACCAATAGCGGTAACTAAACTTGAATCAACACCACCTGACAGTAAGAAAGCAATTGGCCTATCTGCATCTAACCTTCGTCTAACTGCATTTACAACAGCAGTACGAATATTTAATAAAATTTGTTCTTCAGATAGTTCAATATTTTCTTTAATATCATAAATCCAATCAAAAGAGTTAAACTGCATATTAACACCACCAAACTCTGTTAATTCAAATTTAGCAATTTTACCTGGTGGAAACTCTTTAATAGTATCATCAAAATGTTTTGCACCTTTAATTTCAGATGTAAAAATAAGTTGTTTAGATTCATTTGTTGGATGATGATAATATAATGGTCTAATACCTACAATATCACGTCCAGTATATATTTTTCTTAAACTTTTAAGATGATCAAATTCCATAAGAATAAATGCAAATTCACCTTTAATTTCTTTATTAAAAAGTTCAATCCATTCTTTTTCAGAATATTTTAAATATAATTTAGGAATAGTCATACAATCACTGTTAGTATCAATATCCAACATATGTTCAACAATAAGTTGTTTAAAATTGTAAATTTCTCCATTACATATAAATACAATAGTTTTATCTTTTTCTTGAAATACAAAAGGTTGATTAGATTTGAAAGATGTATCCATTACAGCTAATCTATGAAATCCAACCCATGCTTGAGGAAATGTTTCAAAACATGAATTATCAGGTCCTCTATTTTGAATAGACCAAAAATCAGCCAAATGTTTATCAATATTAGGTTTATTATTTTTATATAGGTTAATTAATGCCCAAATACCACACATAATATATATATATATTTATATGTATTTAAATAAATAATCAATTTTTTACAAGTATTAGCTTTAAAAAATCATTTAGTTTTAACTGTACCACATTTTGTTTTTTTAATAATAACTTTTTTATATATAAAAATGTTTAAAAATATTTAGTTTTTTAAAATTAAATATATATATATATATATATACTATGAATTATATGGGTGATAAAAAGCTATTTCAACTTCCTGTTTTAACTAATATGAATGGTACACCTAACATGTCTACAACTTATCCATTATTGTTTGCTTTATTTTTTATTTTCCAAATATGTTTTGGAAAATTAAGTGTAATAAAAACACCAGAAAAAATAGAAAAATTATTTTTACAACCGCTTTTTAGAATGCTTTTATTATATGGAATAGCTTATACTGCTACATCTAATTTAGAAACGGCAGCGGTTGCCACTTTTATTTTTGTAATAATAATGAATTTATTTAGAACACAAAAAGAAAAAGAGGAACTTGGTAATCAATATTTTTAATAGAATTTAAAAAAATATATAGAATTTAAAAAAATATATAGAATTTAAAAAAATATATAGAATTTAAAAAAATATATAACTTATTATATATGAAAAAAGAACAATGTAAAAAAAAACAAAAAGAGCATATGACTAATAAAGAACATATGACTAATTTTGTTGGCAGAAATATAATATTTAGTTTTATTCATTTTATTTCAATATGGATAGCTCTAGTTGTATCAATAAAATGTAATGTAGGTATAAATATTATTCACATATTATTTGCTATTATATTTCCTGAATTTTATTTAATATTTATTATTCTGAAGAGAGGAGGTTATAAAAATGTATGTGGTTTAGAATACATCCATGGTATTAATTTTTGTGAAAAACATAATTGTAACCAATAAACTGTTGTTACATAATAACCAAACTATCTACCTAATCAATTAAAGTAGTATTAGTTAATATATTTTTTATATACTTTTAAAGTATTTAGTCTTTCTTGTTTATGATCAACAATAGGTTTATAATAAACAATATCATTATAATTTTTATATTTTTTATCCCAATTATGAATATCATTATCATTTACTTGATCTAATTCAGGTATCCACTTTTTAATATAATTACAATTTGGGTCATATGATTTACTTTGGCTCCATGGATTAAAAATTCTAAAATATGGTTGTGAATCTGTACCAGTTCCAGCAGTCCATTGCCATCCACCATTATTAGCTGAAATATTATAATCTTGAAGTTTAGTAGCAAAATATTGTTCTCCCCATTTCCAATCTATTAATAAGTCTTTAGTAAGAAAAGATGCAACAATCATTCTACCTCTATTATGCATATAACCTGTTCTATTAATTTGTCTCATACATGCATCTACAATTGGAAAGCCAGTATTTCCATCACACCATGCTTTAAATTGTGTCATATTATTTCTCCATTTAATTTTATCATAATTTAATTTAAATGAATTACCAACAACATGTGGAAAAAAATATAAAACATTATAATAAAAGTCTCTCCAATATAATTCATTAATAATACCATTTTCTTTACCTAAATGTTTTACTATATAATGATATACTTCTCTAATTGATAGTAATCCAAGATTTATATAAGAAGATAAATTTGTTGTATTATATGTTAAACAATTTCTCATTTTATCATATTGTTTTTGTTTATTAATATTTTTTAATTTTTTAATTGCTTCTTTTCTACCAGACATAACATTTAATTCATTATTAACTTGATAAAAATTATTAATTTGAGTTTTGTTAATAATATATTTTATTTTTAATTTTTTTTTTAAAACTTTAGGTATTTTTTTATTAACACTTGTAACTTCAAAAGAACTTTTTAAATTTTTCATAAAAGGTGTAAATACTTTATATGGGTCATTAGAATTTGGTGATTTAGTATCTCCTTTTAATAATTCTTTTAATAATAAATCTTCACTTGAAAAAATATTAATTTTTTCTTTATTAGCCCAACTTATTATCATATTATCTCTTTTTCTAGCATATGGTGAATAATCTACATTAAATCCAATATTTATAATTTTATATTTTTTATGAATTTCTTTTAATACATCAATAGTATCTCCTTTAAAAAAATTAATAGTTCCATTATTTTTTTTATATTCTTTTTTTAATTCTAATAATGATTCACACATAAATTGAACAAGATTATTTGAAAAGTATTTATTTTTATATGGATCAATTTGTTCTGGTGTAAATATAAAAATTGGAATAATATTATTTATATGTTGTGACATATCATCTAATGTCGTATTATCTTGTAATCGTATGTCTCTATGATGTATAAATATATTTATATTTTCTAACATATACTTATTAATTATATTTTATTTATTTTTAAATATTATCTACATTAAATAAGTGAGAATATTTTCTATAAATTTTCATTTCTATATTATCTCTTGTTAAAGATTTTTGAGATACTAATATTGGACATAATTCTTCCATTAATTCTCTACTTTGTAAAATAATATTACGTGATTTAGTTGCGGCTTTATCTAATAATTTTGAAACCTCACTATCTACCATTTCTTTTGATTTATCACTTGAATATGTATATATAGTTTTACTACCCATTCCATAACTTTTAACCATTTGTTCAGCAAGTTTATATGCTTCTCCAAAATCTTTTGAAGCACCAGTTGTAACACTTTTATTAAAAAAAATTTCTTCAGCAATTCTACCACTTAAAAGAACAACTAAATGAGAAAATAGTTTTTCACCAGTAAAAATATTTGCATCAATTTCATCAATTTCAAATATTGTATAACCGGGTGTAGTAGGAGACCATAAATTTAAATTAATTCTTGACATTCTTGAATGAGACTTTAAAAGTAATCCAGTAACACCATGTCCTAATTCATGTATTGCAATTCTTTTAATCATATTTTCACTAAAAATATTTTCCATATCTTGAAACCCAGCTAATGATCTGCTCATAACATATTCTAAATCTTGTTTTAATATAATCATACGATCTTCTCTAATAGAAGTTAATAGTGCTTCATTTAATAAATTTTCAATTTCTGCACCTGATAAGCCATTAGTCATTTCTACTAAATCATATATATTTATATTTTTTTCAATTGGTTTTCCTTTCAAATGAATTTTTAATATTTTTTCTCTTGTTTTTGAATCAGGATTTCCAATATAAATTTTTTTATCTATTCTACCAGGTCGAATTAATGCTTTATCTAATAAGTCCATTCTATTAGTTGCACATATTACAAATACCCCATTAGATTTAGTAAATCCATCTAACTTTACTAATAGTTCATTTAATGTGTTATCTCGTTCTGCATCAGAATTATCAATATCAGAACCTCTATTTCTACCAATTGCATCTATTTCATCTATAAAAATAATACATGGTTTATTTTTTGATGCTAAATCAAAAAGTTCTCGAATTCTTGATGCACCAATACCAACATATTTTTCTTGAAATTCGCTACCAGATACAGCAATAAAAGAAGAATTTGTCTCTCCACTAAATCCTTTTGCTAATAGAGTTTTACCATTACCTGGAGGACCTTCTAATATCATACCTTTTGGTGTACGTACATTAAACTTTTTATATTTTTCAAAATTTGATAATATATCTGCACATTGCATCATTTCTTTTTTTACATTTTCATAACCACCAATATCTTTAAATTTAATATATGACTTGTCAACTACAATAAAATTTTCGCTTTTTTGTTGATTACTTTTTTGTTGTGGTTTTTTTCTAGTAAAACCATTAATTTTTGGATCTTGATCTGGAAATATAATATGAATACCAATTGATTGTTCTTCATTTTGATTATTATATTCTAATGGAAATAATGGTTCTGTACCCCATTCATCATTACCCCACTCACTATAATCCCACTCATTATTATAGATTTGTTTTCCTCTTAAACTGTAATATTTTTTATTAAATGAATTAATCATAAAAGGTTTAACAAACGATTTAATGTTTAACATAAAAAAAAATAATAATTTCATAGTATATTTTATTATTAAAAGATATTTCTTTAATTATAATTTAAATATTAATTTTATTAAAAATGTAAGTTTGTTCTTTCTTTGTTTTTTTTTCAAAATATACTAAATTTCTAAGATACACAGCCGCACCACATTTAAGTTTACTCTTATTATCAGTTAAAAATTTATAAAATAATGCATCCCATGTTTTATCCCATAAATTATCTGGTTTATAATTGGACATTTTTATAATATAATTACTTGTTGATAAATATGGTTTTCTCATAATATTAGTATTATGATAACCCATACCATAAACATTTCCAATCATTACCCAATCATAACTATCTATTGCAAATTCCATAAACCATTTATATATTTCATTAGGATGTATTCTAGCAAGTCCCATAAAATTAAGCATAACCATTAATCTTTCAATATGATGAAGATATCCATACTTGAATCCTCTAATAATTGAATTATCAACCGGTTCAATCCCTAAACTACCAGTATACCATTTTTCATTTAATTTTTTTTTATTATTAAAATAATTTGAAGATACTAATTCATCATAATATAATATATATAACATTCTCATATATTCTCTCCATCCAACAACTTGTCTAATAAAACCTTCAAAATTATTAATTTTAATAGTTTTTTTATTTTTTTCATAATATTTAATAACCGTATTAATTACTTCTTTTGGTGTTAATAAACCTATATTAATTACTGCAGATAGTAATGAATGAAATAAAAAAGGTTCGTCTTTTATAATAGCATCTTGATATGTACCAAATAATTGTAATCTTTCTTTAATAAACATATTTAGCCATTTTTTTGATGTGTTATGTGTAATTGGATAAAAAAAGTTTTCAACATCACCATAATTTGTTTTAAAATTATTATTAACATATTTTTTTGCTTCAATTACATAAATTGAAGTATTATCATTTTTTTTTATTATATTATTTGGTATATCCATATTTTTAGGAACACTATTACGATTCATATCATCATATGAACGATCAATATATGGTATATTTTGTTTTTTAATTTGCCAATCATAAAAATGTTTATGATAAAAAGTTACATTTTTATCATGTTTTAATGTAGATTTATATTCATATATATCATCATGTGTAAGCATAAATAAGGGTGAATTAATAAAATTAATAGTAATATTATTTTTTTTAGTAAATGTTAAAATTCGTTTTTTAAATAAATGGTCATCCGGTTCAAACATACTCATATTTTTATATTTTTTTAAAAAATTATAGTTACTATCCATAAAATCAATATATGTAACATTAAATTTATTATCAATTAAATAATTAAAA
>Ga0075108_10001545_pt1 | contig 11098 bp, 9 predicted proteins | sample AntAceMetag02UK1_FD_69797 | JGI IMG/M metagenome (GOLD analysis project Ga0075108, IMG submission 69797) | Saline lake microbial communities from Ace Lake, Antarctica - Antarctic Ace Lake Metagenome 02UK1 | ecosystem: Environmental > Aquatic > Non-marine Saline and Alkaline > Saline | place...
AACCCCCAAACCCCAAACCTTAAATCAGGCAGCGGCGTGGGATTTTGAGCCCTTCGCCGCAGACACCCTGAGCGCGCTGGCGGCGCTGGCCGGCGCGCACCCCACCGCGGGGGAGGCGGGGGGTTCATATGGCCAGGGTGCAGACTTGCTCAAGGGTGTGGCGGCGGTGGAGGGCGCGGCGGCAGTGCGCGCGAGGGCACTCGCTGCCATGGCAACGATCATCTCCGTCGTGGGTGAGGAGGCTGCGCCGCCGGGGATGGTCGACGCGTTGTTGGACGCCGCGACGCGTGGACTCTCGCACGGAGCTGGTGGCGGTGGTGGCGGCGGCAGCAGCGATGGAGGCGGCAGCGGGGGGGACTCGTCCTCGGTGATGCGGGAGTGCTCTCACCGGTGCTTCGGTCGATTGGCGGTTGTGATGGAGCGCCGTTTGGGACCCTGGTTGGCAGGGGCGACGGCCGCCGCGGCGGCCGCGATGAGAGGTCCCAGCGGTGGGGGCTCGGAAGCTACGGGTGAAGCAGGGGGTGGACGAAACGGGCGCAAGGCGGTGACGACGGGCGGAATCGGCGAGGCGATGGCGGCGGCTGAGGCGCTTGGCGCGTTCGTGAACTCCTGCGGGAGCGCCGTTCGCCCATTTTTACCCGCGGTGCTCTCCGCCCTCGCCCTCGCCGCTGGTCCAACTAGCCCCGCCGCGCTGCGCACCGCCGCCCTCCGGTCCCTCGAGTTCGCCCTACACCCTCTTGACCACGACGGTGGTGGGGGAGGGGGAGGAGACGAGGGCGAGCCGGGGGCACCCATGCCGCCCGATCGCCGCGCCGCCGCAGTGTCCATCGCCGTCGACGCGGTGACGCTCTTGGCGCGGGTGCTAACGCAGGAGGAGGAGCCCGAGGTGGCCCTGGCGGCGGTGACGTCGCTCGAGACGGTGGTGGAGCGCGCGGCCCGCATTGCGCGCGAGGTGTCGACGGCGGGCGGCGAGGAAGCCGCGACAGCGACGGCGGCGGTGGCGTCTCTGGCAGGTGCGGTGGGTGCGGCCCGCGCCGCCGCGGAGGCCGTGCTGGAGGGTGCGACAGGATGCCAGGCGGAGTTGGCCGAGGGGGGCGGGGGCGGGCACGAGGGGGGCGACGGGGAGGACACGGGCACCGTATTTATGGACCTCGAGGACCAAGCGCGGCGCGTGCTGGAGCGATGCGACGGCAAATGAGCCAGCGGCAACGGAGTCACCTCTATAATCCATCGTCACATAGATAGTCGTTCGTCAATGAGACTAGACAGACGAACAGTAGCCTAACTAAACGCACAGCAACAGTAGCGGAGCTCTTCTAAATATCTAAATCATCTTTTAGTAACACCAAGTATGATAATGGGCGGGGCGCGTGTTAGTCATATGTCACGCAAGCCCCCCGCACCTCACGAAGTCCCCTGTGGACCAAAAACCAAAAACCAAAAACACAAAAACCAGAAGCCAAAAGCCAAAAGCCAAAAGCCAAAAACAGACCCTATGCGTGCGTCTATCATATATCGTCCCACCGTCGCGGCGTCGAAGGTTGCCAGCATACCGCCGCGGTGGGGGTGACGTACGGCACCCGCTCGCGTCGTTACCTGTCTCCCCCCCCCGTATAGTCTACACGGTGAAGCCGACGTTGTTACGAGACCAGTCGAAGGTGTTTCCTCGGGACACCTCCAGCGGCAGCACCCCGCCCCTCTTGGCCGGTGATTTGCACTGCACCACGCCCTCCTGCATGAACTCCGCCGGGATGGGGCCAGTAGATCCGAAGCGACACCACACCTAGGGGTTTGGAGTTCAGGGTCTAGGATTTAGGGTTTGTAGTTTAGGGTGTAGGATTTGAGGTTTAGGGTTTAGGGTTCAGGATTTAGGGTTTAGGGTTTAGGGTTTGGAGTTTAGGGTTTAGGGTTCAGGGTCTAAGGTTTATGATATAGGCTTCAGGGTGTAGGGGTGAGGGTACCGGCTCGTCCACTGTGAAGCCCTGGCCGTACACGCTCACCACTGTGCCCCCGTTGTTGGTGCCCGCGCGCGGACTCAAGCTCACCACCAGCGCGTGCGCGAGCGGCTCGAAGTAGGTCTGCGCCCCTGCAAAGTCCTCGCCTCCGTTGTTGGACGTGTCCACCGCCAGAGCGCGGTCAATGGTGGCGTCGGAAAACACGGGGGTCTCGCACCGCAACACGGCGGACGACACCGCAGAGGCGCCCACAGTGTACGCGTTGCCGAAGCGGCACGCCAAAGCGTCCAGCCCCGCCAGCGGGTCGCTGGAAGATCCCACGAAGATGCCGCCGCCGCTCCCTGGGTGCGCCGGGTTTCCATGCCCATACCCAAACTGGTTGTTGGAGGCGATGAAGTTCGCACCGGCGACGGTGACCAGCGTGCCGCCTGAGGCGAGCCCTGTGGGCGGAAACAAAACGTCTGGCGCCGCCGCCGCCTGGTATTCGAACATCACCCCGAAGGTGGTGAAGTTACCGGGGCCGGCGCTCACCTCCACTGAGACGAAGCCCACGTGGTGCGGGGGTGCGCGGCACACCGCGGTTGCCGGCGTCACCTGGTTCACCCCTGTCACGCTGGCCAGCACCGGGGTCAAACCAAAGCGGCAGCTGAACGCCGACTGCTGCGACTCCATGGCGGTGGGCACGAAATTTCCGCCGTGCACAGTTACCACCGTGCCCCCCGTGCCCGGCCCGTGGTTGGGTTCCAGCCCGAACACCTCGAGCTGCGGGCCGAAGGTGAACTCCAGCTGCCCACGCCGCTCCACCTCGTCCGAATAGTCCCGGCCATTGACCGCCACCGCTAGCCGCACCCCACGCTGCGGGTTGGGCGCGTGTGCGGGGGAGACGCAGTCCACGTGGTTCATGCTGATGAACCCAGCCGCCGTCACGACGGTGGATCCGAACTGACACTTGAGCTGCGCGCCGGCGTCGCGGAACTCGCGCCCTGTGAGCTTGCACGACGTGCCGCCCGCCTCGGTGCCCCAGCTCGGGTCGCTGTAGTACGCAGAGGGCACACGGTGGAACGCGACCAACAGCCCGTCAGTCGACCACGCGGCGGCATCCGCGGCGTCATGCGAGGACGCCACCTCCGCCGGGGCCTGGGTGTCGAAGTGGTGCATCCCCGCTGCCTCGACGCGGATCAGCGCCGAGGACACCACCACCCCGGCGGCGTGCGGCGCTGCGGCGGTGAACTCCCCCAGGCGCACCGCCGTCTCCCCCACCACGAAGTCGCGGCCATGGATGTTGAGGACGGTACCTCCGCCGCCGGGCACCGCCGCGCGCGGGTGCACGGCGAACACCGCGGCACCCACGCGGTGTTGGATCTGCGGCAGGCGGTCCATCTCCATCACTGGGTGCGCCCCCCCCGCCCCGTGCGCCCATGGGAGGGTCACCTGAATGACGTGGAAACCCGGGGAGGCGGTGGGAAGCGCAGTGATGGAGGCTTCGTTGGCGCGGTCGCCCCCGCCGCCCCCGCGCTGCAGCTGGATGCGCCCCCCGCGTCCGTCTGAGGGTGACCGGCCCTCCTCTACCACGACGCGGTTGGGGGGAAGCGTGCCTGTCTCGCCGAAGATGCGGATCCGCGCGCCCCCCGCCGCTGCCACCACCGCCGGCGACGCCGCGTGCGACACGAAGGGGCGGCGGTACAGCCACTGCGCGGGGGCTCTGGCGGCAGCGTCGGCGGGCGACCGGCCGACGACGACGTCCACCAGTCGGGTCACATGCGCGGGAGCAATGAGCTCCGCACCAGCGGCTCCGGCCCCCGGGCGCAGCGCTACAGGGGCGACGGTGCCCACGCGCGCCGACAGCTCGTCGTTACCCGAGGACGGCTGCAAGTACCGACCTGCCAGGGTAATCACCAGCCCGCCTGCCACACTCCCCGCTGTCGGGAATATATCGTACAGTGTCGGGCCAGGCGCCACCGCCAGGGGCGCCGCCGCCGCGCCCGCGCCCGCCGCCTGCCCGCCCGTTGATGCTGACTAAGGCGGAGGGGAAGCAAAACAAAAGCCATGTCAAAACCAAAACCAAAATCAAAACCGAAACCAAAACCAAAACCAAAACCAAAACCGAACTCAAAACTAAAACTAAACCCAAATCCAACTCCACTCCCGACACCGGCGTCACCAAGAACGCCCAGCCTCCCAAAGGTGAGAGCACCTTGTAACACCCGTTGTAACACGCGTGCCCCTAACACGCATGCCCCTGCGTGTCGTCTGGTATACACTGGTATCGAAGGGACTCGGGAATCACCATCAACATTCAAAGAGAACAAGAGGGGTTCGGGGTTTAATGGGCATGTGTCGGGGAGCGAGAGAGCTCCCCACCTTGACGTCGGGAATGAGGATAACTAGCCAAATCTTACGCGAGGAGGCCTCAGTCCATGATTGGGCGCCACCTACTACAGGAGCACTGTTGACAATCCATCGAGAAAAAGTATAATATTCTGACCCGCGAAGGGCGCGACCACCCCCTCTGCCCCTCACTTCTCATACCCACTCATCTCTTCCTTGGGCGTCAGTCTGACTGTGCACGTGGGAGACGTGTGGTGTCGGTGCACCCATCGAAGTTGCACCCCACCCGCCGCGCCGTGCCACACAAGCCGTGGTTGCGTTCCCGTCACATCTTGCACGCGTTGTGCGGTTCGCATGTGGGACCCTGATTCGCAGGCGTGGCTTCGTCTTCGTCGATTCGAGCCTACGTCAAGCAGCGCACGAACGTCTCGACAGGTCAGCTGGAGTACCAACTCGAGAGCGTGGCAGGGATGGCCAGGATGCGAGCCTCGGTTGTCGTCAGTGTGACGGCCACGAATCCCACCAAGGCGAGCGCAGCGCAAGCTGGTGCAGCGGGGGCGGCGCCGGGGGCGGGGAGCGGGGTGGGGTCAGCGTGGGAACGGGTTGGGGCAGAGGCGGCGGGGGCGGTAGTTCCCGGGGGTGAGACAGGTAGGTCGGCAGCGACCGAGGCGGAGGCAAGAGAAGTCGGTTTGACGGGGGAGCAGGCTGCGATGGAGGAAGCCGCCCGCCAGCTGTGCAAAGATGACCTTGACCGCGATGTCAAGGTCGTTTACAAGAACCTGCTTGAGAGCTACAAGCCCGCGCGGCCGAGGCCAAGTCGCTCAGCCCGAGGCGTGGTCGGCGGCGTCACGAGCCCGACCGCGAAGTGCAGAGGGGCGGATCTGATTGACGCGGCGCGGGTGCTTCTGGACACCAAGCAGTTCGTGAAGACGTACCTTCCCGTGGAGGACCTCCTGGCGCTGCGCCCTCCGCCCCCTCTGGGCCCGGGCGGTGGCGGTAAGGGCGGCCGCCCGCCCATGCTCGCAACCGGGGTGCGGGTACTGGTGACCGCCGTGATCGACGCCCGCAACCGAGGACCCAAGGTTTCGGGCATGGCGGACAAGGCGGCCAAGAAGCACAAGCACGGCATCGAGACCAAGCCCCCGCCCGAGGTCGTCTTGTTGCCGCCCGATCCCTTGCTGTCTGACCTCAAGGCGGCGGCGAGCAAGGCGTTTCAGGAGCTGTACGTGGTGTTGGCTAAGTACAAGGTGAAGACTGTGGTTGGCTTCGAGGGGGTGGCGGACAAGACCCGCCTGGGGGTCTTGGGGGTGGGCTCAAACTCCAAGAAGGCGGCGGGACTTGCGGTGGAGGTTCACGGAGACGGCGCCGACCTCGAGAGCGAGTTCCGATACCAAGGGGGGTTGGACCAGTGGGTGGTGCGGTGCGTGTGTGGCACGTGCGACGACGACGGCGAGCGCATGATTGCTTGCGACGCGTGCGGGGTGTGGATGCACACGAGGTGCGTTGGCATCTCGGACGCGCAGGGGACGCCGCGCAGGTGGACGTGCGTCGAGTGTGAGGTGGAGGTGAGGGAGGCGGCGGAGGCGGCGGCGGCGGTGGCACCGCCTCCAGGGAGACCACCGCCGATGGTGCGCTGTCCTCTGCCAGAGAAGAATCATAAAAAGCGCAAGGAGAGCAGGAGGTGAATTATTTTCTTTTCGGTGCACGCGTTGTTGCGCAACGCGGTGATCGCGATGACAAGGACGTGTGAGTAGATTGCGTATTGAGGCATTGTCGGAGCTGGAGGGCACTACGCGGTTCACGTTCAGCGCCTGCTTTTTCGGGTAAAAATTAAAAAGTGGCTCTTCGTGCACCGATACACAGTTTTGATAGACAACCAGTCAGAAAAGAGGCCGTGAACCGCGTAGCAAGTAGGGAACGCCGCCGCGGTGTGTCCTTGTTCCGAGTACATATTTCTTTATCCTGTAATCCCCAGCTCCAGCACCCTCAAGGTTTCGCTCGCTCTTTTATGGGGAGAGGTGATTTGTCAAAAAATATGAAAAGAGGGGATTGAGACCAGTAACATATACGAATAGAAAGCGACAACAAACAAGAAAGCTCTGGCCCCCCACCGATCAAATACCAGATGAGAGCACGGAACTTAGGAACACACACTAAACGCGCCTACTTGCTCCCCGTGTAAAAGTATCCGATCACCTACACTCAGCACCTTACAGCAGGGCCTGGTCATGACGTGCCTTCTGGCGGCTAACAAAAGACGCACGTGCGGCGCGTTGCGTGCAGGGTATATATAGTACACCGTGGGCGCTCAAAGCCTCTGCGCGGTCTGCGCCTTCATGTACGACTTGGGGAGCATGGCGAACTTTTGCAGCTTGGGCACAAAGGCTCTCTTGCTGAAGTTGTCGTAGTCGTTAGCCTCGATGTTGTCAAGGATGTCGCGGTAGACGTCGAGCGCCGACCACACAGGCCATCGCGCATCCTTGTGCAGGCAGTTCACCCCCGCCTCCGCCTCTGCGAACACTTCGCGCGCGCGATCTATCTGAAACTTCATGAAGCGCTTCCATCGTTCGTCCACCTGCCCCGTGGCGGAATTGACCAGCGTCCCTCGCACGATCTCGATCTCGTCGATGCCAAACTCTGCCAGTTCGTTGATGGGCACATAGATGCGGTTGCGAGTCTGCACGTCCTCGCCCACGTCGCGCAGGATGTTAGTGAGCTGGTTCGCCAACCCGAGGCTGAGCGCCGCCTTGTACACTTTCTCTAGGTCGCCCTCGTAATCGTCGTCCGTGCCCATAATGGGCATGCTCATGAGGCCCACTGTGCCGGCGACGCGATAGCAGTACTCGTACAACTCGTCGAACGTCTCGTACCGCGGCTTCACCAGGTCCATACGCATCCCGTCCACCATGTCGCGGAAGGGCTGAATGTCCACGGGGTACCGCGACACAGCGTCGCACAGCGCGGCGTCGATGACGTCCCGGGGGCGCCCCTCGAAGATCCCCTCCAGTCGGGCCTCCCACTGATCCAGCGCCTCGGGCGTGATGTGGCTGGCGTTGGGGCCGTCCACAAGCTCGTCTGTGCGCCGGCACCACACGTAGATGGCCCAGATCGCGCGCTGCTTCTCGGGGGTCATCAGCTTGGTGCCTACGGGGCGTGGAAGGTAACGATACGGGAAGGAGGCTCAGGCGCGAGGGTGCGAGAAATGTGCAATGCAATCGAATGCACGCACCAGGAAGGGGGTACCTTTTCTCATACCACTAAAAGGCCCACGGCGCCAAAAACCGAGAGTGGATAAATCGCTCGCTGCGCGGCGCACTTCGCAACGAGCGAAAAAGGGGGCGCGGGGAGTGGAAATGGCCTGCGCGCGGTGGTTTGCGTGGTGGGAACGACTACTCGAAAGAAGAGGGGAGTGGAGGGGGGGGTCGGGTGCCGCGGGGGGACGCGAACGCACCGAGGTAAAAGGTTTTGGCGTATTCGCCGGTGACCTCGCGGCAGCGCTCGTAAGCGCCGTCGAGCATGTCCGACGGGATGGATGGCGGAGGCGCCCGGATGCCGGAGGTCTGGCGTTTCACGCAACATTCAAGCGCGAACTGCTCCACCTCACGTCCGTTGGAGGCGACGACATCCTCAGGCCGGCGCTGGAACGTGGCGGACGCAGGCGCGGCGCCTGGCTCCACAAGGCTGGCGGAGACACGCCGCGAGCCCGCGCGCGCTGAAGACCGGGCCACCGGGCCACCCCCACCGCGCGCGGCGGGCGATGACGAAGACGAGGCCCCGAGCCGAGCGATGCTCCTCGACGCCCGCGACGTCGCCCCTCCGAGCCGAGAAACCGACACGGCGCACGACGCGGAAGCCATCTTGCTTGGCAGCAAAGAGACACAAGCAGTGACAGACGCGACGTGTCTTTGGAAACCTTCTCGGGGGAGAATCTTCCTTTGAACGCCTCAACGAACGCGTAGCCCGCGACGTCAAACGACGAGGCAATGCGAGTCGAGGACGCACTATCGTTTCCCACGGAACCTCGGGGGGCCTGCACGAGGGCGGGCGGCGTGGCGCGTCGTTGAAGCAGCGACGCGTAAAAAGGACTGAAGTGGATATTACCTCCGACAAGGCCGCCACCTCGTCTTTGCAGATTTTGCACTTTTTTGATGTTTTCTCGCTCTCCAAAGCTTCTTTCGGCGCGTGGCGGGATAAGGAATATAAAGAGTGGAGACGATGGAAAGTTGGATTCGCGAAAAAGAAACGGTTGCCCTCCCTTCCGCAAAATGTGGCGGAACGAACGCTCGCGCTCTCTCTACCATCCCGACCCGGAGTGCAACACACACGCCTTGCCTGGCACGACGCGCCGATGATCGACATGGGCGAGCGTCACAATCCGACGGAGGTCCTCGCGGGCGAACCCACACCCGCCGGCGAGCGCGTGTCAGAACCACTGCACGGGGGATGGGGAGGACGGCCGTTACATTGCTCCCCAGTAGTCACGACGGGATCCAGTGAGCTCGCACACACGCAGCGGCAAGAGCAGCACCAGCATCTACAGGCTCCCGTGGGGCCGACGGCGGGCAGTAGGCAGCAGATCCGCCCGAGAGCGGGGCCCCCACCTCCATTTCGTCCGCCTCCGCCTCCGTTTCGTCCGCCCAACGTCATTCCGAACCCCTCTGCGCTCGTCAACCCACCCTCTCAGCCACAGGCACTCTTTGCACCGACAGCAGCACAGACGACGCTGCCGCCGCCGTCGTCATCCATCGCCGCTGCCGCCACCCATGCCCGTGCGCTGGAGACCATCGCGACGCTACGAGGCGAACGCGACATCGCGCGTCACGAGACGGCACAGGCACTCGCCGCCACCGCCGCGATGCGAGACGAAAGTCGACGAGCAGAAGCCGCGGCTGCTGCGGTGGCCGCGGCCGCCTCACACACGCATGCGGCCCTCGACGAGCTCAGAGCGCGACTGGCGTCGGCGACGCAGGAGTCCACCCTGCAGCAATACCATCACGAGCAAGAGCTTCAACGACTCGCGCGTCCCGCGGAGAGCAACGACGCGAGGGAGGCGATGTGGAAGGTGGAGCTGAGCCGGCTCTCCAACCGCGTGGCTGAGCTCGAGGTGGAGCTGGAGATGCTGCAGGAGAGGTGCGAGGAGCTCGAGGCTGAGCGCAACGAACGGGCTGACGACGACGAGCACGAGCCCGAAGGCAAAGATAAGAGCACACACGATGACGTTGACGGATTATCGACCACGACGGCGGCGGCGGCGGCTTATCGTGCGGGGAGCCGCGCCGCGGACTTGTCCCCCTACTCCGGCGGCAACGTGTGTGCGTCGACCCCCCGCACGTTCATATACTCGGCCGACGATCAGCTCCGTTACCACGAGGCCATCGCGGTAGAGAAGGAGGACTCCTTCGACTTCGAGGAATCGCCCACGACCACTCCCCCGGCCGGGTTCCGCCTCCCGGGGAGCGGGAAGAAAGTGTCCATCGACGATGCGTTCGACGCCGCGTTCGCGTTGTAACGCACAGGTCCCCCAGCAGCCTCGGTAGCGCCCACACCTGTAGTTTCGCGCGCAGCGCCCCGCGACATACCCCACCCGTCGCCGCGCGCGTCGGTTGCGATCCCGGCGCCGAGACTCACGTCGCACGAAACACCGTTTGACCACGACGAGAACGAGGCGCAAAGGATAGGGCGCAGAGCATTCGTGCTGAACACTTCACTTCATGTATGATATATCAAAACAGAGAAAGCTTTCTTAATTTCTGGTGCCTGGTGAGACGAGCCAAAGAGAGGTAGAAACGCAAACAGAAACGCACATTTAGAGTCGACATCCACACACCGGCACGCGTCTACACGTCCACGCGTCACACGGCACACGTTGACACCGGCAGCGCAGCACCTTCCGCGCGCCCTCACGCCTCGTGCGCGTCGAGCGCCTCCCGTGCGCCAATGTGCAGCGCGTCGAGCTTGGCCAACTGCGCCTCCGTGCCAAGCTTCTCCAGCGCCGCCACGTACGCGGGGACGGGGGCGCAGTCCCGCAGGTGGTCCGCTAAGAACTGCCGCGGGTTCTGGGGCCGCACCTGGGTTACGGTTGGGGGTCAGGGCTTAGGGTTTAGGGATAGGGTTTAGGGTTAAGGGTCTAGAATTTTTGGGTCTCGGGTTTCGGGTTTCGGGTTTGGGATTTAGGATTTAGGGTGTAGGGTTTAGGGTTTAGGGTTTAGGGTTTAGGGTTTAGAGTTTCACTTTGGCCATGGCGCACATGCCGTCGTGGAGCGCCGGAAGCACGGCGGTGGACTCGAGGTACTCGCGTGCGCCCATCGCCGTGGCGCCGCCCTTGGGGTAGTGGCGTGACGCAGGGGCGTCGACGCGTTCAGGGCGTGTGAAGGAAAGCAGGGTCAGAGGCGCGGTGGGCTCCGAGGCGGGTGGGCGTGATAACGAGGGAGGGTTGAGGATGAGGTGGGCTCGGAGACGCGATGGGCGCAGAGGCAGAGTGGGCTTGAAAGAGAGGTAGTTTCGGAGGCAATGGGGCTTGAGAGAGCAAGGGGCTTGAGAGAGCCCAGGCAAAGGCGTGATCTGGTCACCGACTGCGACTACCGGTTGGTTGTGTTGCACACAGTAAGTTGAAGTGGTTCACGGGTTGAGTCGCGAAGGCGCTTGCTCAGGTCGGTGGAGTAAGGTGTTCGGGCGCCTCACTGCGGGGCGCGATAGACACGGGGCGGTGGCGTCCGGGGTCCAGTGGCGGATAGTGTCTGCGGCGAGGATGAACGGCTCCTCCGGGCGTTCAGAGGACAGCGCCCTCAGGGCGTGGCGCACCGCCAGCTGAATAT